>ERZ808267.442-NODE-442-length-12357-cov-2.476183_pt1 | contig 12357 bp, 8 predicted proteins | sample MGYA00521241_ERZ808267 | MGnify/ENA primary metagenome ERZ808267 (study PRJEB31516, sample SAMN03275592) | gut metagenome | biome: mammalia-associated habitat; material: feces | host: Papio cynocephalus | place: Kenya | collected 2012-07-19 ... | reverse complement strand
GCGGCAACAACATTATCGGTTCTATCGACGTTGCCAAGGGCGCAAAAATGCAGATTGCCGGCGGTTTGCGTACCCACGGCTATGCAGACGGAGCAATCATCATAAACGGCACGGGTTCAACATTGGTAAACTATCAGAACACGATGGACTCATTCATCTATGGTATGAATGGTAACACCACGTTTGGCGCGAACGCCACTGTCTCGCAGAAAGCCCAAACCATTGACAGCGGTTCATACGAAGTCAAGAACTGGGTAGGTTCAAACAATGCCATAACCCTGACTTCCAATGCCGCCAAAGACGCCCTGCAATTCGGCAACAAACTTTACATCGGCAACGGTGTAAACGTCGTGCTGAACTCGACCGACGCGTTCAATATCGAGGGCAAATCCCAAGCTGAATCCACGTTCACATTCGAGCGCTCCCTGAACATGTTCGGCAGTCTTGTCGACAACACCATGGTTTCGGGCTTCACAATCAATGCGCTCAACAACATCGGCTCTATCGCACTGCTCGACGAGGGAAATTCCACGCTTGAATTCGCGTTCGGCGCCGACGGCGTATTGATTTTGGGCGAAAGCGCTTCGCTCAACGCCATCGAAACTTCGCTCTCCGACTACACGCTTATCATTCACGGCGAAATTGCCAACCAGTTCAAGATTTTCGACCTCACGGAAGAGGAAATCTTGGCGCACGTCAAGGTTGATGACGGCAAGACGCTGCAGATTGTAGACGCGGGCAATGGCGCTTATTGGCTGAATGTAATTCCCGAGCCGTCCACTTACGCGGCGATTCTCGGGGGTTTGGCGATTGCTTTTGCGTTTATGAGAAAAACGCGCAAGGGCGCGTAATCATCGACGACGAGTTTTTATATCAAGAATAAAGGGCAACGAAAGTTGCCCTTTTTCTTTTCTATAAACTCGTCGATGATTACGCTCTCGGCTGTTATTCGGTTTTATTTCGGACTCACGTACTAATGTACGCTACGCCTCATAAAACGCGAATTCCAGCTCGAGCCTTGCGCGTTTTTCCAATCCGACGTTGGTTCTAAGGCGAAGTCTTTTTCGTCAGTCTATTTTTGCGTATTGGGTATTCTGAAGTTGAAAGCCTAATGATATTCACTGACAAAGCACGGAATATTTTTCGGCAGAAAAATCCGTGCGCCACAAGATGGAAGCGCACCTGCGCCCCGCCGAGCGGGTCAAAGCAGCGTTTGTGCTACGCGCATATATGAGCTTAGCTTCACCCACTGACAAAGCGGCGGGAGAATTTTCGCCTAAAGAGATTCACTGTCAAAGCAGCGTTTGCGCTACGCGCGTATAGTAAAGTTTAACTTCACCCACTGACAAAGCGGCGAGAATTTTTTGCGGTAGCAAAAAATCGCCACGCCAAAAGAATCGAAACCCGCCGAGCGGGTCAAAGTGGCGGGAGTATTTTCGCTTAATGAGATTCACTGTCAAAGCAGGGCAAATATTTGCAGAGCAAATGCCCTGTACCACAGAATCGAAATCCGCCGCGCTACAAAATGGAAGTTTGAGCTTCCAGTTGATTAGAGTCAAAGCAGCGATTTGCGCTACGCGCATCGCTGCGCCACAAGATAAAATATTGACAGGAGGGGGGAATTTTGAGAATTTGGGAAAATGATTCGCAGAGTATTTGTCGAAGAAAAAATTCCCAACACATCAACGGCGCTTTTGAGCGACATCAAAAGCAATTTAAATTTACATTCTCTCGAGGGCTTGCGCGTGCTGCAACGCTACGATGTGGAGGGGCTTGACGACGAATCGTACGGGAAGATTAAGAACCTCATTTTCTGCGAAGCGCCCGTGGAAAACCTCTACGAAGAATCGTTTCCGATTTCCGACGGCGAAACGGCGTTCGCCATTGAGTACCTCCCCGGACAGTTCGACCAGCGTGCGGACTCGGCGGAACAGTGCATTCAGCTTGTGGCAAAAAGCCGCCCGAAAGTGGCATGCGCGCGCGTGTATGTGCTGCGCGGAAAAATCGACGCCGACACGCTTGCACACGTAAAAAAATACCTCATAAACGCGGTGGACAGCCGAGAGGCTTCAATGGACAAGCCCGAAACGCTGGCGCGCGCGGCAAAGACGCCCGCAGACGTGGCCGTCATTGAGGGTTTCGTGAAAATGAACTTGGAGGAAGTCGCGGCGCTGCACAAAAAGATGTCGCTTGCAATGTCGGTCGACGACCTCGAATTCTGCCGCCAATATTTTGAAAAAGAGCAGGGCAGAGACCCCACAATAACGGAAATCCGCCTGCTCGACACATACTGGAGCGATCACTGCCGCCACACGACATTCCTCACACGCCTTGAAAATGTCGAGATTGATTCTGGCAAACTCAACAACGCGGCAAAGCGCTCCTGGGAGGAATACCTCAAGGCGCGCGAATCGCTCGGGCGCCAAAACAAGGACATCTGCCTTATGGACGTCGCCCTTGCGGCAATGCGCAAACTCCGCGCCGACGGCAAAATTGCCGACCTTGAAGACAGCGAGGAAAACAACGCCGCAAGCATAATTGTAGACGTGGACATCGACGGTGAAAAAGTGCCGTATCTGGTAATGTTCAAAAACGAAACGCACAACCACCCGACCGAAATCGAACCTTTCGGCGGCGCGGCAACATGCTTGGGCGGCGCAATAAGAGACCCACTTTCGGGCAGAAGCTACGTCTATCAGGCGATGCGCGTAACGGGCGCGGGCGATCCCCGCACGCCTTTCGAGCAGACCCTCGCGGGCAAGCTTCCCCAGCGTAAAATAGTGCTCGGCGCGGCAAACGGCTATAGCAGCTACGGCAACCAGATAGGTCTTGCCACGGGGCAGGTTACGGAAATCTACCACAGCGGCTACGTCGCAAAACGCATGGAAATCGGCGCAGTTGTGGCGGCGGCTCCGCAAAGCATGGTTCGCCGCGAACGCCCCGCACCCGGAGACTTCATTCTGCTTGTCGGCGGCCGCACTGGGCGTGACGGCATAGGCGGCGCAACGGGCTCTTCAAAAGACCACACCGAAAAGGCTCTTGAAAACTCCGCGGAAGTCCAAAAGGGCGACGCCCCAATGGAGCGCAAACTCCAGCGCCTTTTCCGCAACAGGGAGGCGAGCCTTCTCATAAAGCGCTGCAACGATTTCGGCGCGGGCGGTGTATCCGTGGCAATCGGCGAACTTGCGCCCAGCCTTGAAATAAACCTCGACGCCGTTCGCAAAAAGTACGACGGGCTCGACGGCACGGAACTTGCAATTTCAGAATCTCAGGAGCGCATGGCGGTTGTAGTCGCCCCCGAAGACGCGCCGAAATTCGCGCAGTTTGCCGCCGCCGAAAATCTGGAATGTTCGCACGTGGCGACCGTCACAGACACGGGGCGCCTCGTTATGACGTGGCGCGGCAAGACCATTGTAGACCTTTCCCGCGCGTTCCTCGACACAAACGGCACTGTTGCAAAATCCTCCGCCCAAATAGAAGAGCCTTCGCAGGATTCGCCGCTTTCGGCAACCGACAACGGCTCCAAAAACGCCGACAAGTCAAAGTGGCTTGAAAACCTTTCCACACTCAACTGCGCAAGCCAGCGCGGGCTGGTCGAACGCTTCGACTCCTCCATTGGCGCAAGCGCGGTTCTGCACCCCTACGGCGGCAAAAAGCTTGCAACTGCCCCCGAGGTGATGTGCTCGAAAATTCCGCTTTTGGAGGGAGAAACAAACACCGGCACACTCTTCTCCTTCGGCTTCAACCCGTTCGTGTGCTCGTGGAGCCCGTACTTCGGCGCGATGTACTCCGTGCTTGAATCCGTGGCGAAAATTGCGGCAAGCGGCGGCGATACGTCGAAAATCCGCTTCACGTTTCAGGAATATTTTGAAAAGCTGCGCACCGACCCCAAGCGCTGGGGCAAGCCGCTGGCGGCTCTCTTGGGCGCGTTTGAAGCGCAGATGCGCCTCGGCTGCGCCTCGATAGGCGGCAAGGATTCCATGTCGGGCTCGTTCAACAAAATAGACGTGCCCCCGGCTCTTGTGAGCTTTGCAATGTGCCCGTGCGACGTGCGCAACGTAATTTCGCCCGAATTTAAAAAGGCGGGTTCGCGCGTGGCGCTGCTGCGCGTGAAAAAGCTCGACGATTTTGAACCCGATTGGGAGGACGTCAAGGCGAAGTACGCGGCGCTTTTCGACGCCATAAAATCTGGCGCGGTGCTTGCGGCGCATTCCCTGCGCTTCGGCGGTCTGGCGGAGGCCGTTTCAAAAATGGCGTTCGGCAACGGAATCGGCTTTGAATTCGACAGATCGTACGCGGGCGACGTTTTCGCTCTCGATTACGGCGCGATTGTCCTCGAACTTGCCGACTCTGCGGACGCTGAAAAACTCAATGCCGAGCTTATCGGCAAAACCGTAGACGCGCCCGAAATTTCAATAGGCGCCACTTCGATAAAAATTTCCGAGCTGCAAAGCGCGTGGGAAAAACCGCTCGAGGGCGTGTTCCCGACATTGGCAGCACCCGCGCAAACCTCTGCGCCGCTGGACGCGCATTTTGAAAACAAAAACATCGCCGTTGCGCCCAACAAAGTCGCAAAGCCGCGCGTGTTCATTCCCGTGTTCCCCGGGTCGAACTGCGAATACGATTCGGCGCGCGCCTTTGAAAAGGCGGGCGCAGTTGCCGAAACTTTCGTCTTCAACAACCTTTCGGACAAAGACGTAGCCGAATCAATCGCGGAGATGAAGCGCCGCATAGACGCCGCCCAAATCCTGATGATCCCCGGCGGCTTTAGCGCGGGCGACGAACCCGCAGGCTCGGGCAAATTCATCGCCGCGGTGTTTAGAAATCCCGCCCTCACCGACGCGGTTATGTCGCTTTTGAAAGACCGCAAGGGGCTGATTTTGGGCATCTGCAACGGTTTTCAGGCGCTGATAAAACTCGGCCTTGTGCCTTTCGGCGAAGTGCGCGAACTCAAGGCGGACAGCCCAACGCTCACATACAACAACATCGCACGCCACGTCAGTTGCTACGTCAACACGAAGGTTTCAAGCAAGCTTTCGCCGTGGTTTGCCGACTGCCAACTCGGCGACGTCCACACAATTCCCGTCTCCCACGGCGAGGGCAAATTCATTGCCCCCGAAAGCGTGATTGCGCAGCTTGAAAGAAACGGCCAAATCGCCACGCAGTACGTCGATGCAAGCGGGAAGCCCTCTGCGGAAATCCCGTTCAACCCCAACGGCTCAATGCACGCCATAGAGGGCATAACAAGCCCCGACGGCTTGGTGCTTGGCAAAATGGGGCACAGCGAGCGCTGCGGGACAAACGTCGGCAAGAACATTGTCGGCGACAAGCTCCAGCCGATATTCTCTTCGGGCGTCAAATACTTCCTCTAAAAAAGTTGACTTTTTGGGGGGCGTTTGACACCATAACCGAAAATGGACGCGGGTTGGCGGCGGCGTTGCGCGCCTTTCCCGCATTCGCCTAAATTTTGACAAATATGGACGCTTTTTACGAAAACATATTAAGACCTATCCTCTTTAAACAGAACCCCGAAGTTGCCCACGACATGGCAATGCGCGCCATGAAAGTAGTCGGCGCCGTTCCGCCGCTGCGCTGCCTCATGGAGTATCTGAGCTTGGTCAAAACCAGGAAGCCCGTAAATGTTTTCGGAATTGAATTTCCCAACAGGGTGGGGCTTGCCGCGGGCTTCGACAAAGACGCGCACGTCTACCGCGCGGCTGCGGCGTTCGGCTTCGGACACGTCGAAGTCGGCACGGTTTCAATGCACAAGCAGGCGGGCAATCCCAAGCCGCGAATGTTCAGATACCCAGATTTGGAGGCTATCGTCAACAGCTGCGGCTTCCCCAACGACGGTTGCGAGGAAATTGCAAAACGCCTTGCCGCGTCGGCTCTTAAAAAGCGTTCGTGCCCGCTCGGCATAAACATAGGCAAGTCCAAAATTACGCCTTTGGACGAAGCCGCTTCCGACTACCTTGCAAGCTTCAACGCTCTTGCTGCCTACGCGGATTTTCTGGTAATAAACGTCAGCAGCCCCAACACGCCCGAATTGCGCAAGCTTCAGGGGCGCGAATACCTGCCGAACCTCTTGGGCGCAATATCAAAGGCGAATGAAGACCGCGCCAAGAAACTCGGCGTAAAGCGCATTCCCATAATTTTGAAAATAGCGCCCGATTTGACGTACCGCGAAATCGACGCAATTTTGGAAATTTTGACCGATTTGCATCTCGACGGCATCTGCGCAACGAACACGACAATCGAGCGAGCACGCGAAAACATGCAGCCCAAAGGCGGCATGAGCGGCGCTCCGCTGTTTGAAAAGAGTTTGCAGATTGTCCGCTACATATCCAAGGCGACGGAGGGAAAACTTCCCATTGTGGCAGTCGGCGGCATTACCAATACGGAACGCGCCGGCGAAATGATAAACGCGGGCGCAAGCCTTGTTCAGATATATTCGGGTATGATTTTCCGCGGGCCGTTCTTCGCGCGCCTCGAATGGAAGGACAGCGACTGGCTCTGAAATCGGCATTCGTGCGCCGGCAGCCATTTTAATTTTCTATAACATAAACTACACAAAAATCTTGTAATATGGGTAATCCTACAGACATAAGAAAAGGCAGAGTTATAATGTACAACGGCGTTCCGCACGCCGTTATGAGCATGCTTCACCGCACGCAGGGGCGTCAGGCGGGCTTCGTCCAGACGGTTTTGCGCAATCTCGAAACAAACGCGTCGACCGCCGTCAAGTTCCGCTCTACGGACTCGGTCGAATTCTGCCACACGACGAACAAGCCGCTCGAATTTTCGTACGTAGACGGCGACGAATACCACTTCATTGACCCCGAATCGTTTGAAGACACCGTCATAATGAAAAGCACCATCGGCGACGACATCAAATGGCTTCAGGAGGGGCTCACCTACGACATTTTGTTTGTCGACGGCAACCCCGTTTCGGTGGAGCTGCCCAACAGCGTTGACATAGAGGTTGCCATTGCCGCAGAAGGTCTGCGCGGCGACACGTCTTCCGCGCCCACAAAGGCGGTGACGCTTGCCAACGGCATTGTTTTGCAGGTTCCGCTTTTCATCAAGCAGGGCGACAAAATCCGCGTAAGAACCGAAGATAACGCCTACATCAGCAGAGCCTAACCCCTCTTTCAAGATGGAAAAACTGATACAGGAGCCCAGAAAGGTAACTTTGAAAGCCTCCGATTTGCGCGGCATTTTGGAGTACGTGCCCCTGTATCAAAACCAAACGTTCATAATTTCCATAGACGGCAGCGTAATTGCCTGCGAAAACTTTTCGGACATAATAACCGACATAGCCGTTTTGCGCAGCTTGGGCATAAGCGTTGTGCTCGTCTACGGAATCGGCTGCCAGCTGCGCCAAGCCGCCGCCGAGCGTAAAATTGCCATTTCCGACGAACACGGCACGCGCCCAGTGGACGACGCAACCCTTGCGCTCGCACGCGAAATATCGGCGTCGCTCGCGCAGACAATCATAGACGCGCTTGCAACGCGCAACGTCAACAGCGTCTGCACAAACGCCGTCCGCGCAACGGAGCTCGGCATAATTTCGGGCGTCGACTACCTCAACGCGGGCAGAATGGAGAAAGTCGAGTTTTCGGTAATCAAAAATCTGCTGAATATGGGAGTTATTCCCGTGATGTCGCCGATGGCGGTCAACTCGCAGGGGCGTCTTTTCCGCATAAATTCCGACTCGCTCGCCGCCGATATGGCGACGGGACTGGGGGCGTCCAAATTGATTTTTATGACCGAGACGCGCGGGCTTATGCTCGGCGACGAACGCGCAGTCGCGTTCCCGCTGGCGGACGTAAAGCGCATTTTGGAAGAGCGCGAAAGCCTTGTGGACCCGCGCGTTCTCTCGAAGGCAAAATGCGCAATCCGTGCCCTCGAGGCGGGCAAGACCCAGCGCGCGCACATTCTCGACGGCCGCGACTTCGCCTGTCTGCTGACAGAACTCTTCGACAAAGTCGGCTGTGCCACGATGATTTACGCCGACGAATACCAGAAAATCCGCCGCGCCACGCTCGACGACGTTCCGCAGATTTTCAACATAACCTCTCTGCCCGTAAAAATGCAGAATTTGGTTTACCGCTCGCGCGAGGAGATAGCCGCCAAAATAGACACTTATTTCGTCTACGAAATGGACGCAAGCATTATAGCCGTTGTCAGCCTTCAGGATTTGGGCGACGGCTGCGCGGAGCTTGCAAGTCTGTTCGTGCTGCCGTTCTACCACGGCAACGGCGTCGGCAAAAAAATGGTGGAATTTGTAAAGATGAAGGCAAAGAGCCGCGGCTTCAAAAAACTCTTTTCCCTCAGCACAAAAAGCGCGCCGTTTTTCACCGTGGCGTGCGGTTTTAGCGAAGTTTCGCCCGACGCACTGCCGCCTGCGAGACTGCAAAAATACGAAAAATCCCACAGACATTCAAAGGTGTTTTTGTTCGACCTTTAAACTGTCTAAAATGCCGTCCATTTTGCGTCGCAAAACAAAAATGGCGGCGTTTTTGCGCAAGTTCGCCGCGCGCGAAATGCGTTTCCCCAAAACTTTCGCGCGCAGTGCGGAAAGCCCGATTGAATTTGCGTTGTAGCTGTGGGCTAACAAGTTATACGGGAGGGCGGGCGGATTTATTACTCGGTCTGCTGCTCCTGTGCTTTCGCAAAAATCAACTGCGACGGCTTTCCCTTTGATTTTTTCCCAAGCCGCTTTAGAACCTCGAACGACGGCGAAAACTCTTCGGGAATTTCGTACTCGGCGGGGGCTTCAAGCATTATCGTTGCTCCCGATTCCGCCAATTCGCAAAACAGCGCATAGAGTTTTTGCGAAAATTTTTTGTTCTGTAGAAGCGCGTACGGCGGGTCGGCAAAGACAAAGTCGAAATTTTGGGCTTCGGCGAGGCGCGAGCATTTGAGGGCGTCCGACATTATCGGAGTCATCTGCGCTTGGCACGTCTTTTTCAGAAGCGCTATGTTGCTCTTTAAAACCGCAAACGCCTGCGGGGCGTTTTCCACAAAAACCGCGCTTTTTGCGCCGCGGCTGACGGCTTCAAGCCCGTACGCGCCGGTGCCCGCAAAAATGTCCAAAACGCGCGCGCCCTCCACGGCCTCGCCGAGCGACGAAAACAACGCCAGACGCGCGGCGTCCGTCGCGGGACGCGTCGCCGACGATGTCGGCGAATTGAGCAAAATTCCTCTTGCATATCCAGCTGTTATCCGCATATTGAAAGAATCTATGAAATTTTTAGCCCCATTGTCAATATTTCTGCTTTCGGCGGCGTCGGCATTTTCCTCGCAGTTCGCCGCGCTCTCGATTTTCGCCGAAAACGATATTGGCTTTTCCGACCGATACTACACAAACGGCATAAAAATCCAGTACACGCAAAGCGGGCGCGATTTTTGGGTAAACTACCCGCAGTTTATGCTCCTCGACTTGGTTTCTGGCGGCGGAGAGCGCAGGTTTTTCCAGACCGTTTCCGCGGGGCAGGGAATCTACGTTCCGCAGGATATCGACATTGCCGCCCCGCAGCCCGACGACAGACCCTACGCGGGTTGGCTGTACGTCAACGCCGCCGCCCACGCCGCCACGAAAAACTCGCTCGACAGCGCCGCGATAACAGTGGGCATTGTCGGGCGGCACTCCTACGCGCAGGACGTGCAGCGCCAGTGGCATAAAATGTTCGATTTCGACATGCCGCAGGGCTGGGAAAACCAGCTTGCCGACGAGTTCGGCTTCGTATTTTCGTACAAACACTCGCAGCGCGTATGGCGCGGCGAAATTGGCGGCGGATTTTCCGCCGACGCGCTCGTTTCAGGCGGCGTCGATTTGGGCAACGTACTCACACAGGGCTACGCGTCGCTGCTTTTGCGCGCGGGCTACGCGCTGCCGTTTTCATTCGACGCGGGCAGGGTGGGCTACTGTTCCTCGACCGACGTGAGAATGGACGATTCCGAAGCCCCGATGCGCCTCTATGCCGTCTGCGGCGCGACCGCCCGCTTCGTCGGCTACGACATCACTCTCAACGGCAACGCATTTGCCGACAGCCCGTATTCGGTCTCCCCCGAATGGTTCGTCTTCGAGCCCGTCGCGGGGCTTTCCGCCGCCTGCGGCTCTTTCCAGTTCGACCTGCTTTTGACGTACCGCACGCGCGAATACCTCTCGCAGAAAATCGGGCACCACACATACTGGAGCGCGTCGATAAAATATTTCTTCTAACATTTATTGATAAAAATGGATATTAAAAGTTTGTTCATAGACAATCCGCGCCGCAAAAAGGCGTACATAAAGCGCGGCAATGTGCAGGTGGGATTCACCGAAGTGGAACTCACCCCCACGCGCGACGCGGCCACGGGGCAGTGCCGCCCCAATGCGCCCGTGCGCATTTACGACACCTGCGGAATGTGGTCGGACGAATCGTTCCATTTCGACGCCTCTCGCGGGCTGCCGAAAATCCGTCAAGACTGGATTGACGCCCGCGCCGACACCGCCGCCGACGGCGAGAGCCTGCCGACTTCCAAAATTCCGTTTCCCCCGAGAAAGGTTTTAAAACTCACGGGCGCGCAAACGCAAATGTACTACGCCCGCAAGGGAATCATCACGCCCGAAATGGAATACGTTGCCCTGCGCGAAAACACGGCGCTTGCAAACGGCATAGAGGGCAAAATGTCGGCGTCCGCACCGCGCAATTCGCTGTTCGTGCAGCATGCTGGTTCTGCGGGGGCGTTCTCGGCGGGCGGCGAAATAACGCCCGAATTCGTAATGCGCGAAATCGCCCGCGGCCGCGCGATAATTCCCGCCAACGTCAACCACGCCGAGCTTGAGCCGGCAATCATCGGCAGGAATTTTTTGGTGAAAATCAACACCAACATAGGCAATTCCTCGATGGCGTCCTCCATTCCCGAAGAGGTGGAAAAAATGCTGTGGGCGCTCAAATGGGGGTCGGATACAATGATGGATTTGTCCACGGGCGCCGACATTCACGAAACGCGCGAATGGATTATCCGCAACTGCCCGACGCCCGTCGGCACAGTTCCGCTGTATCAGGCGCTCGAAAAAGTCGGCGGCATTGCCGAAGACCTCTCTTGGGAAATCTACCGCGACGTGCTCGTCGAACAGGCGCGTCAGGGCGTAGACTACTTTACAATCCACGCGGGCGTTCTGCGCGAGTTCATTCCCGCGGCGGCAAACAGAATGGCGGGCATTGCCTCGCGTGGCGGCTCGATAATGGCGAAGTGGATTCTCGCCCACAACGAGGAAAACTTCCTCTACACCCACTGGGACGAAATTTGCGAAATAGCTGCCGCCTACGATGTGGCATTCTCCATCGGCGACGGTCTGCGCCCCGGCGCAATAGCCGACGCCAACGACACCGCCCAGCTCGGCGAGCTTAAAGTTCAGGGCGACCTCACGCGCCGCGCATGGAAGTACAACGTGCAGGTTATGTGCGAGGGGCCGGGGCACGTACCCATGCAGATGATTGCCGAAAATATGCACCACCAACTCGACTGGTGCGAGGAGGCGCCATTCTACACGCTCGGGCCGCTCGTCTCCGACATCGGCGCGGGCTACGACCACATCACGGCGGCAATAGGCGCATCAATCATCGGCTGGCAGGGAACTTCCATGCTCTGCTACGTCACCCCGAAAGAGCATTTGGGGCTGCCCGAAAAGAACGACGTGCGCGAGGGCGTAGTGGCGTTCAAACTCGCCGCCCACGCCGTCGATTTGGCGAAGGGGCACCCCGCCGCCCAGTACCGCGACAACGCAATGAGCAAGGCGCGCATAGAATTCCGCTGGGCGGACCAGATAAACCTTTCCCTCGACCCCGAAAAGGCGCTGCTCTTCCGCAAAATGAACGACAAGAATTTCTCGATGGAAAGCCCGCAGGAGGACCCTGCCCAGGGACGCCCACAAGCTCGCGCATTTCTGCTCGATGTGCGGCCCGAAATTCTGCTCGATGCGCGTTTCGCTCGACATAATGCGGCAGTTCCAAAAAAAGAACGCCCAAGCAACCAAATAGGTTATGGATTCCCCGTCAAAGGCGCAGGAGATATTTTTCAAAGGGTATAACTGCGCGCAGTCGGTCTTTGCGGCGAACGCCCCGCGCTTCGGTATTTCAGAAACCGCCGCGCTGCGCATAGCCGCGGGAATGGGCGGGGGAGTCGGCAGAATGCGCGAAGTCTGCGGAGCGTTTTCGGCGTGCGCAATGCTTGCAGGCCTTGCCCAAAACGCCGATACGCCCGAAGACCGCGCGGCGGTGTACGCGTTCGTTCAGAATATGGCGCGGGAATTCAAGGCGCAGGCGGGCTCGATTATTTGCAGGGAAATTCTCGAGCTTGGCGACT
>ERZ808267.441-NODE-441-length-12359-cov-2.589646_pt1 | contig 12359 bp, 9 predicted proteins | sample MGYA00521241_ERZ808267 | MGnify/ENA primary metagenome ERZ808267 (study PRJEB31516, sample SAMN03275592) | gut metagenome | biome: mammalia-associated habitat; material: feces | host: Papio cynocephalus | place: Kenya | collected 2012-07-19 ... | reverse complement strand
ATTCCGTGCTGAAGGATGCTCAGGCTGCCGGTATCCGCGTGATCCTGTTCGACCGCACCATCGACGCCGATGAGAGCCTGTATGAGGCCTCTATCGTCTCCGATATGGCCAAGGAAGGCCAGACCGCCGTGGATTGGCTGACCGCCCAGAATCTGGAGACCTATAACATCATTCACATTCAGGGCGTGATGGGCTCCTCCGCTCAGATCGGCCGTACCGGTGCGCTGGACGAGAAGGTTGCCGCCGAGGCCAACTGGAATCTGGTGACCCAGCAGACCGCCGAGTGGAACGCCGAGACTGCCCAGCAGATCGTCCAGTCCGTCATCGACTCCGGCACCGCCTTCAACGTCATCTATGCTGAGAACGACGATATGGCCCGCGGCGCTGTCCAGGCGCTGGATAAGGCCAACATCTCCCACGGCGTCGGTAAGGACGTCATCGTGATGGGCTTCGACTGCAACAAGTGGGCTCTGGAAGAGCTGCTGGCAGGCAACTGGAACTACGACGGCCAGTGCAACCCCTTCCAGGCCTCCTACATCGACAGCATCATCAAGGATCTGGAAGCCGGCAACGCCCCTGCTGAGAAGGTCGTCATCATGGACGAGAAGGGCTTTGACGCCGCTACCATCACCCAGGAGGATGTGGATAACTACGGCATCTGAGCCGTGCCCTCCGCAAAAACGGAATAAGCCGGTGCGCGGTGCGGTTCCTTACACCGCACCGCGCACCGCTCATATCAGAAAGATTCATGAAGGGAGCGAATCGACCATGCAAGAAGGCGCAGTTTTGGAAATGCGCGGCATCTGCAAATACTTCCCCGGCGTCCGCGCCTTGCAGGATGTGGACTTTACGCTGCGCGAGGGTGAGATCCATGCGCTGATGGGCGAAAACGGAGCGGGGAAATCCACGCTGATCAAGGTGCTGACCGGCGTGTACGCCAAGGACGGCGGTGAGATCCGCATGAAAGGCTACGAAAACCCTGTTTCCATCCGCTCTCCGGAGGACGCCCAGAGGATCGGCATCAGCACCGTGTATCAGGAGATCACCCTCTGCCCCAACCTGACGGTGGCGGAGAATATGTACATTGGCCGCACCCAGGGTGCACTGACCAACTGGCGGAAGATCAACGCACAGGCCGGGGCGCTGCTGGAGTCGCTGGGCATTCCGGCCAAGGCCACGCAGCAGCTGGGCAGCTGCTCCATCGCCGTACAGCAGATGGTGGCCATCGCCCGGGCGGTGGATATGGAGTGCAAAGTGCTGATTTTGGATGAGCCGACCTCCTCGCTGGATGAGCAGGAGGTGGCGAAGCTGTTCAAGCTGATGCTGGATCTGAAGGCCAAGGGCGTGGGGATCATTTTCGTGACCCATTTTCTGGAGCAGGTCTATGAGGTGTGCGACCGCATCACCGTACTGCGGGACGGCGCACTGGTGGGTGAGTACGTCATTGAGGAGCTGCCCCGTGTGCAGTTGGTGTCCAAAATGCTGGGCAAGGAGTTTGACGACCTGACCGAGATCAAGAGCGAAGCGGACGCCGAGCGGGTGGACAGAACCGGCACGCCGGTCTTTCAGGCGGAGCAGCTGGCCAGCACCTCCGGCATCAAGCCCTTCGACTTCGCCATCCATCAGGGAGAGGTCAACGGCTTTACGGGCTTGCTGGGCTCCGGCCGCAGCGAGTGCGTCCGCGCCATCTTCGGCGCGGATAAGGTGACCGGCGGTAAGGTGATGGTCAACGGCAAGGCGGTGAAGATCAATAAGCCGCTGGACGCCATGAAAAACGGCATCAGCTATCTGCCGGAGGATCGCAAGCACGACGGTATCGTAGGCGATCTGTCCGTGCGGGAGAACATCATTCTGGCGATGCAGGTGATGAAGGGATTTTTCCACCCCATCAGCCGGGCGCAGGCGGAGGCTTACGCCGACAAATACATTGAGCTGCTGGACATCAAGACCGCTTCGGCGGATACGCCCATCAAGTCGCTGTCCGGCGGCAACCAGCAAAAGGTGATCCTGGCCCGCTGGCTGCTGGCCGATCCGGTCTATCTGATTCTGGATGAGCCCACCCGCGGCATTGACATCGGTACCAAGGTGGAGATCCAGAAGCTGGTGCTGAAGCTGGCCGCCGAGGGCAAGAGCGTGACCTTCATCTCCTCGGAGATCGACGAGATGCTGCGTACCTGCTCCCGTCTGGTGGTCATGCGGGACGGCAAGGTGGTAGGCGAGCTGTCCGGCACGGACCTGACACAGAACAAGATCATGGCAACGATTGCGGGAGGTGAATCCTGATGGCGACAATGCTGAAAGAACCGGCTACCAAAAAAACAAATAAGGGCATCGGCCCGTGGCTGAAGCGACTGATCCATAAGCAGATATTCATCCCCGTGGCGGCGCTGCTGATCCTTGTTATATTCAACCTGATCGCGGATCCCTCGTTCTTTATCATCAAGCTGGAGCAGAGCAGCGCCGGTTATCCGGTTCTGTCCGGCAACCTGATCACGATCCTGGACAACGCCTCCGAGCTGGCCATTCTGGCCATCGGCATGACGCTGGTGACGGCGGCCTCCGGCGGACAGGACATCAGTGTGGGCGCGACCATCGCCATTGCCGGCAGCGTGGTGCTGCGTGTGCTGTGCGGCGCCAATACCAGCGCCGATACGCTGCAGGCGCCCATCATCGTGGCGTTTCTGATCTGCTGCGTGGTGTCCATGCTGTTCGGCGCGTTCAACGGCGTGCTGGTGGCATACTTCCGCATCCAGCCCATGGTGGCCACGCTGATCCTCTTTACGGCGGGACGTTCCATCGCAGCGTGGATCAACAACAATGAGCTGCCCAATATCAACGACCCGGCCTTTGGCTACTACGGCAACTTTATTCCGGGCATCCCGGTACCGACGCCTATCTTCATTGCGGTCATCTGCATGATCGTGATCGCGCTGGTACTGAAATTTACCAATCTGGGCCTCTATACCCAGTCTGTGGGCATCAATCCGGACTCCTCCCGGCTGAACGGCATTGATCCCCAGTTTATCAAGTTCCTGACGTATGTGATCCTTGGCCTGTGCGTGGCGGTGTCCGGCTTCATCAAGGTCAGCCGCCTTTCCACCATCAATTATTCCGTGGTGGCCAAGGATATTGAAATGGACGCGATCCTGGCCGTGGCGCTGGGCGGCAACGCTCTCAGCGGCGGCAAGTTCAATATGACGGCTTCCATCCTGGGCGCGTATGTGATCCAGTTCCTGACCACCACGCTCTTTAAGTTCAAGGTGCCGTCCAGTGCGCTGCCGGCCTATAAGGCGGTGGTGGTGATCCTGCTGGTGGTGCTCAGCGCGCCGATCGTGCGGGAGAAGCTGTCCGCCCTGTGGAAGAGCCTGAGCCGCGCAAAGACCGCAAAGGAGGCGAACTGAGATGTCACAGCAGAAAATGAAGCTGGCGCTGGCGCGCCGGAAGGATCGCGCAGCCATGACGGATACGAACCTCCTGCTGATCATCACCATTGCGGTGTTCGCCGTCATGTATCTGTGCGCGGTGGTATTCCTCGGCTCCGGCTTTTTGAAGCCCCAGACATTCTTTAACATCCTCAATGAAAATGCCGCGCTGATCATCCTCTCCTGCGGCATGAGCATCGTCATGATCACCGGCGGCATCGATATTTCGGTGGGCACCATGACGGCGCTGGTGTGCATGGTCTGCGCCGTCCATCTGGACTATCACGGCGGCAGCGTTCTGACTGCACTGCTGCTGGCGCTGCTGATCGGCCTGCTGTTCGGTGTGGTACAGGGCTTTCTGGTGGCCTATCTGGAGATCCAGCCCTTCATCGTTTCGCTGGCGGGCATGTTCTTCGCCAAGGGTATGACGACCATCGTCAACGCCACTCAGTTCAACGTGGAGAACGAGAGCTTCAAGGCGCTGAAGGAGACGCGGCTGTATGTCCCGGGCATGGGCTCGGTCAATAAGCTGGGCGTCTATGTGCCGGCCTATGTGGAGATCGGCGTGGTGGTGGCCCTTGTGGTGGTCATCGCGTTGTTCTGCCTGCTGCGCTGGACGAAGCTGGGCCGCAGCTTCTACGCGGTGGGCGGCAATCAGCAGAGCGCCAACATGCTGGGCATCAACGTCCGGCGCACGAAATTTCTGGCGCACCTGCTGTGCAGTCTGCTGGCGGGCATCGGTGGCTTCGTGTACTTCATGCATGTGGGCTCCGGATCGCCCTCCCATGCCAGCGGCGCGGAGATGAACGCCATCGCCTCGTCCATCATCGGCGGCACGATGCTGACCGGCGGCGTGGGCAATATCGCAGGCACCTTCTTCGGCGTGCTGTCCCTGAGCACCATCAAGAACATCGTGGCCTCCTTGGGCCTTGATGAGGCGTGGTGGACCAATATCACCGTGGCGGCCATGATCTGCATCTTCCTGCTGATCCAGAGCGTTGTCCTGTCCCGTAAGAATAAGAACAAAAACTGACCTGTTATTGTGGAGGTTTGCATATGAAAAAGCGTGAATTCTGGTTTGTTGTCGGCTCCCAGTCCCTGTACGGACAGGAGGTGCTGGATACTGTAGACGCCCGAGCCCGGGAGATGGCGGAGTTTCTGTCACAGAAGCTCCCCTATCCGCTGGTCTATAAGGTGACCGCCAAGGGCAACAGCGAGATCGTCTCCATCATCAAGGAGGCCAATTATCATGACGAGTGCGCGGGTATTGTGACCTGGTGCCATACCTTCAGTCCGTCGAAAATGTGGATCAACGGCCTTACCCTGCTGCAAAAGCCCTGGTGCCATCTGGCTACCCAGTACAATCAGGAGATCCCCAACGAGGAGATCGACATGGATTTCATGAACCTGAACCAGGCGGCCCACGGCGACCGGGAGCACGGCTTTATCGGCGCCCGCCTTCGTCTGCCCCGGAAGATCATTGCCGGCTACTGGCAGGATGAGAAGGTCAGCCGCCGCCTGGGCGAGTGGATGCGTGTGGCGGTAGGCGTGGCCGTATCCCGTGAGATGAAGGTCATGCGCTTTGGCGACAATATGCGCGAGGTGGCTGTGACCGAGGGCGACAAGGTAGAGGCGCAGAAGAAGCTGGGCTGGCAGGTCAACACCTGGGCCGTCGGCGATCTGGTGAAGGAGATGCACGCCGTCACCGAGGACGAGGTGAACGCCCTGATGGCCGTCTACCGGGAGAAGTACGACTTCGCCACGGAGAACGTGGATGCCATCCGTTATCAGGCCCGGGAAGAGATCGCCATGAAGCGGATGATGGACGCCGAGGGCTGCCGCGCCTTCTCCAACACCTTCCAGGATCTGTACGGCATGGAGCAGCTGCCGGGTCTGGCCACCCAGCACCTGATGGCGCAGGGCTACGGCTACGGCGGCGAGGGCGATTGGAAGGTGGCCGCCATGACCGCCGTGATGAAGGCTATGGGCGAAAACGGCAACGGTGCCTCCGGCTTTATGGAGGACTACAATTACCATCTGGTGGAGGGCAGCGAATATTCGCTGGGCGCTCATATGCTGGAGGTCTGCCCCTCACTGGCCGCCGGACGGCCCCGGATCGAGACCCATCCGCTGGGGATCGGCATGAACGAGAAGGATCCGGCCCGTCTGGTGTTCGAGGGCAAGGAGGGCGACGCCGTGGTGGCCACGCTGATCGACATGGGCGGTCGTCTGCGGCTGATCGTGCAGGATATCCACTGCGTCAAGCCCATCATGCCCATGCCCAATCTGCCGGTAGCCCGGGTGATGTGGCAGGCGAAGCCCGACCTGACCACCGGCGTGGAGTGCTGGATCACAGCCGGCGGCGCACATCACACGGTGCTCAGCTACGATGTCACGGCCCAGATGCTCCATGACTGGGCGCAGATCATGGAGGTCGAGTACGTCCACATCGGCGACGGCAGCACCCCGGACGCGCTGGAGCAGGAGCTGTTCCTGAAGGATCTGGCGTGGAAACTGAAGATGTAAGAAGAGGAAAGTGCCATGGATCTGAGAAACACAGTGCTGGGGATCGAGCTTGGCTCCACCCGAATCAAGGCGGTTCTCATTGACCGGAACCATACGCCTGTTGCCAGCGGCAGCTATGACTGGGAGAACCGGCTTGTCAACGGCATATGGACATATTCCATGGAGGATATCCGCACCGGCCTGCAAGAGTGCTACGCCGACCTGAAGGCGGATGTGGCGCGGAGGCTGGGTGTGGAGCTGACCACCGTCGGGGCCATCGGCGTCAGCGCGATGATGCATGGCTATCTGCCCTTTGACGCGGACGGCGCACCGCTGGCGGAGTTCCGCACCTGGCGCAATACCATCACCGGCGAGGCGGCGGCGGAGCTGACCAGACGGTTTGGCTTCAATATTCCCCAGCGATGGAGCATCGCCCATCTCTATCAGGCCATGCTGAACGGTGAGGCGCATGTTGCCAGGCTGGACTATCTGACCACGCTGGCGGGCTATATCCACTGGCAGCTGACGGATCAGCGGGTCATGGGTGTGGGCGAGGCCTCCGGAATGTTTCCCATCGACAGCGATACCTGCGACTACCGGCAGGATATGGTGGAGCAGTTTGACGCCTTGGCCACCCAACGGGGATACCGCTGGCAGCTGCGCCATGTGCTGCCTCGCGTACTGGTGGCGGGAGACTTCGCCGGAACGCTGACCGCGAAGGGCGCACGGCTTCTCGACCCCACCGGGACGCTGCGGCCCGGTATCCCCGTAGCGCCGTGCGAGGGCGATGCGGGGACCGGCATGGCGGCTACCAACTCTGTCCGCGCGGCCACCGGCAACGTGTCGGCCGGTACCTCGGACTTTGCCATGGTGGTGGTGGATCGCCCGCTGGGGATCCACCGCGAGATCGACATGGTGACCACGCCTGACGGCGCGCCGGTGGCCATGGTGCACTGCAATAACTGCACCAGTGACATCAACGCCTGGGTGGAGCTGCTGGGCGAGGCGGCGGCGCTGGCCGGTGCGAGCATCAGCAAAAACGAGCTGTTTACGCGGCTGTTCCGCAAGGCGCTGGAGGGCGACGCCGACTGCGGCGGCCTGCTGTCCTATAATTACTTTTCCGGTGAGGGGGTCACCGATCTGGACGAGGGCCGCCCGCTGTTTGTCCGGACGCCCGACGCCCGCCTTACGCTGGCCAATTTCATGCGGACCCATCTGCTGTCGGCGCTGGCGACGCTGAAGATCGGCTTGGATATCCTGACGAAGGAGGAGCGCGTGTCCATCAACTGCCTTTACGGACACGGCGGCTTTTTCAAAACGCCACAGGTGGGACAACGGATGCTGTCCGCCGCTGTGGCCGCGCCGGTCTCGGTGATGGAGACCGCCGGAGAGGGCGGCCCCTACGGCATGGCGCTGCTGGCGGCCTATATGCTGTGGAAGGCGGAGGGTGAAACGCTGCCGGATTATCTGGATCATCAGGTGTTTGCCCATGCGAAAACCGAGACGCTGATGGCGGATACGGCGGATATTCAGGGCTTTGCCGCCTTTTTGGAACGCTATCAGCGGGGGCTGCCGCTGGAAAAGCAGGCAACGGAGGTGCTGTGATATGCTGGAAGAACTGAAACGGCAGGTATGCGAGGCCAATCTGCTGCTGCCGAAATACGATCTTGTGACCTTTACCTGGGGCAATGTGTCTGCCATAGACCGCCCCAGCGGCCTTGTGGTGATCAAGCCGTCGGGCGTGCCGTATGACGGCATGTCGGCGGAGGACATGGTGGTCGTGGATCTGGACGGAAAGGTGGTGGAGGGCAAATGGAAGCCCTCCAGCGATACGGCGACGCATCTGGTGCTGTATCGGGCGTTTCCCCGGTGCGGCGGCATCGTCCATACCCATTCCCGGTGGGCCACCAGCTTTGCGCAGGCCGGTGTGGGCATCGCGCCGCTGGGAACGACACAGGGGGACTATTTCTATGGGGAGATCCCCTGCACCCGCCTTATGACCCCGGAGGAGATCGCCGGTGAGTACGAAAAGGAAACGGGAAACGTCATCGCAGAGACATTCCAGAAGATGGATCCGGCCGCGATCCCGGCTGTGCTGGTACACAGCCACGGACCCTTTACATGGGGAAAGGACGCTGCCGAGGCAGTCCATAACGCCGTGGTGCTGGAGGAGATCGCCTTTATGAATTTCCACGCGCTCCAGCTGAATCCCGCGCAGACGCGGATGCAGCAGGAGCTGCTGGATAAGCACTATCTGCGCAAGCACGGCGCAAATGCCTATTACGGACAGACATGAGTGATCGCAAAAAAGGACTGACACGTATTTCGCGTGTCAGTCCTTTTGCATATATCATATATGGAATTTGGGGGGAGAAAGGATGATCCCGGGCTTGCAGCTTGACGGCCTGATAACTCCACTCTGTAGACTGCTGACTCAGATCCGGCAAGATGTACCAAAACTGCCTGGAGCATATGATTTTTGCGTTTTATATGATGAAAAGCTATAAGAACGAAAGTATGTTTTGGCAGCTGCTGCGTGTTTTGTGATCCAACTGAGCTATCGGTTGTCGTATGTGTGGCTGGATAAAAAACGCCCTTGTCCAAAATTCTCAAATATGTTACCATAAAGGAAAAACGGACAAGGCGGTGCGTAAATGAAGATCGAACAGCTTCAGCAGCTTTTAGCGGTAGTGGAGGAAGGAAGCATGAACGAGGCGGCGCAGAAGCTTTATGTGGCGCGGTCATCCTTGAGCACCTCCATGAAGAATCTGGAGACGGAATTGGGTGCGCCGATTTTTGAGCGTACTACCCGCGGCGTGATGCTGACAGCGTTTGGCCGGGACGTCTACCATCAGGCACAGGATATCTGCCAGCGTTTTGCTTATTTGCAGAATGCGCCCAAAACCAGCAAGGCGGAACATCTGTCGGTGTCCAGTATGTACTGCTCTTTGGCAAATGACGCTTTTGTGGAGATGTTTACCCGTCACTACGAGGATGAGTTCACCTGTAATCTGGAAGAGTGCATGCTGTTTGATGTGATCCGGCAGGTCAGCACGGGGCTGACGGAGATCGGCGTTGTGACGATCTTCTCTGACGGCGAGGCGCTGGCACTGCGAAAGCTGGAGGACGCGGGGCTGGAGTTCAACCTGATACTGCGCCGCCCGCTGCACGCCATCATCGGCCCTCAGAACCCGCTGTATCACGAGGAAAGAGAATCTGTTACTCTGGAGGAGCTGCGGGAGTTTCCCTGTGTGATCAACTATGCTTCTCCCGGCGATTTTTCCGGTGAGCGCATTTGGGAGGGCGGTGCCCGCCGCAACGCGGAGGTGCTGGTCAGCGATCTGGGCAGTGCTTTACAGATCGTCTCCCGCACCAATGCTATCGCCATTGATACCTACGACGCGGAAACATACCGCACGTTTTATGCCGCCAACGACTGTAAATATCTGGCCTTGAAGGACGCGCCCATCGATTGTAAGCTGGGCTGGGTGATGCCGAAGAATCATACGTTGTCTCAGGCCTGCGGAGAATTTCTGGAAATACTGAGGGAAAAGGCCGAGCTTACCGCCCGCTGACGAAAAAACTGACACATATCGTACCGAAAGAAGGACAGCCTGCGGGCTGTCCTTTTTTTCGGCATATTTGGGACGAAAACCGGAATAACACCTGGGATGCGGAATGTGCTATGCTGTGAGCCACAAAGGAAAGGAGCGAGACTATGAAGCAGAAAACCAACTGGCTCAACGTTGTCAAATACGCCGGCGCGTACATCGCGTTTATCATCGGTTCCGGTTTTGCCACCGGACAGGAGATCATCCAGTTCTATACCTCCTATGGCATATGGGGTATCGGCTCCATTGCCATCAGTATGTTCCTGTTCGCCTGGGTGGGCGGCACTGTGACGGATATGGGCTTCCGTACCAAGGGCATGGAGAAGGTCAATGCCTATGGACAGATCTGTGGGAAATGGCTTGGCACGTTCTATGAGTACTTCGTGCGTATTTTCCTGTTCGCCGTGGTGGTCGTGATGATTTCCGGCGCAGGTGCGACGCTCAATGAGTATTACGGGCTGAACTATTATGTGGGCAGCCTGCTGATGGCGGTGCTGATCTTCGTGGCCTTTGCGTTCGGGTTCAATAAGCTGCTGGATGTGATCGGCTGTATCGGCCCGGTCATCATTGTATTTTCTATTGTAGTGGCGGTGGCGACGATTATTTCCGGCGGTGGTTTGACATTGGATGCAGATGTGACGTCACTGGCGGGTATGCGCTCGTCTGCTAATTGGTGGATCAGCGGTATTCTGTACGCCTCCTATAATATTTTCGGGGCCATTCCGTTTCTGACCACCATGGGCGCTGGCAGTACATCCGCCAGGGAAGTGAAGCTGGGCGGCATTTTAGGCGGTGTGGTGCTGATGACGGCGGTGCTGTTCATGAATGCGGCTCTGCTCCTGCGGGTAGACGAGATCGCGCAGTTTGCCGTGCCTACGCTGCAGCTGGCTAAGGATATTTCCCCTGTGCTGGGAGCGTTGTTCTCTGTGGTGCTGCTGTGCGGTATTTTCTCCACCGCTGCGCCCATGATGTGGACGGTGTGTAGCAAGCTGGCGCCGGTGGGAACCAAAAAATCTATCATCATCGCGGCGGCGCTGACAGCGGCAGCCTTCGGGCTGGGCCAGCTTCCGTTCGGTACATTGGTCGGTTTCATTTACCCCTATACCGGCTATCTGGGCATTCTGCTGCTGGTGTGTCTGGCAGTTCAGCGCATTCACGGCTCTATCAGAAAAAACAACATGAAAGCGTCTCTTGATGAGGAGGTATAAGCATGGAGTTGAAGTTCAGTCCCAGCGTAGCGCAGATCCAAAAGGTCAGCTATGCCAAGGAAGCAGAAGAAAAGTTCCTGCTGGACTGCGGTGACGGATGCAGTCCTTACGGCTGTTCGGAAAAGGTGGCACAGGCCCTGAGAGAGGCGGACATCCATGATGTAGCTGCCTATCCCCACGGGTTCCAGTTGAAGGATGCCATTATCCGCCGCTGGCAGAAGTATGCGTCTTTGACCTATGATATGCTCTATCTGCACAACAGCGGCATGGACGCTATCGCCTGTGTCAACACGATTTTTGCCCGTACCGGCGCGGCGGTGGTGGGTATATGCCCGCAGTTTACCGACTATGTCCTCAGCGCACGCTGCCACGGTTTCGACTATAAACCCGTGTATCTCAAACAGGAAGAGAATTTCCAATTGATGCCGGAGCGTGTCGTGGCCGCCATTGACGATACGGTGTCGCTGGTGTATCTGGACAACCCCAATAATCCTACAGGACAGAGTGTCTCGCTGGATGCTATGCGGATGATCCTTGATAAAGCTAAAGAAGTTGGGGCTTGCGTGATCTCTGATGAGGCTTATGGTGACTACCTTGCTCCGGAGGACTCCGCCATTACGTTGGTGAATGAGTACGACAATCTGATTGTCATGCGTTCCTTTTCCAAAGGTACCGGCCTTGCTGGTATGCGGGCGGCGTATATGGCTGCCTCGCCGGAGATCATCGCGCAGATCGATAAGGTCAGCAACCCCTACTGCATCAACGGCATCGGACGGCGTCTGGCGATCGCCGCACTGGAGGACACGGCATTTGTGGAGGAGAACCGCCGCCGTATCGCAGCGGCCAAACAAGCGCTCAGGTCTTGCACCGGCGGTGCGCTGTCTATGGCCGCCACGCTGGATTCCTGCTCTATCTGCCTGCTGACCCACAAGGATAAAAACTGCGACCTGGCGAAGCTTTTCGCTTCTTACGGTGTGAAAGTCGTATCCGGCAGTGATTTTGAAGGACTGGGTGCAAACTCCGTCCGCCTGCGCCTGCCGCCACAGGAGCAGGAAAAGGCGCTGCTGTGTATTGTCCGGGATATTGACCGGGGTGCTTCAGACAAAGTGGGTTGAAAACCGCCGCGTGAAGAAACCACAAAAGAAGCAGGCTCGATTTGCGTATGCGGATCGAGCCTGCTTCGCTGCCCCTGACGGCAGAACAGGAAGTTGCCGATAGCCAGGTCTCTTTCGACTTCTCACAAGTCAACGGAAAGAAGCATGACCCATAAAAACGGACAGCAGGCATCCCCTTGGTCGGAGGGATGCCTGCTGCACTGAGGAGTTTCATCGCCGGAAAAGAAGTAGCTCTGTTGATCAGAAGGAGACAAAGTTACCAACAAAGATGATAGGGGATGCTCAGCTGATGCAAAAGCTCATATAACGCCATGAAAAGCACCTCGCTTTACTTTGATTACTGAGTATACGTTACAGTTTTTGTGCTGTCAAGGAGCCGCGCATACAAAAGGACTGACACGTGTGTCAGTCCTTTTGTATGTATGGAATTTGGGGAGAGAAAAGATGGTCGTTTGCGATCGCTTTATGCAGCGGCGTGAGCATTGCGGCGGGTGGAGC
>ERZ808267.440-NODE-440-length-12359-cov-2.614109_pt1 | contig 12359 bp, 14 predicted proteins | sample MGYA00521241_ERZ808267 | MGnify/ENA primary metagenome ERZ808267 (study PRJEB31516, sample SAMN03275592) | gut metagenome | biome: mammalia-associated habitat; material: feces | host: Papio cynocephalus | place: Kenya | collected 2012-07-19 ... | reverse complement strand
CCAAACATTCTTCCGGTTGCAACCCAAATCTTTTAATAGCTGTTTGATAAATTTCAGGGTCAGGTTTTGACTTGGTAACATCTTGGTTAGATAGAGTAAAATTAAGATATTTTTGCAAATCCGCTTTTTCCATCATCATATCAATGGTTATTCTTACTGAGTTTGAAGCTAATGCAAGCCCATATCCTTCATTTTTCAATTTTGACAAAGCATATTGATGATTAAATCTTGGCTTACACTTCATATAGACATGTTCCATTGTATAAATTTGTTTCATGTGGTTAATAAATTTATGCAAACCTTTTGGCAAACCTTTCTCCATTGAAAGCATTTCAAGTTTCTTTCTTGTTGGCAAACCATCAAAAGTCACAAGATGGTCATATCTTGAAATCGTATAACCAAACAATTCTAATGCTTGGTTCAACGCCTCATAGTGCCAGTCTTTAGCCTCAATTAGCACACCGTCCATATCAAAAATAATGGCTTTAATTCTTTTCATTAAAATACTCCTTTGCCTCTGTAGGATAATCAGTACAAAGCATTATCCCTTTCATATTTTTATATTTCTTCCATACATTTTTAGACTCTCTTTTGTGCAAATCTGGGGATACAATGCAAACATCTTTCCCTTGATTTAAGATTTTTTGGATTTCCTTTTGTCCAAACCAATCACTATTAAAAGAATCCAACCACACGCCATTTGCTTCTTTATACATAATCGGGGCTGGAATAATATCACTTATGCCGGTAAAAACTTTTAGTCCGACTTTATGTTGGACAACCATTTCCGGAATACTCATATCAAAGCAAAAATAGTTTTGATGATTATATTTTTCAAGCAAACGTTTAATTTCTTCAGCTTGCCCATCTGCCTTAATATTTAGTGCCAATGGTAAATTTCTACCATCTAAAATTTGGAGGAGTTCTTCAAAACTCATCTCATCACCTTTTGGCATATTATGAGAAATAACGATTTTTCCACAAATATCTCTCAAATCAGTTTCTATCCCAACCCCATTATCAAAGGCTCTTTCAAATGCCGCTTTGGAATTTTTTTCTGATTCTTCTAACCAATACCCACGATGTGCTAAGATTTGCATAAATTTATCCTTTACTTAATTTGCCTTTTTATATCTTTCAAAATCTGCTTCTACCATCATTTTGCAAAGTCCTTCGTAAGAAACTTTTCGTTTCCAGCCTAAAACTTTTTCAGCTTTTGATGGGTCACCAATTAGCAATTCAACTTCAGCAGGTCTAAAGAATTTAGGATTTACTTTAACAACTGTTTTTCCTGTTTTCTTATCAATACCAACTTCGTTTACGCCTTCTCCTTGCCATTCAATATCAAATCCGGCATATTTTCCTGATAACTCAACAAAATCTCTAATTGGGTGTGTTTCACCTGTTGCTAAAACATAAGTATCAGGAGTTTCATGTTGAAGCATCATCCACATACCTTCAACATAATCACCTGCAAAGCCCCAGTCTCTTTTAGCATTCAAGTTTCCTAATTCTAAAGGTTCTGTAGTCAAGCCTAATGATAATCTTGCAAAATGGTCTGTAATTTTTCTTGTTACAAATTCTTTACCTCTCATTGGAGATTCATGGTTAAATAAAATGCCTGAACAAGCAAAGATATTGAAACTTTCTCTATAATTTGTTGTCATCCAATGAGCCATTACTTTTGCACAACCATAAGGACTTCTTGGGTATAATGGAGTTGTTTCTTTTTGAGGAATTTCTTGAACTTTACCAAACATTTCAGAAGTTGAAGCTTGATAAAATTTAGTCTTTGGAGAAAACTCTCTAATTGCTTCTAAAATGTATAATGGTCCCATTCCATCAGCTTGTGCTGTGTAAATAGGTTCAGCCCAAGATGCAGCTACAAAGCTTTGAGCAGCCAAATTATAAAATTCATCCGGTTCATATTTTTTTAATAATCTGCAAATGTTAGAAAATTCTAAAAGTTCAAAATCTTCTAATTCAACTTGTTCAAAGATACCATGTTCTTTTAGTTTTGAAAATGTATCAGTAGCACCCCTGCGATATAAACCGATAACCCTGTAACCTTTTTCTAATAAAAATTTTGCTAAGTATCCACCATCTTGTCCAGTAATTCCTGTAATCATTGCAATTTTTTGTGTCATTTTCTTCTCCTTATCTTAATTTTTCTATTATTTTATTTCTCATCTGTCGTCGAATATTTTTATTTGGTATAGCCAAAGTAAAAAACTTACCAATCTGTTCACTTGTACGATATAAAAATCTTTTTACAGGATTTTTATATCGAAAAGCTTCTAATTCCGTAATAGCTCTTGATTTAACCCACCAAGAGCTTTGATTCCAATGAATAGCAACAGTTTTATCTGTAAAGGCTTTGTCGCCAAAAGCCGTCCAAGAAGGACAAAAATATTCAGACGGATAAATCTCAATATCTGTATCTTTGATTTTTGTTATTTGCTGATTTTGGTACAAATCAATATCTTCTAATTGATATTTATCTGTTGTTTTATAGTATTCTTCGGCTTTTTCTTTATATTCTGGGTTATAGTCAATGCATTCAAACCCATATTTTTTAGTAAAATATTCAGTCAAAACTATAGGGTCTATAAAATGATTTATAGTAAATATCTCATCAGAGTTATAAATATCTAACATGTCTTTAAATACAGAATGCCCCTTTTGTCCACCAATCACGGCAGATTCCAACAAGTTCTTTCTATTATAAAAATCACCTTCAATACTACAGAAAAATGGGTTTTCAATATATTCATCAAAATTTTTAATTATTTGCACATCTGTATCTAAATAAACACCACCATAATTAAATAATGCGTAATGTCTGATATAATCTGCTATAAATGCCCACATTTTTCGTTTATAACACTCTCTTACAAATTTAGATTGCTTTAAAATTTCTTGAAATTCAGACATGTCAGAGTGCCATAACTTAATTTCGTAATCTGGACAATATTTTAACCAAGAGGCATAACACATTCTAAAATTAGGATTTGAATTTTTTTCCCAAATATTTACATCATCATAGAAGTAGTGAATTATTTTAGGCATTTTGTTCTACTCCTCCTCTATTCAACTCAAACCTTGTGCCTAAAATTGTCAAAACTTTAAATTTTCCATCACAAGTGTTTTCTAATGAAAAAATATTGTTCAAAAAATTTTTAACAAATAAGAATTTTAAAGTTCGATATCTTTTTAACTTCAACAAGTCTGCAATATGATACTTTGATTCTACAAACTTCAACATTTCACGAATTTCAACTTTAACATTATCACTATTAAACTTCTTGGAAACCCAATAACAACCTGCTAAAAAACGACCTACAACATTCAACTGGGATGATAAATCTTGCCTTTTAAAAATCTCTAACCCCATAAATTGTTTTAAGGATTCAATATCCGATTTTATATAAGATTTTGAAGTGGCTGAATTTTCACTTGTTAATCTATATACATACAAAGGTTCGATAGAATATGAAACTTTTGGATTATTAAACTGACAAACAAAATTAAAAATAACATCTTCTGACGTTTTTATGTTCGGAATAAATTTTATTGAATTTGTAATCAAAAAATTTCGGTTATAAATTTTGTCCCAAATATTTATAGAAAAATCTGTATAAGTTTGATTATTTTGCTTTTGAGCTTTTATAATATCTTTATTTACCCCAGATTTTACTAACTTTTCATCCACCAAGTCATAATGAGCGAAAATACAGATATCAGAACCATCATATTCAATAATATTTAATGCTTTTTCACAAGCGTTTTCAATTAAATAATCATCTGAATCTACAAACATTAGATATTGACCTGTTGCAACCTCTATTCCCAAATTCCTTGCAACAGATACTCCCTCATTTTGTTTATCTAGGATTTTTATTCTTGAATCTTTATTTGCGAAATCTTTTAAAATCGCTAAAGAGCTATCGGTAGAGCCATCATTTACGCAGATAATTTCAATATCTGTTAATGTTTGGTTAATCAAACTATCCAAACATGTTGAAAGATACTTTTCCACGTTATATACAGGAACTATTATTGATACTTTTACCAACTAAACCTCTCTTTGTCACTTAGTTAATCTTAAATATCCTCTGCAACTCCTTGAAACAAAATTCAAGCTTTTATTTACTATAATCTCCTGAATATATTAAATAAATTAACCACATGGGCAATACAAAAACAGGCGAGATTTAGAAAAATTTCCAAGTATTATTAGTATTTAATAGGATTTTAGCAAAATAAAATTATTATCCGATATACTAATATTTTTTAATTTGAAAAAGTCTATATATTAAAATTTTTGTTAAATTCAAACAAACTATTGACTGAGAGTAGTTATCAACCTATATTAGGAGGACGACATGGAAAATAAAATAATTTTAGAAATACCCAACAAAACCGAAGAATATACTGACTCTGTGGATTTTATCACAATACAAGGCACTCAAAATACTGTAAGAATAAAGACTGAAAGTATAGAAAAATTCAAAGCTTTGACAGGTTTGAATATCAAAATATTTGGGAACAACAACACTGTAAATTTAGACAAAATAATTTATCCAAAAGGTGCTGCAGGGGCATTACCTGGGCTTGAACTTGATATCGGATTACCCGCAGATGATACCTTAATCCCTGGGACACCAAGAGATGCAAACAATTGTTATGTCGAAATCGGCGAAAATACAATCATTTGTGGTGCGACACTATTACTTGTAAACAACGACACAAGTATCAAAATCGGCAAAAACTGCATGATTTCATGGGGAATAGATATTTGGTGCACGGATGCTCATACGGTGACAGATTTAGAGGGAAATCCTATCAACTTTAGCAAAAGCATTGAAATCGGCGACCACGTATGGATTGGCAGAGATGTTAAAATTGGTAAAAATACCAAAATTTCAAACGACAGCATTATCGGTTGGGGAAGTATTGTTACTAAAAAATTTGAGGACACTAATGTTGTAATCGCAGGCAATCCTGCAAAAATCGTAAAACGCAATATCAACTGGGATTTCCGAGATTTGTACAACTACGAATTATATCGAAAATCTCAAAATAAATAAGCAAAATTAAACAATTATTTCATAATGTAACAAGTATATCAACAAGGATATGCTTGTTATATTTTTCTGCAATAATAAAGAAAAAGGAGTACAAATATGTCAATAAAAATTGGAGATAAAATCAGTTGTTCAAACAGTTTATACGAAAATGCCGGAAAACTTTTCAACACAAGAAACATGTCCGCGTTAGACAATTACGCAAAAGCTAAGAAATTATCTATAGACTTTAAGCCACTGGAATCAGACATTTTTGACAATACACTCATGACAGTATCGCGCCCAAGTATAGGAATGTCAAAAGAATATGCGCTAAATTTAAGTTCTAAAAACAAAGAGGCTTACGTAAATTCAATGAAAACAATTTACGAAACAGTAGCCAAAGCAAAAGTGACACTAGCTGTCCAAGCTCGCAGGAAACTTGCAGAACTTGCTCAATATTTTATTGCAGAAAGAATGATGTAACAGCTCCGATATTTTACGCGCAAAAATATTTTTTTCGAGACTTAATATTTTGGTATGATAAAATTAACTCCACCTAAAATTACACCATATTACCTCAACGAAAACCGAAAACTTTGCGATATCGTTGCACACAACAAGCATTTAGGAGATTTAAAACTCGAAACTAACCTGTATCCTGATGTTACAGAACGTTATGTCACAAAGTTAAAAGATAAAAACAACAATGTTTTAGGGTACGAGATTTTCTCATTTAAAGATTTTGATAAATCAATGTTTGGCTATTCTATTAGAGTAAATCCCGAGCTTAGACAAAAAGGTTTGCATTTAGGGGAACTTTTGCGACTTTCAAGTATTGTTGAAATGTTTGAAAACCAAGCCCAAAAATTAAAAATTTATTCAAAAGATACAGCCATTTATTTTCACTCAAAATACAAATTTCAACCAAGTATTGACAACTTTCACGATAGAGATAAAGCGTTAGAATCCATTGTCCACAATTCTAAAAACGGAATGGAGGCAATTATTGATTCAGCTAAAAAACTTATTGAAAAAATTAAAAACTCAACAACACCTGAAGAACAACGCGCTGCAATACCGCAAACTAACGAAATCGCAAAACAATATATTGAACAAGTTTTAGCATCAAAAGAGGGGTACAAAACTCATCCGTTTGACTATGGAATGGGGATGGAACTAACCAAAGAGTCAGTTCTTAAAAATAAAGATTTTTACAATGATTTATTCCAAAAACATGGAATCGATTATGAAGTTTAAACCCGAAAATTTACAGCATCAAATCGCGGATTTTATGTTTTACCCTTTGTAAAATATCTTTAGTTAGACCAGCGTTGTTTTCTTTAACAATTGCACCGACACGTTTTGGCAAAATCACTTCGTCAAAATCATTTGGTAATTTCAAAATTTCTCGCTGTTCGGTGGATAATCTTTTTATAATTTTCTTCACCAAATTGATATTTTTATTTAGCAAAGCATTTCGTGTTGTATAATTTGATGGAAAAATTTTAGGCGCTTTGTGGGTAGAATTATAGTTAAAAATATATTCTAACACCAATGCAAAATTTGTCCTATCAACGCCATATTGGCAACCCAGATAAGCGTTTCCGTGTTTAAGATTTTCTACCAAAGTCGCAATTTGTTTGACAAAATTATCTTGAACTTTGCCATTATTTTCATAATCAAAAATCGAATCTTTTCGTTCTCTCAATACATGAGTAAAGGGAACAGAAACATATTTAATTCCGTTCTTTTTGCATTTTTCTTGATAAGTTTTGTCAAACTCTCTCAAATCTATAACTATCTTTGTACCCAAATTTGAAATAAATTTGAAAAACGAATTATCAGCATTTGCAAGAGTTTCACCAGCCGTAATGTCTTTGTCAACAAATCGAACAATATTTTTTAACCCAAACAAATATTCAAACAATTTGTTGTTATGAGGATTTATTCGTCCCAAAGTATCAACGCCCATAAATGAAAGTTTAGCGTTTGTTGGTCTAGGTGTCACAGTAGTAGGTGACAAAGTTTTTTGGTTATAATTAGTATTAGAAATGTTACTTATTTTCATCATTGTATCCTTTTAAATATCACTCAGGGGCATAAAAAATCGGTCTTAAAAACAAATGAATTTAAGAACTTAAAAATATAGTTTATTTTTTAACAGCAAAAATTTCTAAGTTCTTATAACTCAGACCAACAACAAATTTCTTGCATAACTGTTAAAAATAAATTTTTCATATCCGCATTATAAACTTAAATATTTTAAAATTGCAAGAGTGTTACAAAAATTTTATGGTATACCTAAACATATTTTAACAATTGAGCCTAACACACTTATTGCAAAAATAAAATTCATTATGGTATAACTAGAATATGAAAGTAAATTATGTAAAAACTTTTATGGCAGGAACAATTATTTCAGGTTTGACAGCCTGCCACAAACCTGTATTAAAAAAGACAAATCACCCTTTGCTAACTTCAAAAACAATAGCTGTTGTGGATTCGTTTGCCAAGGAAGGTAAAAAAGTTGTCAAAAATCCTGAATATAAATGTTTTGCAAAAGATACAATATCGCTCCATTTTTATACAAGCCATTCAATGCTTGAAAGAAAGTTAAACAACCGAATAGAAGCCGTAACGCCAACAGTAAAAACCGGAGAAAAATACGAAGAAAAACTAAAATTATGCGGAAAAGCTTTATATTATGAAACTGAAAAAGTCGACATAAAAGAACCTAAATATATAAATCAAAAAGCCGTGATTGATAACTCAAATTACTACAGTTATTCTTGGTTTAGCACTGCACATGTTCCGGTGAAATATTACGGCAAACCAAACCCTGCATTAAAGTAAATTTGTCGAATAGAAATTTTATCAAAGGATAATTTTATGAGTAACAAAATCAGTTCTATAAAAGTTAGAGGGGCAAAGGTTCACAATCTTAAAAACATAGATGTCGATATTCCGCTAAATAAAATCGTCGGAATAGCAGGAGTTTCAGGCTCAGGCAAATCATCACTTGCTCTTGGAGTTTTATATTCAGAAGGTTCTAGGCGTTATTTAGAGGCACTTTCAACCTACACAAGACGTCGTATGACTCAAGCCGAAAAAGCTCTTGTTGATGAGATTTTATATGTACCCGCATCGCTTGCATTGCACCAACGTCCGGCAGTTCCGGGGGTGAGAAGTACGTTCGGAACAGGGACTGAACTATTAAATAGTCTGCGCCTTATGTTTTCAAGACTAGCAAGTCATCGTTGTCCAAATGGGCATTATCACGCACCGACTTTAGCTGTCGCTAGTGAACAGGAGCTTATTTGTCCTGTCTGCCAAGCACATTTTTTCGCACCATCAGCGGAAGAATTAGCGTTTAACAGCCAAGGAGCTTGTCAAACTTGTGGCGGTACAGGAATCGTAAGAACCGTTGATAAATCGACATTAGTGCCGGATGAATCTCTAACCATTGATGAAGGTGCCGTTGCTCCTTGGGGAACTCTTATGTGGTCATTGATGACTGATGTTTGTCGAGAAATGGGGGTCAGGACAAACATTCCTTTTAAAGATTTAACCGACAAAGAAAAGGATATTGTTTATAACGGACCTGCGGAAAAGAAACATATTTTTTACAAGGCAAAAAACACAAATCAAGCAGGAGAACTTGATTTTACATACTACAACGCAGTTTATACCGTAGAAAATGCCTTAGCAAAAGTCAAAGATGAAAAGAGTATGAAACGTGTTGAAAAGTTTTTAAAACAAGATGTTTGCCCAGACTGCCAAGGTACTCGCTTGTCACAAAAAGCACGATACCCTCAAATTATGGAAATATCACTTGATGAGGCTTGCAAAATGACTTTGAAAGAGCTTGTTGAGTGGGTAAAAAAAGTTCCAAGCTCTATGCCTGAAGAAATGCAACCAATGGCAGATGCGATTTGCGAATCATTTTTGACGGTTGCAAAACGCCTTATGGATTTAGGTTTGAGCTATTTAACCTTGGATAGAGCAGCATCAACTCTTTCTACCGGAGAACGCCAAAGAATGCAACTTGCTCGTGCGGTAAGAAATCGGACAACCGGAGTTTTATACGTTTTAGATGAGCCGTCAATCGGTTTACACCCTTCTAATATCATTGGTTTAAAAGGTGTTATGCACGACTTAATTGATGATGGAAATTCAATTATTCTAGTTGACCACGATACCCAAATTTTAACCGAATCCGATTGGATTATTGAAATGGGACCCAAAGCAGGAGTCAATGGCGGTTATGTAATTGCAGAGGGAACGGTTAAGGATTTAGAAAACAATAAAAACTCCATTATTGGTAAATTTTTATCAGAACAAAAACAAGTACCAGTCAGGAAACAAGCAAGCGCAAACGATATGTTTGAGTTTGGAAAAATAACAATGACAACAGGTGCAATTCATACAGTAAAACCGTTGACAGTTGAGATTCCAAAAGGTCGTTTGACCGTTGTAACAGGAGTTTCAGGTTCAGGAAAAACGACAATGGTTTTGGAAAGTTTAACACCTGCACTTGAATCAATTTCTAATAACAAAAAACTTCCTCAACATATCAAAACAATTGACGCAGAGGGAATTAAACAGGTTAAATTAATGCAACTCCAATCGGTATAAATATTCGTTCTACAGTTGCAACTTATGCAAATATTCATGACGAACTTAGAAAAACTTTTGCAAAATCCGCAAAGAGTATGAATTTAGGCTACAAAGCCGGAGATTTTTCTTACAATACAGGAAAATTGCGTTGTCCAACTTGTGATGGAACAGGGGTAATTAATCTTGATGTTCAATTTTTGCCGGATGTAGAAATCCCTTGCCCTGATTGTGGTGGCTCAAGGTATGCTAAACCTGCAACCCAAATCAAATTTAACGACCATTCTCTTCCTGAATTAATGGCGATGGACGTAAATACTGCCCTAGAAGCTTGCAAGGGCTTAAATTCTGTTTGCCAACGATTACAGATATTGAAGGATTTAGGTTTAGGGTATTTGACATTAGGAGAGGCAACTCCAAGCCTATCAGGCGGAGAGGCTCAGAGGTTAAAATTAGCAAGTGAAATGCGAAAAACACAGTCTGACTCTGTTTTTATTTTTGATGAACCGACAATTGGCTTACATCCGCTTGATGTGCAAACCCTGTTGAAGGTATTTCAAACCCTTATTGACAATGGAGCAACAGTAATCGTTATTGAACACGATTTAGATGTAATAAGAAACGCTGATTATATCATAGATATGGGACCGGAAGGCGGAGATGCAGGTGGTGAAATAGTATTTTCAGGCACCCCGCAAGAATTAAAGACATGCTCAAAATCCCAAACAGCTAAGTTTGTGTAAATATCAAAAAAAAAAGGAAAAAGCTCTTGACATAGTTAGATATCTAACTATAATAATTGTATGAGTGCTATATTATCTTTAATATCTAAAATTCATGAAAAAGGGAATCGTTTTATTATAGACGAACTCAAGAATAACGGTGCAGAAGGACTTGTTCCAAGTCATGGCGATATTCTTGTTTGCCTTTACAAAAACGGTAAAATGACGATGAAAGATATTGCGGATTGCATTCATAGAACAAAACCAACAGTTACGGTTTTGGTGGATAAACTCGAAAAACTCGGGTATCTAAAAAGAGAGGCTTCAGAAAAAGATAGTCGCTATACAAATATAGTTTTAACGCAAAAAGGTGAAGATTTTAAACCTACTTTTGAAAAAATCTCAAAAGATTTAAACGAAATGTTGCTCAAAAATTTATCCGAAAATGAAACTCTACTTTTAGAAGAACTTTTAAGAAAAATATAAGATTAAAAATTTTTACAGTAACAGTTAGACATCTAACGAAAGGAGAAATCATTATGACAAACTTTAAAAAAGAAGAAATAGGAAAAATTAGTGAAGTAGGCACAAAATATGAAAACGGCAAAGCATTTTTGCATGATTTGCTAGGATTAACAAGTTGTGAAATTTCAGTTAGTTTCATGCCCGCTGGAGTAAAATTGCCATTCAACCACAAACACAGACAAAACGAAGAAGTTTATATTTTTCTAAAGGGCGAAGGTTCAATGACTTTGAATAATGAGGTTGTTGAAGTTAAAGAGGGAACTTGCATAAAAGTTCTACCAAATGCAGCAAGAACAATGGAAGCAAAAACAGACTTGGAGTACATTTGTGTACAAGCAAAATCAAATAGTTTAGAACAATTCGGACTTGGTGATGCAGAATTGTGCTAAAATTGAAAGGGGCAATCTTGCCCCTTTTTAATCAAGAACACGAAAATAAAATGATAATTAACACAGGTTCAAGGACAGATACAGTTCAATATTATTCAGATTGGCTTTTGAAAAGGTTTGAAGAGGGTTTTGTTTATTCTAGGAACCCTAGATTTCCTCAAATAGTTACAAGATTTGAGCTAGACCCAAAAGTCCTTGATTGTGTTGTATTTTGTTCTAAAAACTATGAACCGATTTTAGATAGATTAACAGAAATTACCGATAGGTTTAACACATATTTCCACTATACAATTACAGCTTATAGCAAGGATGTCGAACCAAATGTTCCAAGTATAGATAAAAGTATTGAAACACTTATCAAATTATCTAAAATTGTCGGTAAACAAAGAATTGCTTGGCGATATGACCCAATTCTTTTGACTAAAAAGTACACTAAACAAGTTCACTATGAAACATTTGCTTACATGGCAAAAAGACTTTCACCTTATATTGATAGATGCATTTTTAGTTTTGTTGACATGTACAAAAAATTAAAAACAAATATGCCTGAAATTATTTTTTTGTCAGATGTTGATAAAAATGAAATCGCAAAAAATATCGGAGCGATTGCACAAAAATACAATATGATAATTCAAACTTGTGCAACAGGTGAAAATTATGAGCAATATGGTATTTTTCAATCAGGTTGTATGACCTCTGATATTTTAGGCAAAGCAAATAATATTACCTTCAAAAAAGTTCGACACTCCGGCAACAGACAAGGCTGTCGTTGTATAGAGAATAGAAATATCGGAGATTATGACACTTGCCCTAATGGTTGTAGATACTGTTATGCCAATCAAAATCCACAAATAGCACAAGAAAATTACAAAAAACATAATCCAAATGATTTGATGATTTTAGGCAACCTTAAACCTACAGATGAAATTCAACAAAGTAGCCAAAAATCATTTTTAGAGACTAATGTGCAACAAAAATTATTTTAAACTTTATTTAAAGTTCTTTTACCATCGTTATATGTTCACAATATTCATCAAAAT
>ERZ808267.439-NODE-439-length-12417-cov-2.680392_pt1 | contig 12417 bp, 11 predicted proteins | sample MGYA00521241_ERZ808267 | MGnify/ENA primary metagenome ERZ808267 (study PRJEB31516, sample SAMN03275592) | gut metagenome | biome: mammalia-associated habitat; material: feces | host: Papio cynocephalus | place: Kenya | collected 2012-07-19 ... | reverse complement strand
ATGTAAGTATCAATCAATAATTTTTTAACTTCAATGTTTTCGTTGTTCTTTTCAGAAAGTTCATTAAGCATTTCTAAACCTTCTTGCTCTTTGCCACTAGCAATTAAGATTTTTGCAATGTAAGTTTTAGTTTTTAATTTATCTGAGAATGGATGTTCCAAAAGTTTTTTTGCGTATTCCATTGTCTTATCAATATTTTTAGTTAAATAATACAAGTTAACTAAGTTGTTAAGTATCCATAAACTCAAGCTATTGTTTTCGTTCACTGCTAACAAGTTTTCGCAAGTCTCAATAGCGCTTTCGTAGTTTTGAACCTTAATGTATAGCTCAATAAGTTTTTTGTTTGTATCAGTATCTTCAGGATAAATTTCAAGAATTTCGTTTAATTCATCAAACGCTTCTGGATAATTTTCCATTTCGATATACAAGTTTGCAAGTGTTGTTTTAATTTGTAAAAGCTCACCGTTATTTTCAGTTAAACTTTCAAGATGTTTTAAAGCCTTTATTGCAGATGTTTTTTGACCCGATTCAACATATAATCCGCTTAATTCTTGAGATGCAGACATATTATCTGGGTCATGCTTCATGATTTCTTGAAGTTCTGCGATAGCTTTTGTTGGTTGGTTTACCTTTTTGTAGCATCTAGCTAAAAGCAAACGAGCATCGCTATTATTTTCATCTTTTGTAAGAATGGTTAAGGCTTCTTTTACAGCATCATATACACTATCTTCATTGTATAAAGCCTTTGCTAAAATAAGTCTTAATTCATTGTGTTCTGGTTTAATTTCTAAATATTTATAAGCTAATTTTTCAACTAATTTGTATTTTTTTTGTTTAAATAGAATTTTAGCGTGTTCAACAATTCCTTTTGGTGTTACCTGCAATTCTTTCTTTTTAGGGCTCGATGACTCTAAAAGGATAGCATATATCATATAAATCAACGCCAAAGCAGAGATTAATGCAATTAAAAATACCAATAAGTTTGTTGACATAAGAACCTTTTTCTTTTACCTATAAATAACCTTATACTATATTTATATGTTACTATGTTTTTGAAAAAATTTTATACTATCTCTAGAGTATATTTTTAAACAACCCTTTACTTTTAAGTAAAAATTATTATAGTAAAAGTATATGCGAAACAAATTACTATGTCTATTATCTATATTCATGATTTTTTCATCTCTAGCATTTGCTGATGAGGTGTCAGGCACTTCTGCTTCTTGGAGTGATATTTCAGGTGCAGAGAATGCTTGGGACGGTCAAAAAATGATTACAAACAAAGAGTATGAACAAGTTGTGAAGGCTTTAGAAGAAAAGAAAAATGCTAAAAAAATAAGAGCTCAAAAAAAAGCTGGCGACCTTTTAATGAAAAGTGGTAACGGCGAAATGGACTTTTTGAGTAATTTCCAAGAACAATATCCATTGTTGAATTTGACAGTGCCTGTTGTCACTCCATCAGGTGAAATTCCTGTTGGTCACTACAAGGTTGTTGGTACAAAAAATAATGGAAAAGTTGTTATAAATTTATGCCAAGCGTATAACGTTGTTGGCAGAATTCCAGCAACAGAGACAGAAGAAGACTTTGATGCAAACGAAATTAACTTTGTTAAATTAGAACCTGTAAATGACAATACATTAAAATTGATGTACGGTTCTATGAATTTTAATGCGTATGCATATATTAGATATGAAAATCCATAAAATGGGTTATAAAAAAATCTTACTTTTATGTTAGTTTAGAATAGTGAAACGAATTATTTATATAATACTATTTATATTGATTGCTTTGTTATGTCTAAAACTTTGTATTAGACAAGACATTCCGACTGAAGATGTTTATAAACATGATGTAATTAAAGATAATGGAGTTGTGAATTTTCCAAAAGACCCTGTCAATGTTGTTTTAATGGGTAAAGATTATTTGCAATCTCAATCTCCTGTCGGTAAATATGGCGGAGAATTAATTAGTTCAACTATTGGTGAAGGTCCAAAAACATTTAATCCGTTTACGTCAAAAGATTCAACCTCTTCTTCTATGGCAGGTTTAATGTTTGACGGTTTGTTTACAACAGACCCAAAAGACGGCAGAGTTATTCCAAAACTCGCAAAATCTTACGAAACAAAAGACGGAATGACTTATATAGTAAAACTTAGACATGGTGCAATTTGGTCAGATGGTTTTCCAATTACCGCTGATGACGTTGTATTTACTTGGAAAGATATAATTTTAGCAGGTCTTGGTAATACTTCAATTCGAGATATGGTAGTAATTGACGGTAAATTACCACAAGTGTATAAGGTTGATGATTATACAGTTAAATTTGTTATTTCAAAACCGTTTTCACCATTTTTGAGACTTTTATCAACTCAAATTGCGCCAAAGCATATTTTTGCACCTGTTGTAAAACAAGGGCAAAAGGCTTTTGATAGTTTTTATTCTACAAATACAAAGCCAAGTGATTTTGTCACAAGCGGTCCTTTTAAGTTGAAAGAATATAAAGCTGCTCAAAGGGTCGTTTTTGTTCGTAATCCAGATTATTACATGATAAATAAACAAAATAGAAAGTTACCGTATTTAGACAAGGTTGTTTATTTAATTGTTGGTGACCTAAATAATGAAATACTTAAATTTGAAGCAAAAGAAATAGATGTAATTGGTTTAAGAGGTTCGAATGTAGCACCTTATAAATCAAAAGAGGCAAAATCGGATTATAGAATTTATAATATCGGTCCAGATACAGGCACAATGTTTTTGGTTCTAAATTTGAATAGAAGAAAAAGTTTAGATACAAATTATTATGTGCAACCTGAAAAACAGTTTTGGTTTAATGATAAAAACTTTAGAACTGCAATTGATTATGCAATTGATAGAAAAAGTATGGTTCAAAATATTGCAAATGGACTTGCAAAACCTTTGTTTACAGCAGAAAGTTTAAACTCTATTTTCTTGAATAAAAATATTAAAGGACACGATAGAGATTTAAACAAATCAAGAGCATTATTAAAAGCAAGCGGTTTTCATATAGGTAAAAATGACAAATTATATGACAAATTCAATAATCGTGTAGAATTTGATTTGTTGACTAACGCAGGCAATACTGAACGTGAGGCTCTTGGTGTAATGATAAAACAAGACCTTGAAGATTTAGGTATGCGCGTAAATTATAAACCAATTGAGTTTAATTCACTTGTAAATAAAATGACAACAACTCTAGATTGGGATATGATAATTATGGGGCTTACAGGTTCACCTCTAGAGCCTCATGACGGTAAAAATGTTTGGTATTCAAATGGTTCATTACATTTGTTTAATCAAAGAACAGGTAATGAAACATCAGATGATAGATTAGAATTTGAAAAAAGATTAGATGAAATCTTTGACAAAGCCGCATTAGAAACTGATTTTAACAAACGAAAAATTTTATATGATGAGTACCAACAAATAATTTATGATGAAAAACCTATAATTTATTTGTATTCACCTGTAAGAATTATTGCAATTAGAAAGAAATTTAAAAATATATTTCCTTCTCCACTTGCAGGCGTAACTTATAATATTGAAGAAATTTATGAGGATAAAAATTAATGCAGATATTATTTTACATACTAAAAAGAATATTGCAGACAATTCCGTTATTGATTTTGGTATCAATGATAAGTTTTTTCATTATTAGATTAAGTCCCGTTGACCCATTGGCAGAATTGAAACTTAATCCGTCAATATCAAAAGCAACATTACACGCAGAAAGAGAAAGGTTAGGCTTAAACAAACCACTTCCCGTACAATATTTGTTATGGGCAAAATCTTTTGTAAAAGGTGATTTGGGTGTTACAACAACAGGCGAAAAAGTTTCAGTGAAATTAATGGAACGTATTCCAAATACTTTACTTTTAACTTTAGTTGTAATTTTTTTAACTTGGTCTGTTGGTGTGCCTTTAGGTATTCTCGCCGCAGTAAATTGGAAAACTCCATTTGATAGGTTTTTAACCTTTATAACGAGTATTGGAATGGCAATACCATCTTTCTTCTTTGCAATTTTATTGCTTATTTTTGCAGTAAAAACAGGCTGGTTTCCTGTTGGTGGATTAACTTCTTATAACTTTGATGATATGAATTTATTACATCAAGTTTTGGATATTGCTCATCACTTATGCTTGCCGGTGTTGGTACTGTTTACAATATCTTTGGCAGGTTTGCAACGTCAAATGAGAGCAAACTTGTTAGATGTTTTAGATAGTGATTACGTAAAATTTGCAAGAGCTAAAGGTTTGAGTGAATTTAAAGTGATTTTTAAACACGCATTAAGAAATGCTGTAAATCCAATGATTACATTGCTAGGTTTTGAATTTTCAGGTCTTTTATCAGGTGCAGCACTTACAGAGTACGTATTTCAATACCCTGGATTAGGTCGTTTGATTTTGGAAGCTGTATTAAAATCTGATATCAATTTAGTAATGGCATCTTTAATGATTGGTGCAATAATGCTTGTTGTCGGCAACCTGATTGCTGATATTCTGTTAATATTAACTGACCCTCGAATTAGGGCAAAGGCTTAGGGGGCAGGCATGTTAAAAGAAATTATTAAAGGAATTTATAGAGACAAATTTGCAAGAATAGCCTTTTTAGTATTGGCGTTTATCTATTTTTGCTTATTTTTTGCAGATATAATTGCACCTTATACAAAAGACTATACGGATAGACAATTGTCTTATGTTCCGCCTTCACCTGTTTTCACAATTGATGAAAATGGCAAATTTTCTCGTCCATACACATACAATTACAAGAGAGAATATGATGCAGACTTAATGCAAACAGTTTTCAAATTAGATAGAAGTAAAAAATATTACCTAAAATTTTTTGCAAGAGGTGAAGAGTACGACTTTTTAGGTGTAATTCCAATGGATAGACACCTTGTAACTGTTGATTCTGACGGAAGATTATATTTATTGGGTGGTGATATAAACGGCAGAGATGTATTTTCTCGTCTATTATTTGGCGGTAGAATTTCAATGACTATCGGATTTTTAGCCTTGTTAGTATTATTCCCAATAGGTTTATTATATGGTGGTATTTCAGGATATTTTGGCGGTATTACAGATACTTTGATGATGAGATTTGCCGAGGCTGTAATGTCTATTCCAAGTTTTTATCTGTTAATAATTTTGGCTGCAATATTACCGTCAAATATGACTAGCACTCAACGTTTGATTTTGATTGTTGTAATTCTTGCTCTAATCGGTTGGGCTGGATTTGCCAGAGTTGTTAGAGGGATGGTTCTATCAGTTAAAAATCAAGAATTTGTTCAATCAGCAAAAATGATTGGTGCATCAAACTTGAGAATTATCATAAGAGAAATTCTTCCACAAACAACAAGTTATGTAATTGTTGCTATGACCTTGTCTGTGCCGTCTTACATACTTTCAGAAAGTGGATTGAGTTTCTTGGGTTTAGGTATTCAACAACCTGATGCAAGTTGGGGTAATATGTTAAAAGAGGCTCAAGAATACATGAACATTCTTTATAGACCTTGGTTATTGACCCCTGGTTTTTTAATTTTTGTTGCGGTATTATCATTTAATCTAATAGGTGATACAATAAGAGATGTACTTGATCCAAAAAGTAGAATGAGATAGGTGGAAATGATTTTAGATTATTTTATAAGTTTATCAGTTGCAATTGCTTTAGGCTTTGCTTTGGGATTAGAAAGAGAACTTACTAATAAAAATGCAGGTTTGCGTACTCATATTTTTGTATGCTTAGGCTCTTGTATTTTTACACTACTTTCAATTCATGGATTTCCAACTTTCGCAACAGGCGATAATGTGATAATAGACCAAGCAACAGGTGTAAGAGATACAGCCCGTATTGCAGCTCAAATTGTTACCGGTATTGGTTTTATTGGTGCAGGTGCTGTAATGAGAAATGGTTCATCTGTCCATGGTATTACAACTGCTGCAACTTTATGGCTAGCTGCCGGTATTGGTATGGCTTGCGGTGCAAATGAATATGGTATGGCAGTCATTGCAACATGTTTGAGTCTGTTGGTGTTGATAGGTGTTAAAGAATTAGAAAGAAACTTTATCTCTAGAGTAAAAAGAGTAAATAAGCGTTTGAGATTGTCTATGCGTTGTGCAAAATGTGATGTAAACGACATTCAAAACTATATTATAAATGAATTTCCGTATATCAATGAAATAAAATATGTTGATTCAGATGGTGGAGATTCGGCAAAAATTGTTGCATTTATGAATGTAAAATGTAATAATCCTATTCAATCATTGTACAAAGATGTAGAAAAAATTAAAGGCATAACTTCTATTTCAATAAGAGAGGCAGATGAATAGTCAATCAACAAAAGCTAAATCTACCCAAAAGAAAGTTAACCCATTTTTTGAAGGTGATAGATGGGATTATTTGAAAACCTTTTTAACCACTTTGTTTATTGTGGTTATGTTTGGTATTTTCAATATTTTTTACATGATTCATAATATTTTTAATGACAATGTAAAAAGCAAATATAACGTAGATGCTGCTTTTGAATCCTATTTAGTAGATGTTTTAATTGACCAAAATATGGATTTAGCTAAAAGATATCCTAAAAATTATATGCGTTTAGGGATTTTGTTTAGCTATAAACGTGATTATACAAATGCGGAAAGAGAATTTAAAAATTCCGTTGAAAAAGCTGCAGCTTACGACTACACACCAAGCTATCAGTTGGCAAAATTGTATGTTAAAATTAACCGATTGCAAGATGCTCAAGATATTATGGATAATATCGGAGAACGTCCAAATAAACGCTTAATTAACTTTAAAGGTGATATATATTTCAAACTAGGTGAGGCGTATTACAACCAAGGTTATTATGCTCTTTCAATGATGAAATATGAAAAATCAATGTCGTATTATCAAATTATCAGCAAAAAAATGTTGAAAGAAACAAAGGTTGCATACATAAATTCTTGTATAGCGCTTGCTGACGGGTATGTTCAAGTTGGAAAAATTGATGATGCGATTTTAACTTTGGAAAAGGCTTATGAACTTGACCCGAAAAATATTACGTTAAACTACAAATTAGGCTTGTTGTATTCTGATAATAACATTAAAAAGGCTTATAAATTACTTTCTTTTGTAAATAAAGAAAATCCAGAAATTATGAATTACGATTTGTATTTCGATATAATGAATCAATTGGCAGATTTAGAAGCAGAAAATGGAAAACCAACAGAAGCTGAATTGTTTAGAAAAAAAGCCTTGCAATATCAAAAGTTTGTTAAAAATAACTTACTTTATGACAAAGATTTGTTCTTTGATGTGATGAAATTAGATGTAAATACTGATATTGCAGCACAAGAACACATTATCAATTTGCAATTTAGATTGCAAAATAACTCAAGTTTAGATATTGGAAATTTATATGTAAAGGCTGTGTTTAAAGATGGAGATAAAATCTTCCAAACATCAACCCAACAACTTTATGATGAAACAAGAGTTTTCAAAGCTGGTGCAACAACTCCACCAATTTCAATAAGTGCATCAGAACCTTATGATAAAAATTACAAACCTGATACGGATTGGAAAATTCAAGTTTATGCATACAAATATCCAAAATATAGAGTTTTAATATTTGAAAAATTGTTGAAGAAGCCTAATTCTCTTCCTTAAAAATTTGCATTTGACAATTTTTGCAATCAAATTTTAGTTTGTAGCGTTGATTTTTTTCATCGATTAAGAATAAATTGACAGGCTTTTTACATAAATTAAAAGCATATTTTAAACAATGCTTTGTTGTCATCAAAGGTTTATCTTTTGTTGATAATCCGCTTTCTAAAGAGTTTTCTGTAATTTTACAATTACATTTTTCATAGAATTTTTTTGCAAATTTGTTATGAACATTTGCTCTAAAATCCATTTCTTTTTCAAGAAAATCAATATATTTTAACAGTTTTTGTTCACGTTTTGGGTAATTTTTTATACGCTCTTGCATTAATTTATCAAATAATTCTCGTCTCAAATTGTTAATTTGCGAAATTGGTAAGAACGGAAGATTTACTGTATTTATCGCGATTTTTTCGCAGAAAAAATCGCTCTCGCCTGTTTTTTGAAGTTGGCGAGTTAAAGTTTCTTCCATTTTTTCTTTATTATTGGCGATTTCTGTTGAATTAATCAAAACAGAAACCTTGTTATTGTTTTCGTCAATAGCTTCAACTTTATTTTCTAAAACGGTTATATTCACTGCAATTTGACGTTTTGTTTTTGAATTTTTTAATTGTTTTTCAAATTCACCATCAGAATTTCTGTATACTACTAAACCTTCTTTTATACCAAGCATTTTGTTTGGATAAATTTTGTCACCTTCAACCTTGTTGACTAAACAACCTGTTCCATTGAAATATAAGCCGTCTTGAGCGTGTAAGTTGTTGTTTTTTATAACAAAATAATTTTTGCCAACTTGTTCAATTTTTCCAATCTTTTCTCCAATTGATTTTGGAGTGTCAAAATTAAATATTTTTTGACGACCTTCTAAAAAGTAGTCAGTAAAACCTCTGTTGAAGGATTTTGAAACATTAGGTTCAAAATCTAAAAATACTTTGCCAGAGGATGTTTTTTCTCCGATTTTATCAAGTTTTTGACGGTAATATGCAACTACGTTTTTGATGTAATTTTCATCTTTTAGACGACCTTCTATTTTGAATGAAGATACTCCGATTTTTGCAAGTTCTTCTATATGTTCAGAAGCGTTGAAGTCTTTCAAACTCAATAAATGTTTGTCTTTTGCTAAAATATTGCCCTTTTCATCAACAAGTGTATATTTTTTTCTGCAAGGTTGAGCGCATTCTCCTCTATTTGCTGAACGTCCACCGATTGAGTGACTTAAATAGCATTGTCCGCTGTAACTTACGCATAATGCACCATGTATGAAGGTTTCAATTTCGCAAGTCGTGTTTTTGCAGATTTCTTCAATTTCTTTTAACGATAATTCTCTTGCTAAAATTACGCGTTCAATACCAAGTTTGTCAAAGAATTGCACTTTTTCTAAAGTTCTATTGTTGCACTGTGTGCTTGCATAAAGCTGAATTGGCGGAAGTTTTCCTTCTAACGCAAGTTCAAAAATCCCCATATCTTGAATAATTATGCCGTCAACGTTGATTTTGTAAAGTGCTTCAATTAATTTTTGAGCCTCTAGAATTTCGTAATCGTCTAAAATGGTGTTTATTGTGCAATAAACGCGTACGTAAAACTTATGTGCGTAATCCAGCAGAAGAACGAGCCCCAAAAGATTTTGCGCCAATATAAATTGCATCAGCACCATAATTTATGGCACTAATTGCACATTCTTTATTTTGGGCTGGAGCAAGTAATTCAAGTTTCATTATAGCGTACTTTCAAAGTATTCAATCGTTTTCTTTAAACCGTCTTCTAGTTTGATTGTAGGTTCGTAATTCAATTCTTTTCTTGCTAAAGTCAAATCTGGACGACGTTTTACAGGGTCATCTGAAGGAAGAGGCTTATAAACAATCTTAGAATTAGAGTTTGTAAGTTTGATAACTTGTTCAGCAAGTTCTTTGATTGTAAATTCGCCGTCATTACCAACATTAACAGGACCGTGGAAGCCGTCTTTGTTCATTAATGCAATCATTCCTCTAACCAAATCATCAACATAGCAGAATGAACGAGTTTGTGAACCGTCGCCGTAGATTGTTATGTCTTGATTTTTCAGCGCTTGAATGATGAAATTAGATACAACTCTTCCGTCGTTTTCAGCCATTCTAGGACCATAGGTATTAAATATACGAATAATTTTAATATCAACATTGTGTTGACGGTGATAATCCATCATCAAGGTTTCAGCAACACGTTTACCCTCATCATAGCAACTTCTAATGCCAATTGGGTTAACGTTTCCCCAATATTCTTCTTTTTGTGGGTGCATTAATGGATCGCCGTAAACTTCACTTGTTGAAGCTTGTAAGATTTTTGCTTTAGTTCGTTTGGCAATTCCAAGCATATTAGTTACACCCAAAACGCTAGTTTTAATTGTTTTTATTGCGTTAAATTGGTAGTGTATAGGGCTTGCAGGACAAGCTAAGTTATAGATTTCGTCAGCTTCAAGTCTAATAGGTTCAATAATATCGTGTCTAATTAATTCAAAATGTTTGTCACCAATAAGATGTTCAACATTCTTTTTAGAACCTGTAAAAAAATTATCTAAACACGTAACATAATTTCCCTGTTCAATCAATTTTTCGCAAAGGTGAGACCCGATAAAACCTGCACCACCTGTAACTAATATTGTTTTTGCCATAATTATAACCTCGTATTTAGATTTTATCATAAATAAATGTGGAATAAATATATTTTATCGGTTATTTGTTTGATGTGATTTGTTAAAAAAACAGATACTATCGTTATATTAATTTGAAGGTTTAATATAAAATATGAACAGAGTTGCTATATTTGCGCATTATGATAAAAAGAACATAATTGATGATTACGTAGTTTTTTATGTCCAAGAATTACAAAAAATAGCTAAAGAGGTAATTTTTGTTTCTTGTTGCGATTTGCCAAAAGAGGAATTAAATAAATTGGATTGCTACAAAATCGCTCAAAAACACGAAGAATATGATTTCGGCTCCTATAAAAGAGGGTTTGACTTTGCAAAAAAGAAAAATTTGTTAAATGATTGTGACGAATTAATTTTTGCAAACGACAGTTGTTATGGACCTTTTAAGTCTTTAGAAAAGATTTTTAATCAGATGTCTGTAAATGAGTGCGATTTTTGGGGATTAACTAAAAATCGAATTGGGTTTAAAAAGTTGAAAAATGGTAAAGTAAAAGATGTTTACTGTCCACATATTCAATCTTATTTCTTTGTTTTAAGACCTAATGTATTTAACTCTGAAGCCTTTAAAGAATTTATAAATTCAATTGAATATCAAGAAAATAAAAATGACGTTATTTTAAAATATGAAATTGGGCTTACAAAAACACTTGAAAAGGCAGGTTTCAAGTCTGATTTTGCAATAAAAGATTTTTACAAAAAAAATAATCCAACAATTTTTAAATGGCGTAAACTGTACGAAACAACAGATTTTCCATTTGTGAAGTGTTCTGTTTTAAGGCTTCAAAACTACTTACATACAACAATTGAAGGCTGGAAGGAATTGTTTACGCAAGAACAAATTGCAATGATTGAAAAAAATTTAAAATATACTTCTCGCGTAAAACCGATAAGACACAGAGCACCGAGATTTTTAAAAGAATTCGTTATGAATATAATTCCAAAAGGAACATCTAAACGTGCAGCCATTGCGCGAAAACTGCTAGTTTGGTGTCCTTTGTTTATAGATTAATCATCAAATAATGGTGATGCTTTAGGTTTTATGCCAACAAGTTTTTTAATGGCTCTAATTGCAACTACATAATAAAATTTAAAGCGTTTGGTAATTGTTAAAATAACCGTTTTTAAGAAGAACGGCAAAAATTTTATTCCAAGTTTTTGAGTCTTCCAAACATCTAAATATGCGGATAAATTAACACTTCTGAAATTTGTTTTCTTTCGTCTGAAAAGATAACTGTTTTTGTGCTGACGCCATTTTGTAAGTTTTTTGTTTATGTAAAATGTATCATTTTTATATGATATATGAATAAATATCCACCAATCTAAAAGTGCATCAATAGGTGTGTCTAGAGGACAATCATCTAACGCTTCTTTTTTTATCATTACTGCGGAAAATGTTAGAAGAAAGTTTTCAATATTCAAGTCGTAAAAAATATTTTTAGGAAAATTTAGTTTAGAAATTCTTTTTCGATTTTTTTCTAAATTATTTTTTACAGCTAAAACAGCTTTTTCGTCGCCAAATTCTTCAACATCATTAAATATGATACCAATTTGCGAATTGTTTTTTATTGCATTAACTCTTTCTTCTAAAGTGTTTTCAACCCATAAATCATCACTTTCTAAAAACGCAATCCATTCGCCTTTTGCGTATTTCAAACCTGTTTTTACAGCTTGAGCAAGTCCTTTGTTCTTATCATGGCAAATTAATTTTATGCGTTTGTCTTCGCAGAATGATTTTATGACTTCAACAGAATTGTCACAAGATGCATCATCAACAATGATAAGCTCCCAATCTGTATAAGTTTGGGCTAATACAGACTTTATGGTTTCTGAAATATAATTTTCGTAGTTATAACTTGTTGTAATTATTGAAATCATTGTTTTATCTTTTCTTACTTTTTATTATATTACCATAAGTTTTACAACCATGTATATTTTTACCTGGCCAAGTTAGCTAATAATTTTGATGTGTACTTGACAATTAGCTTTGATTAAAATAGAATTAAGAAAAGGTTATGGCGACATGGCCAAGTGGTAAGGCAGAAGCCTGCAAAGCTTTTATCCCCCAGTT
>ERZ808267.438-NODE-438-length-12422-cov-2.887523_pt1 | contig 12422 bp, 11 predicted proteins | sample MGYA00521241_ERZ808267 | MGnify/ENA primary metagenome ERZ808267 (study PRJEB31516, sample SAMN03275592) | gut metagenome | biome: mammalia-associated habitat; material: feces | host: Papio cynocephalus | place: Kenya | collected 2012-07-19 ... | reverse complement strand
TTCACTTCGTTCACACGGCGCACTTGCCAAAATCCGCAGTTCAGCATGACTAAAAATCAGCATTGATAGACCCTGAATCAAGTTCAGGGTGACACGTGTTCCCTCACCACTCGAGTCCGAGGGTTAGGAAAAGGGGTGTTCAGCTAGAGATTTAAAAAGCCTGCCATCTTGACCTCCAGCCTCCCTGCCTTCCAGCAGGCAACTTTTTCCAATCAATTTCGTCTTTAACTCTAGGAAGAGAGGAATTATGGATGGAATTATTTTCAAATCTTGTATATGAGTATAAAAAAGGAGTTCGCGATTTGATTTTGTTCACGTGCACAAAATCACAAGCTGTTGAATATCTAAATTACCTAAACAAACTCAATATAAAATATTTGGCTGTCACTGTTGGAGAAGGTAAAATCAATCTATTTTTCGGCAATGATAAATGTTTGCAGATACTCAAAGGTTTTTCAAGCTTGAATTTGGACGAAATATCTGCCCACGAGGACTTTATTTTAGGGATAATGCTTGGCTATTCAAGGTCTGAACAGTATTCAAGGCTACTTGCAAAAACTTGCTAAAATTTTTCGTAACTTTTTGTAAATTTACCCTCCTCAATCCATTTATTGATGTTTTTGATAAAAAAGGCATGCTTTTCTTGTCAGACATGAGTTTGGGCAGGTTCAAGATATAGGCATATTAAGAAATGTAAAGACTTATAGTGAAACTCCTTTTGGGCTGAAATCATGTCAGCGACATGGTTTCAGCCATGTTTATTTTCTGTTACAAAACTATCAAATAAATATTTTGGACATGCCGAAAAAACAAGGTACAATTAAATTATGCTCATGTTTGGGCAATTTTCTTGTAGAGGTGAAATGATGTTTGAGACAATTAAGAAAAATCTTTTACGCATACAAGAAGATATCGCACCTTGTAAACCCAGAATAATTGCAGTTACAAAGTATTTTAGCAAAGAAGCTATGATTGCAGCTTATGAGGCAGGATTACGCGACTTTGGAGAATCAAGAGTAATTGAAGCTTCTGAAAAGATAAACAGCTTACCTGATGAAGTGAGAAAAAATTCTACATTCCACTTAATTGGTCATTTACAGACTAACAAAGTGAAACATGCAGTAAAGAATTTTGATTACATTCATTCGGTAGATTCAATAAAACTTGCGCAGAGCATTTCTCAACACGCAGCAGAAATCGGCAAAGTTCAAAAGGTACTTATTCAAATCAATAATGCCCACGAAGAACAAAAGTTCGGTTTTTCAAAAAAGGAAGTGTTTGAGGCTTTTGAGCAAATTCAGAAACTTGGTTCACTTGAGATTGTCGGAGTGATGAATATGGCTCCGCTAGGAATACCGGAAGAGGAAATTGGGAGATTATTTTCGGATATCGTTCAAATCAGAAATGAACTGGAGAAAAAGTATAATTGCAGTTTGAAAGAGATTTCAATGGGTATGAGTCAGGATTACAAAATAGCAGCTCAAAAAGGTTCGACAATGCTTAGGGTAGGTAGAAAATTATTTGAATGATAAACGGAGGAAAAGTCGGTGGCAGCAATAACAGATAGTTTCAGAAAAGTAGTAGATTTCGTAATGGATGGTTTCCGCGGTGAAAATCCATTTGTTGATATGAATGATTCTGATGAATATGAAGATGATTATGATTATGTAGAAGACGGTAATGCGGTAAGAGAAGTTGCACCATCTTATACACCGGTTGTAGAAAAACATAACGAAACAAAAATTCTAAATCACCCAAGTATGAATAGAGGTGGTAATGAAGTTGTTGTTGTTGAACCTCGCTCATTTGATGACGCTGCCACAATTGTTCAACACTTGAAAGACAGAAAAATCGTTATGCTTAACCTACACCTTTTAGATAAAGAACAATCTCAAAGAACAATTGATTTTGTTTGCGGTGCATCTCAAGCATTAAACGGAAATCCTAAAAAAGTTGGCGATTTGGTATTTGTTTTTGCTCCTAGCAATGTAACTTTATCAGCAGATACAAATCCTCAACAAAGCAAATTTGATGATTCATTGTGGAGAACATCTCTACAATAGAATATTTTTGGTATGAGAAGAGAGATAGTTTAGATAAAACAGGCGGGTCATAATTTGAACCGCCTTTTCTTTAAATTTTAGAACATTGGAATTAAGATATTTGGGGCTAAGCCTGTATTTTCAAAAAAGTATCAGTTCAACAACATACTTTAGCCACAAGAGCTGATAGTTTTATTGAAAGGGGTGATGTTATGGAAGATATCAATTTAACCTTAATTTTGATTTTATTGATTTTATTCATAATAAAAAGTGGCACCTATCAATTAAGATAAGCGCCCTTTAGCCACATACAGGTTACGGTAGTTGGAGCTACCACCCCTATATTTTTATTATAACTTATGTTTCATAATATTTCAAGTGTATTATTAAAACCTTCTGCGTTTTAGCATATTCATAGCTTTAACCATAGCTTTTTTCTCATTTATCTTGCCAAAACCGCTGAACATTTTTTGCATTTTGTTCATTCCGCCCATCATTTGGCGCATTTGCTCAAATTGCTTTACATAAAGATTAATTGTATGCAAATCCATACCACAGCCTTTTGCGATACGTTTTTTGCGACTGGTGTTCATAAGATGCGGATTGTCACGTTCTTCCGGAGTCATACTTTGAATAAAAACTTCAATCTTTTTAAACTCGGTTTCACTTGCGTGCGAAATCTTTTCTCTATCAGCTTGTTTTAAATTAACCCCAGGAATCATTCCTAAAATTTGGTCCATAGAGCCAAACATTTTCATCTGTTTTTGCATATTCAAAAAGTCGTTAAAACTGAACTCTTCTTTTTCCATTTTTTCTTGGAATTTCAAAGCTTCTTTTTCGTCAAAAACCTCTTGAGCGCGCTCAACCAAAGAAACAATATCACCCATGCCAAGGATTCTTGTTGCCATACGCTCAGGATAGAAATCTTCAAGTGCATTAAGCTTTTCACCTGTACCGGTTAGTTTAATTGGCTTTCCTGTACAATGTACAACAGATAACGCTGAACCTCCGCGAGAATCACCATCAAGCTTTGTCAAAACAAGACCAGTTAAACCGATTTGAGCATCAAAATTTTCTGCAACATGGACAGCCTCTTGACCTGTCATTGCATCGATTACAAGAAGTTTTTCGTGCGGTTGGAAAACTCTATCAATAATCAAAAGTTCTGCCATCATTTCTGTATCGATTTGCAAACGTCCTGCTGTATCAAGGATTACAACATTAAACCCTTTTTCTTTTGCATAATTTAATGCACTTTGGACAATATTTTGAACATCTTTAGATTCAGGAATCGTAAAAACTTTGCATCCGATTTCTTGCCCAAGAGTTTGTAATTGCGAAATTGCTGCAGGTCTATAAACATCACACGCCACAAGTAGCGGATTTTTGCCTTCTTTTTTCAATTTAACCGCAAGTTTTGCAGAAGATGTCGTTTTTCCAGAACCCTGCAAACCTAGCATCATAATTATGCTTGGATGTCCTGACAAATTAAGTGGTTTTAATTCTTTGCCGAGAAGTTCAACTAACTCATCATGAACAATTTTGACAAGTTGTTGGGAAGGGTTCACCCCTTGCAAAACATTTTCACCTTCAGCCTTATCTTTGATTGAAGAAATGAAAGATTTTACAACGCGCAAATTTACATCCGCCTCTAATAGCGCACGCCTGATTTCGCGCAAAGCGTCTTGCATATTATCTTGTGTTAATTCTTGCGAATGTGTTTTAGAAATTATATTTTGCAGTTTTTCACTTAAATTGTCAAACATATTAGAATCCTTTTAAAAAGTGCCTATAAGCCGATTTTACCATGAAAATAAATAACAAACACTTTAAATATTATATAAAATATGCTAAAATAAAAAAGTAACATAAATTGGGAGTTTGATATGAAAAAAAATTTTGCGTTATTCGGTTTGGTCATGACAGTTGTATTATTGGGTGCGGTTTCTTATGCAGTGAATATGCCGTCTGCACCGGTATCATACTCTCGCCCTGTCGCTAAAACTCCGGCTTATGCGGAAGCTGAAAACCCAAATGCTGTAGCAACACCGCAAAATAGTGGGGGCACACAGTCTTTGGACTCATTGGCTATGTCCGCTTTGAAAGCTGCAGAAAACCGCAATAATCAACAAATGAATGTTTATATTCGTCAAATGTTTGCAAAAGGCGTTACAGGAATAAATACACCACAAATCGCCGCAAAACGAACTCCACACTGCCCACCGATAAAAATGGAATTGAATGGCAGACAATTAAGCGGTAGCCTGTGTGCAAGAATGGGCTATGAATACAAAGGCAAAATGCACGATGTCGGCTATTGTAAATAGAGCATAGAACAAGAACCTAAGCTATTTAAGGGCATTTATTATATTGTCATTCTGAACTTGTTTCAGAATCTTTTCCATATTAATAATTTAACTTTAATTTGTTATACCTAATGATATGGTACTTTTTAACGTTCTGTTTTTACGAAATCTTATTCACCAATGTTTGAATATAATCTTTAACTGCTGGGGTTATCATCAAATTAGGTTCTGATGTTGCAAATTCATCCAAAACGATAATCGCCTTTTTAATATCTCCTGTTTGCTCATACAACAAGCCGAGCATAATTTTATCCAGTGGAGACGTTTTAGTTTTGTAGATTTTCAATTGGTTAGAAATTTGTCCAAGTTTTTTGTAGCAATCTACAAGGTTTTTATAATATTCAAAATTCAAATTATACTGAGTCAGTGCGTTTTGGAAACAATCTAGCGCCAAATCAGGATAACCGATAGTTATATAAACTTTGCCCAAATTATTAAAGTAAACAGAAGTTGCTTGAGTTTTTGGGTTCAAGCTTATTGCGATTTTAAATTCCTGAATGGCTGCATAATAGCATTTTTCTTCGGTATAAATTACCCCCAAATTGTTGTGCTCATAAGCATTTTTTACAGGGTCAATTACATAAGTTGCGGAGGTCGCTCCCATGCTAAAAGCCGGCAGTCCAAGCAAAAATATATAAACTAATACCAAAAACTTTTTCATATTTACCTGTTTAATTATTATTTTGAAAATTTCCAATCTTACAATAGATTGATTTCCATTCCTTCATAAGACATATAAACATTGCTGTTGTTTGATGTGTAGTATTCTTCAATTCGACCTAAGCGCGTATCATCGTAAGATGGGTCGTAGTGGTAAAATACAAGCGACTTTGCTTTTGCCTGTTTCATTACCTCTATCGCCATATCATAAGTTGAGTGTCCATAACCTTGTTTTGGGGAATGTGGGTTTAAGTAATCTTCTGTTGTATACTGTGCATCGTGGATTAGCAAATCGCAATCTTGAGCAAATGCTGCAAATTTTTTATCGCCGCCAAAATAACATTCTTTATCTGTTGCATAAACCAAAGATTTCCCTTTGTAAGAAATCTTATATACCATAACTCCATCTTGCGGATGGACATAAGATTTGTAAAATGTTACAAGGATATCATCTTCTCCTTGGGTTACATTTTGCAGGTCAACAAGTTCTGGTTTTTGATTTGGCTTAATTAAAATTGCTTGGTTGTTAAATATATCATGGATTTCAAGTTTGCAAGCAATGTCTCCCAAATCAATCGGAAAAGTTTTACCAAAAACAAGTTTTGACAATTCTTCAGATAAAGAAGTCTCCGGTGTTCCTGCTCCAAATATCATTAATTTTGAAGAGCGAAGATGGATAGGTTTGAAAAAAGTCAAGCCCATCAAGTGGTCATGGTGAATATGAGAAAGCAAAACTGTTGAAAAAATCGGTTTTCTATCTTCAGGGCGAACGGCAGATGCGATATAATCTTCCATCAAATCGTTACCGATTCCGACCATGCCTGTTCCAGCATCAAGGATAATCAAATGTCCGCCGACATTGACTTCTACGCACGAAGTATTTCCGCCGTATTTTAGAAAATTTCTGTCAGCGACAGGAAAACTTCCTCTAACACCTCTGAATTTTACTTTAAATTCGCTCATAATATTTCCTCAATTTTTATTTTTTGATTGTATAAGTTCCGGCTTGGTCTTTAGCCTCACCAGTGTAGATTGAACTTGAAAATACCAAAATTTTTGCCATCTTTTGGATTGTAGTTTCTCTTGTTTCTCTCCAATCAAAATCAAAAACAACTTTGTCTTTGTAGTTTGTTACATCAACAATTCTGAATGCGTTTGGATAAGACACCAAAGCAGGTGAACTTACGTATAGAACATTGTCGTGTTGTGTAATTTTTGCTGCGTGATAATGACCTTGGAATACCCCAATTGGGAATTTGTAGCTCTCAATTAATTGTTTTAGTACAATTGCATTTCTCATTCTGTGATTTGGACTTGCAAAAGGTTCAACAATCGGAACATGCATAAACATCAAAACCGTATCGTCTTTTGAACAACTGTCTAATTCTTTTTTCAGCCATTTTAATTGAGTTTCATCAATATAACCGTTTGAAGTTATTTCATTGGTGATAATATTATCCAACACGATTACTTTGTAATTCTTTTTAGGTTCAAATGAGTAATATGCTTTTTTGAATTTGAAATTTGGATTGTTGTTACGCAACATATCCAAATAAACAAGAGTTGTCAAATAGCCGCCAACACATCTGTCGTGGTTTCCGAATGCGAAATACCAAGGAGCGTTTAGTTTGTCTAAATGAGGCAAAACAGCTCTCAATTCTTTTTCAAAAGATTTGTCGATTAAATCACCTGTAAACATTACAAAATCAATGTCGCTCTGTTCATTTATTTGATTAACCGCATCATCCAAAAGTCGAGGAGATTCGCCTGTCATTTTGAAAGTCGTATTTGAACCGTGTTCTAAAAAGTGAACGTCACTAACTTGGGCAAATTTCAAATTTGTTGAGCCTGTTCTTGAAAAAGCTTGCAACCCCCACAACATGCCTGCTGTCAGGCATAATGTAATCATCATGTTAGCTAACTTTGTCCAAAAACTTTCTTTTCTATGGCTTGTCTTTTGCCTTTTTACAGAACTTGTTCGTACTTTTCTATTCTTGTTCATTTTGTTTATTTTCCAATATTTCCTTTATTTCATTATACTTGTTTTGCAAATACTCGTCATCATCAGAGAGTATGAAAGCTTTGTCGATGTTCATCAATGCGCTCATATAATCACCCATTGCGTAATCGCATAACCCCATATATTCATAAGTTTTAGAGGTTTGAATATCCGGCAAAAGTTCTGAAAATATGGCTTTTGCACCTTTGTAATCTTCTGATTTATACAAGATTTTTGCCCTGTCAAATTGATATTCGGGACAGTTATTTAATTCGATTGCCTTATCGTTATCCGCTTTTGATGCTTCTAATTGTCCCAGTGCAAACTCTGCACGAGATTTCACAGCGTAAGCTAAATCGTCATTGGAATTAAATGTTAAATATTTGTCAATCGGATTTATAACCGCATCATATTGTCCAACATCATAAAGTGTAATAGCTGATGCTAAATATGCTTGCGCAAAATCAGGTTTTGCGGAAACCGCAGCATTATATGCATCAAGTGCTTTTAAATAATTGTTTTTATCTCTGAAATAGTTACCTAAATAATAGTACGCCAAATACGCATTATCGGATTTTGTACCATTCATCAAGTAAGTAATTTCGCCTTGCGAGTCTCCTTGGCGCTTCGCTTCCATTGCTTGTTTTATCAATGGATTTACTCCTGTGACAAAACTCTTTTTATCTTGCGCAATTACATGTGACAACCCTTTTTTGAGGTCGACAACCTGTTTGTTGTTCGGATTAAGCTCTAAGATTTTGTCCAAATAAACCATTGCAGAGTTGTAATCTCCAACAACGCAGTAGTTTGCTGCAATGTCAAGATAATCTTCTTCAATTTCATCCGCAAACGCAGGTACAAACGAGCATACTGCAATACTTATAAGTAAAGATAAAATAAACTTTTTCATACTCGGATTATACCATGGGGATAAATCATTGTCACTGTTCCCATTTATTTTAGAAAACTCATATTTGTTACGCGTCAAATAAGATTTATAGTAAGATATAGTTAAATTAAAAGGAATAAATTATGGCAAAATGCAAAAGTTTTTCACCAAGCGTAAATGAAAATTGCAGAGTTTTGATACTAGGTTCTATGCCAGGGGTAAAATCACTGGATGAGCAGCAGTATTATGCACATCCGCAAAACAGATTTTGGAAATTGATGGGGATGTTTTGTGGTTGTGAAAATTTGCCCAAAATGGAATATCAGGACAAATTGCAAACCTTGCTGGATAATGGTTTTGCATTGTGGGATGTAATAAAATCCTGTAATAGGGCTGGCAGTTTGGATTCAAATATTCAAAACGAAAAGCCAAATGACATTCCAAAATTATTGAAAAAATATCCTAATATTAAAACGGTATGCCTAAATGGGAACAAATCGTATTCTGAATTTAAAAAACATTTTCCACAATTGTTGACGGAATACAGATGTCTGAAACTTCCATCCACCAGTCCTGCCAATGCAAGATATAACCTTGAAACCTTGTATGATGAATGGAGAAGATTTATTGATTTGTAATTTGTGTTAATTAAATTCTTATATTGTCACCTTTGTTCCCATATAAGCTTTTAAAACGTGTTTTGTACCGTTTTGAACCCTTTCAATTGGTTTCTTATCTTTTCCTAGTGTCCACTTAAAACCAAAAGTCAATGCAATACCGTTTCTACCACCATTTCTCAACATTGCTTGTAAAAATCCGCTACATTTATCATTCCAAATTTTTTGCAAACCTACACCGTATTCGACATAAGGTTTTATACTCATTTCTGGCAAACGAACATTATTTGCAGTGAATTTTGTTTCGTTTAAAAGATTCCAAACCATACCGACACTTGCATAAGGTTGCCACCCCTTACCAACATTTCCCATAAATTTGATACTTGGGTGAAGCTGTATAGAATGTAATGGGTCAGAAGATATTTTTACACCTGCCGCATTTGTGTAATCAAAGGTATTTACATAAGTGTATGCCATTAACATAGATGGTTGAATAATAAATTTGCCATTATTAAACTCAAAATTGTAACCGGTTTTACTTCCAATGCCTGCCATTAATGTAGTATAATTTTCTTTGCCATACATTGTACTAGATTCGCCATTACTTGCACCGACATTTACTGTTAATGCCGTAAAGAAATCTCCATGATAAAAAGATTGTGTTAAACCTAATATTCCTCCATTTGTAGTTGTTGAAACACCTGAATAGTTTTGAGAAGTTCCGTTGTAGCCAATATATGGAGTAGTTACCGTTCCCCAACCTCGTTTAAGCTGTTTAAAATCACTATCGCCACCTATTAATGCTCCATACGATTGAACATCGACTTTTGGCCCATTAGACAAACCAACATTTTCAAAATTTGCGTATGGTTGATACCAAATACCACCCATTTGCGGATATTCATTTTCATATCGCATTGATTGAGTTTCTGCAATTGCATATTTATTAGCCAACATTCTAATTTTTCTTGGCAATGACATAAATGAATAATCGGCATGTCTAAATGCATAATTAAATGTTTCATTTACGGCAGAATATGCTCCAACTTGAGAATTTACTGCTCCAGATAGTACTGCGGGGTTGAAATCTGGTGAAATTTTTCCGCCACCGCGAGAAAATAAGAAATTTCCGTTGTTCGGATTATAACTCACATCATATTTATATATTGGTGCAAAAGCAGTTGTTTGATATTGATTGTTAACGTCTTTGCCCACTGTTGATACATCTGTTTGAACTTTATTTTTAAAACTATCATAGGCAAACGGAATATATGTCTTTTCACTTACAGAATCAGATAACAAATTAATTCCTTTAACATTGATAAGTCCGTTCACAATAGTTGTTGACGGAAGTCTATCCATTAAAGAATTTTTTAAATCTGCATCTAACAAAAGATTAACATTTCCATTTATTTTAAATGAATTTGCTGATAAATTATTAATATTATTGTTAATTAAGTTTAATGTTCCAGAATTTATATTTACATCATTAAACATATTTTCAGTATTTGTTGCTAAAACATTTAATGTTTGATTATTTGTATCTAGAACACCTTTAACAACTGCTCCATCTAGCATAGTAAAGCTGTCACCTACAATTTTTGTAGTCCCGAGTCCTGATATTTCTTTGTTTAATGTTCCTGATAAATTTAATGTCCCTGAATTATTTATAGTACCTGTTAAGTTACTTGCATTTGCAACTACCTCACCATTATTTGTTAAATCTCCAATATTTGCACCAACTGTTAATTCCCCAGAACTATTAACATTAACTTTTTGAGAAATTTCGGCATTATTCGTCACAACATCAAGAATGTTTGTTGAACCATTTCCAGTAATTTCTTTTTCAATGTCACCTGCCCCCAAATTTAAAGTGCCGTTATTAATCAAAGCAACATCTAAATTATTTGCATCAATCTCTAAAATACCGGTATTTGTTGCTGTTGTTCCTGTAATTTTACCATCAATAACATTATTATTTACAAAATTTAAACTGCCACCATTATTTGTAATAACAGTTTCATTTCCCTTGAGTTTTATATCAGAAATATTTAAGGTTGAACCTGAATTAACAACAAAAGAAGTTTTTCCATCTAAATCTAATTCCGATAAAACAAGTTCTCTTAAAGAATTTATTTTTTCTGCTCCGACAATATTTAGGTTTTTGTATGTTGAGCCAAGACTGTCTGAAACTTTATAATTTGCAGGAGTTTTATTGCCGTGAGAATCCTCGTCAAAAAGATTAAATGTTTTATCCAAAATATTACCGTCAGAATCTTTTAGTTCTGTATTAGTCAATGCAACCAATGCATCTGATATTGTTGCAACTTTATTAGTATCAATTTTAGAAACTTTTATATTAAGACTGTCATTTGTTGTATTAGTTTTGCCCAGTCCTAATGTTCCATAAATATCTTTTGTCGTTTTAATACCGCCAAATACATCTTTATAATTAGCAGTCGCTGTCAGGTCTTTATATTCAACATTAACAATTTCCCATATTTTCTTCTCTGCAGTTGACTTTAAATTATCGCTCAATTTGAGTTGTAAATTATCAGTATTATCATTGTTTTGAATTATTTGTATTTTTAAATTTTTATCTAAAATATCTTCAAAAGAATCTCCTACAAAATTCAAACGGTCAAGAGTTATAGAACCGCTTGAGGATGCTTGTGTAGTAAATCCGTCTGCAATTTTGTCACCTATTGTGTAATCTAGCTTACTATCATTTATTTTTGACAAATCCAAATCAATATTATATTTTGCACTTGCATCAGATTTCAGTGAATTAAATTCCGAAAAACTTTGAATTACACCATTTGCTGTATCAATAACAATATTTTCGCCAACTGTAACATTTGCCCCACCTTTAATGTCGGCTTTATCAAAAAGTTTAATTGTACCTGTAGAATCTCCGGTTAATAAAACCTTATAACCGTTTGCACCATTAATATAGTCATTTAATAATATTGTACCGTTTGTTGTTGCATTTAATGTAAGAGTTTTGCCTGATGTACCAACATTAATTGCTTCATAATTCTTAGTTACCCCACCATCAGTTGAAACATAGTTGCCTGTAAATTCAGTCAAGCCTTTATTATTTGCATTAATAGTTAAATCTTGTCTTGTATATATAGCACCACCTGCTGCATTGCTTCCGCCATCAGATATTGCATAATTGTTTTCGAAAACGGAATTGTTTATCGCTTTGATAGTTGCTGTATTACTAATTGCTCCGCCATAAGCACCCTTTGAAGAATCTGTCGACTCAGTTTTAGCATAATTGTTTTCAAATTTACCATTTATAGAGTCAATAACTGCATTTGTATAATAACTGTGAGATTTTTCATAAAAGTTTGATATTGCCCCGCCATAAGCATTATTTTTATTTGATATAACATAATTTCCATTAAAATTAGCTTTGATGTTTCCGATTCGAGCAATATCATTTCTTACAGAACTTTCGACATAATTTGCAATAGCACCGCCGTTTGCTGTAAGTTCTTCTGATTGTGCATAATTGTTTTCATAAGTTCCTAAAATTGCATTTTCGGTAGAGATAATATTATTATTTTTATCAAGAGTATAACCAATTCCTACAAAAGCATTCCCTAGCCCGTTAACAGAGTTGGAAATTACACCCCCACTTGCCCCCATTATTTTAGAGTTTGAAACAACAGAATTGCCAACATATTTGCCATCTATGCTTTTGATAATAGCAGAACCTTGGCAAGATTGGATTGAATTGGCAATAATTGCTCCTGAAACAGGTCTGCCATTCAATGCTTTTGAAGAATCAAAAGATGTTGATGAAATTTTCAAAATAGAGGAAGAAACTTATGGTGCACA
>ERZ808267.437-NODE-437-length-12458-cov-2.580666_pt1 | contig 12458 bp, 13 predicted proteins | sample MGYA00521241_ERZ808267 | MGnify/ENA primary metagenome ERZ808267 (study PRJEB31516, sample SAMN03275592) | gut metagenome | biome: mammalia-associated habitat; material: feces | host: Papio cynocephalus | place: Kenya | collected 2012-07-19 ... | reverse complement strand
AGTTTGGTGGTTTGCTACTATGTATCAGGCGATTATTACTAAACGCAACAATGCAGAAGACGCTTTCGGCGAGTTAAACAATTTGCTCAAAGCAAGATATGAGGATGTCTCACAGTTCGTGGAGGCGATTGGAGAAAATTGTGATGATGAGATAAAATCACAACTTTTGAATGCTAGAAATTTGGCTATGGCGAGTGCGACTGTAAGTGAGCAACTTGCTAATGAGGCAAAATTGGAAATGCAAATTGAAAGGGCTTTGCTCATTTACCAAGAAAAAAAGCAAAATATGTCGCAGGAACAGCAAAAAATTTGTGATAATCTGTACAAAAATCAAGAATTTATCAACAAAAGCCGCCAGTTTTACAATTCAATGGTTAAGGCATACAATGATAAGTTGACTACCGTTCCTGGGAAATTTTGGTCGCAGATGAGAAATTTGCAACCGATGACGATGTATAATTTACAAGTTGACTAGATTTTTCATTCTCCCGCTATGGGAGATTTTTTTTTGTCATATTTGAAATCGCAAAAAAATAAAATAAGGTATGATAAAAATTTTGGAACAAAAAAAGTTAGACGAAATTTTATACACCTGTTGCGAGGGGGATAGTATTGAAAGTATTGCTAGCAAGTTCGGTACAAGCGTACAAGAAATTAGGCAGTGCAATCCACTGCTCACGAATATTTATGCTGGGTGTATGATTTTGCTCAAAAATTTGGGTAAAAAGCGTGTTACAGTTGAGCCTTTGCAAACTTTGGAAATGATAGCGGACACGCACAATACGACCGTAAGTAAATTAATGAAACTTAATGACTTGAAATCGGAGCGGGTTTTTGTGGGAATGCAATTGTTAGTCGAGGATGAGTAGGAGAGTGATGTGTCAAAAACGTTGTTTCAGTCAGTACTTATCATTGCTGGCTTCTCTATATTGACCCGCTTTTTGGGTTTTTTGTTTAGAATTTACTTATCTCGGGAGTTGGGAGCGGAACTTTTGGGAGTCTATCAAGTGGCATTTAGTGTGTTTATGGTGCTAATTGTTATTGTTAGTAGTGGTATCCCTCTTGCCGTTTCAAAATCTATTGCAAAGTACAGAGTTGAAGGTAATACTGCAAAGAGTGGGTCTATGGTCGCTAGCGCTCTGGTAGTTGGGCTGGCTGTAGCTGTTGCGTTGTGCGGAATTTTGCTATTGTTTTATAAATATATAGGAGCAATGTTTGCTGATTGTCGCTGCATATATATCTTGATTAGTCTTTTACCTGCGGTAATTTGTAGTGCTGTGTATTCGGCATTTCGTGGTGCGTTGTGGGGAGCGCAAGATTATTTTAATGTAAGTTTAGCAGAGTTGATTGAGCAAGTTCTGAGGATTATGGTGTTTGCTCTAATGGCTGAATGGATATTTTCTTCGCTTGATGGGGCGTTGGTTGCGGGCATATCTATGTCAGTTGCGTGCGTTTTGAGTGCTATTTTTGTTGCAATAGTATATTTTAGCAAGGGGAATAGGCTATCATCGCCGAGAGAAAGTTATAGGACGATGATAAAAAGTGCTGCACCTGTAACTGGGGTGCGGGTCGCTAGTAGTCTCATTCAACCGATAATCGCAGTATTATTCCCTGCAATGCTGGTGTTGGCGGGATATACAAGTGAGCAAGCGATGGAGTCATACGGTATGGCGATGGGAATGACTTTCCCGCTGTTGTTTTTACCGTCTACGATAGTGGGTGCGTTGAGTTTTGCTTTGATTCCTGACCTTTCGACTGCAATTGCGCAGAAAAATGACAAATTAGTAAGTACTCGAATAACTACAAGTTTGTCTTTCGCTCTGTTTATATCCGCTTTGATTATTCCTTTTTATATTGGCTGTGGTGAGGCAATCGGTGTGTTCCTGTATGACAATATAAGCAGTGGAATTTATCTTACTCGGAGTGCGTGGGTGATGATACCTTTGGGGTTAAGTAATATTACGAGCAGTATACTCAATGCGTTTAATTTGGAAGTCAAGAGTTTTGTAAATAACATATTAGGTGGAGCTATTCTGCTTATATTTGTTGTTGCGTTTAGTGGGCTACTTGGTGTTGATTCTCTGATTTTGGGGTTCGGTGCGTGTATGACTATTACCACAGTTCTTAACCTATTTATGCTAAAAAAACACACAAAATTGAATTTTTCGCTGCTAAAACCGCTATTTTTGATGATTTTGTTTATGATTCCTGCAAGTTTGCTCGCAAAATGGGTGTACGGCGTAATGCTGCTATGTATGCCTAAGGTTGTCGCACTGATGTTGGCCGCTGTTGCTGGGGTGGGAAGTTTTACGGTACTTTGTTGGCTGTTTAGATTGGTTGATATAACAAGTGTTTTGGTAAAGATTAACTTCAAAAAGCATAAAAAAACTGTAAATTCTGCATAAAAATTGCAAAAAAGATAAAACATACTAATATGTTAGTTTTATTATGTAGAGTTTTGATAATTTATTTGGTAGTACTAATTTATCTGCGAATTATGGGCAAGAGGCAGTTGGGAGAAATGCAGCCCTTTGAGTTGGTAATTACTCTATTGATTGCGGATATTGCCGCATTACCTATGACGCAGACGAGTATGCCAATGTCGTTTAGTTTTATTCCATTGACGACATTGGTAATAATTCATTTTTTTGTCAGCGTTTGTGCGAGGAAAAGTATTTTTTTGCGAAAAGTCGTAAATGGCAAACCTGTAATTGTTGTTTCACCTGATGGGATACAATACGATTCTCTAAAACAACTTAATATGTCGATGGACGACCTGATGGAAGGTATACGGGGTTGTAATTATTTTAGCGTGGAAGATGTGCTTTATGCGATAATTGAAACTAATGGCAAAATGTCAGTAATACCTAAAAAGGCCTCAAGCAATGTAACGGTAGAAGATGCAAAGTTGGAGTTGCCAGAAAACACTTTGCCGCTAATCTTGGTATCCGCTAGAAAAATGGTTACGCCTAATCTAAAGATTGCAAAAGTGGACAAAAAGTTTGTGATTGATACCCTAAATTCGTTAGAAATTACCGATGTCAAAAATGTATTATTATTCACTATTGATACAGAAGGTGAATGCTTTGTGGAAACTATGGACGGGCAAACCTATAATACGAAATTAGACTACAAAGGAGACTGGTAAATGATAACAAAAAAATTTTGGGCCATTCTAGTCTTAATTATAATTGTGGGTGGTTTGGCGACATTTGAGCAGGTGTATACTGACCAAACTGTGGCTACACTCAAAACAGAGATTGCAACGCTCGATACCCTTATTGATAGCAATAATTTGGAGCAAAGTAGGGTAAAATCACAAAAAATCATTGATTTTTGGAAAGAAAAGGAAACAATCATTTGCCTTTTTGTAGATTATCGTGATATAGAATCAATTGGTAAACAGGCAGATTTGGTCAAATCCCATCTTGAAAATGAGGACTTTGAATTGGCAAAAGTTGAGTGCAATACACTCCAACATGTGGTTACTACTTTCGGTGAAATGATAGGTTTTGACTGGCATAATATTTTCTAAAATTGCTAGAAATTTATAATTTTCTTGCGTTAATATTTATAATTAAATGTGTATATTATAACAATATGCATAATTTAACAAAAACACATTTTTTGTAAAAGTTACCTAAAATAGGTGCTTTTTTTTATTTTATTTGTTATAATAGATTATATTGTAGTTTTAGGAAGATAGAATGTATTTAATAGAACCAGTAAAAACCAAAAAACAATTGAAGCAATTTGTTAAGTTTCAACTAGATTTATACAAAGGGTGTGAGTACTTTGTGCCACCTTTTGCTAGTGATGAGATGCTCAACCTTGACCCGAGTCGTAGTCCATACCAGAGGTCGGGAGCGACTGCGCAATGCTTCTTGTGCAGAGATAACAGTGGTAGAATTGTTGGGCGAGTTTGTGGTATTGTGAGCCATTTATACAATGAAAAGAATAATGAGAAGCGTGTGAGGGTTAGCCGCTTTGATTGTATTGATGACGCCGAGGTTGCAAAGTTATTGTTTGAAGCGGTGGAAAATTGGGGGCGTGAGCAAGGAATGGAAGAAATTCACGGCCCTCTGGGCTTTACGGATATGGAGCGTGAAGGTTTGCTTATCGAGGGATTTGATACGATTTCCACGCTCAATACCCAGTACTATTATCCTTATTTTGAGAAGATGTTTGTAGACAATGGCTATCAAAAAGAGGTTGACTGGATTGAGTACCGCTTTTGGAGAACAAAAAGTAGCGATGCTCGTACAGGTAGGTTGAGCGATACTATTGAGAAGCGTGCGGGTATTCACGAATTGGAAATCAAGAGTATTCCTTGGCTTATCAAAAATTATTATGACGAGATTTTTGATGTTTTGGACGAGGCGTACGGCTCGCTCTATGGTACTGTTCCGATTACGCAAGACATTCGAGAGAGTGTAGTTGGGCAATTTAAGTTGATTCTCAAAAAAGATTTGATTTCAATCCTTGTGGACGAGAATGAGCGTGTCGTTGGCGTGGGGATTTTGATGCCGAGCATAGCGCAATCCGTTCACGACTGCAACGGCAAGTTGTTCCCGTTCGGCTGGATGAAAGTTTTGCACGAACTCAATCACCCCAAAGCCCTAGAAATGCTACTCATCGGAGTTAAGAAAGAATACAAGGACAAGGGAATTACTTCGATAATTTTCCACCACATTTTGGATAGGATTGCCAAGCACTACGATGATATAGATTTCTGCGAAACCAATCTACAATTGGAAGAAAACTACAAGGTTCAGGCGTTGCTATTGCAAGAGTTTGACTGACAAGCCTGTGCATATCAAGAAGTGTTTTGCCGAGGAGGATAGGGCGATGGAAGTTGCTCCGCAAGAAAGTGTGGAAGAAGCCAATACCCAAGAATAATATAAACGCACCAAAAGTAGAGGCGGCGAATTGTCGTAAGTACTGCAAAAAGGTGCGTTTTTTGTAATAAAAATAAAAAACTCTAATTTTAGGCTGGTTTGATTGCCAAAAAATCGGAGTTTTGGTATAATATAGTTATAAATGACAGGAGGACTAAAAATTATGGAAATTAAAATTATGTCAAAAAATTATCAAGTTAGCGAAAAACTAGAAAGAATTATTATGGAAAAAGTCGCTAAACTTGATAGGTACTTTGAGGAAACTGCTTCTGCAAAAGTTGTTTGTAGCAAAATCAAAGACACATACAAATTGGAGTTGACTATTGTTGACAAGGGCTTGCTATTCCGTAGCGAAGTGGCTAGCGACAATATGTACCAAAATATTGACTTGGCATTACCAAAAGTTGAGCGTCAAATCGTCAAGTATTCTACAAAATTAAAGGACAAATTGCACAAGGCAAGCAGTGTCAAGGGTATGTTGTTTAACGATGACGAATTTGAGTTCAAGCCTGAGGAGTGCAAGGTTAGCAAATCAAAGAACTTTGTGATTTATCCGTTGACAGAAACAGAGGCAATTATGGAGTTGGAAAATTCTGACCACAGTTTCTATGTGTTCTTGAATGCTGAAACAAATAAAGTCAACATTATCTACAAGCGTATGGAAGGGGATTACGGTATTATCGACCCCGATTACGAATAATGCAAAATTGACCCTACGAGGGGTCTTTTTTGTTTGATTTTAGTTGTAAAGTTGGCTGCAAATTTGGTATAATTACATAAAAGGAGTAGAAAATGACTAATAAAATTAAATTTGCAATGCTGGGTAACATCGTTTTTGCGGCGTTGATTGTGGTGGCGGCGGTGCTGTATATGGTGATTGATTGCTCGCAGTATGTTTTCAAGCCGATTGCTAGCTCGCTCTTTGTTTTTTGTGGCGTATTTAACTTGGTTTTCGTATTTTGTGTGCTAGAAATTAGACGCAATGTGCCTTTTATCGTGTCTATGATGATGGGGTTGGTATTTGCGTGCCTTGGAGATATTCTATTAATTGACCACTTTGTGATAGGTGCGGCGCTTTTTGCAATCGGGCATATATTTTTCTTTGTGTCGTTCGTGTGCTTGACGGGATTCAAATTGCGTGATTTCTTGATAGGCCTTGCGATTTTTGCGGTAGTACTGTGCTTAGTACTTTTTGCACCATTTTTTGATTTCGGCAATATGAAAATCCTAGTGATTGCGTATGCATTTGTAATTTCGTTTATGCTGGGTAAGGCTGTTGGTAATGTGTTTTTCGCTGAAAATAGGCAGGTTCATTTGCTAATAATGTTGGGTGCTTTGCTGTTCTTTGTGTCCGACTTTATGCTGATGATTTATCTATTTGGCGGCAAGTTTATTGTGTTTGATATACTTTGTTTGGCGACATACTATCCCGCAGAATTTTTGCTCGCTTTCTCGATATTCTATGTCGCTACAAACTTTACGGGGCGTAGTTTGGAGGTCGATGATATCAAAAATATGGGGCTGGTAGAAGATGCCACCTCGCAAAAGACTGACGAAAAGACTATTGATTCTCAAAATCAGGATTAAAATAAATCGTGCATTACTGGCAACAAAATTTATTGATAAATTAAAATGGCTACGCCTTACGGCGTGGCTTTTTCTGTAACAAAAGGCAAATAAATTTCATATAGATATTAAAATTCTTGGAGGGGAAATGTATAATATTGCGGTTATTTTTGGCGGGGCAACTCCTGAACATAGTATATCTATAATTACGGCTATGGGTGCGATGAAAAATTTGAGCCTAAACTATAACCCCGTTCCTATTTACATAAATACGGCGGGGCGTTGGTTGACTGGTAAACATCTGTTAGATGCGGCAGCATATCATAACGAGCCTAGCGGTAAGGAATGCTATTTCAAGCCTAATTGTGCGGATTTGTATGTCAAAAATGCGTTGACGCACAGCAAAATCAAGATTGATTGCGCGCTATTGTGTTTGCATGGAGGCGGGTATGAGGGAGGAACGGTGCAAGGCGTGCTAAAACTTGCTGGCGTGCCGTTTACTTCGCCCGAAGTATTGCCTAGTGCAATTTGTATGGATAAGGTTGTGTCCAAACTGCTATTCAAGAGCCTAAATATTGACACGCCTAAATTTGTATGGGGTGTCGCAAACGGAAGTGTCGGGGAGTTGGCAGAAAAAGCGGTCGAGAAACTAAAATTTCCATTAATTGTCAAGCCCGCTCGTTGCGGTAGTAGCGTGGGAATAAAATTGGCGGGCAACGAGGAGGAGCTAAATGAGGCGGTCGAATACGCCGCTCAATTTGACAAAAAAGTGATAGTCGAGGAGGCGTTGACCGATTTTCGCGAACTAAATATCTCGCTTGTGCGGGGTAAGGGCGAAATCAAATTTTCTAGTGTTGAGGAAGTCGAAAGCGAGCATAAATTCTACACTTTTGACGACAAGTATACTCGCAAAAGCACGACCAAACGCTCTGTTCCTGCGGATATTTCGGTCAAAATTCTCGGCAAAATTCTCAAAATTTCAACCGCCGTTTACGAAACTTTGGAAATGGACGGGATTGTGCGGTTTGATTTTCTTGTTGCGGGCGACAAGGTTTACCTTAATGAAGTAAATACTATCCCTGGGAGTTTTGCGTTTTACTTGTGGAAAAATGAGGGGGTGTCGTTCGCTCAACTATTGAATATTTCTATCAAGGCTGCACTGGCAAAATCAAGCGATAAATCCACCGCAAAAGTGGAGTACAATCGGGAAGTGTTGCGAGATTTGGACAAAATCAAGGCAATAGTGGATAAATAGTGAGGCTTGATTAGATTAAAAGCGCCGTTGGGGTGCTTTTTGTTTTACCTATTATTCTATATGGGTTCGGGACACAGTCCCTCACAGATTCCTCCACTATGGTGCGAAGAAGCAGGTGTCGGAATGACGAGAGGGGAAAGATTTCTTTTACTTTAATTAAGTTCGTCAGCGTTGCCTCCTCGCAGATTCCTCCAATACAAGCTAACGCGGGGGCGGGGGCGGAATGACACGGCGGGGTTGTCCCCGAGCCTCATTTGTCAAGTATCTTTTTTATCTTTCCGAGCAGCGTTTCTTGCGGGTTGCACTAATTAGATAAAGTTTCTGCATAACAAAAACGGCGTTTTGGTCGGTTGAGCGACACAACAAATCCATAAGCAAATCGAGGTCTTGATTGGTAAAATATACCGAATTTAATTCATATTTTTGTGTGAGAAAAATGCCACCATTCCTGCCCGTGGAGGTGGATACAGGCACGCCATTCGCACTCAAACTGTCGACATAACGATAAATCGTGCGGGTGCTGAGCTCCAATTTCTCCGCCAACGCCTTTGCGGTAACCTTCTCATGACGCATCAAATCAAGCAAAACGCTAAACATCATATAAACATTCATTTTTTATATCTCCTTAATTTTTTGAGGTATTATAGCACAAATTTTCTACCGTGTCAAACAAATGTTCTACACTTTTCAAAAAATTTTTTTATATTGAATTTATTTGACTATTTTTGTCGTTTTTTGGTAAAATAAATATATAGAATGGGGCAAAGGGCAGAACTTGACCCCGTAAAAAATGGATAAAAATCCCTTGGGAGGTAATAAAATGTCGGCAAAAGCTACAAAAAATAGTATTATCATAGCGACTTGCATTGTGATTGTTGCGGTGATTTTGACTACCTCGCTTATATTGAGTGGCGTGGTTTTTCGGTCGGCTTTGGCTGCCACGAGTTATACGATTACTTATGACGCAAACGGCGGAACTCTGACTGGTAGTAGTTCGGTTAGCGCCACCGCAGGGAGTACGATTACCTTGCCAAATGTGTCAAAAGTCGGTTACAGTGCCAAGTGGATTGACCAAACAGCACCTAGCGGCACGGCTATCACAACCGCCTCACAACTGGCGGGTATCAGCAGTAGCGGGACTTATTATTTAGCGAATGACATTGACTTGTCGGGGTACTCGAGTTGGACTCCGATTTCCTCTTTTTCTGGGACTTTGGACGGCAGAGGCTTTGCTATTAAGAATTTGAAGATAACGAGCACAAGTACGAGTTATGTAGGGCTTTTTGCTACAACGAGTAGTGCTACTATAAAAAATGTAAAATTAGAGAATGTAAATATTAATGTTAGCAATAGTGGTAGAATTTATGTAGGGGCTTTTGTTGGAAATCCTACTTCGGTTACTATTAAGAATTGTTATGTTAGTGGTACTTTACAGGCGTATGGTGCCACTGGTTTTATGGCGGTAAGTGGTTTTGTGGGTTTTTCTGATGATAATTGCTCTATAAGTAATAGTACTAATAATGCGAGGTTAGATATTTCAAATGGCAGTGGTTACGATAAGGCTTGGTTGGGAGCATTCTGTGGTCTAAATTCAGCATCTTTTAGTGTTAGTAATTGTGTTAATCTGGCAGATATAACTGTTACTAAAAGTGTAAGTAAGTTGCGAATTGGTGCATTTGTAGGAGTTAATGATAATTCAAGTGATACAACGACATTAGTCAATTGTTATAATATTGGTAATATAAAATATACAGCTGGCACCTCATCTACAATTGGAGGTTTTTTGGGGGGGCTTGGAAACCTTAGTTGTACAAATTGTTTTACAGCAGGTGATATTACAGGAGGAAACGGTGGCTGTGTTGTGTATGGTAGCGTGGATGGTAGTGCTAGCGTAACAAATTGTTATTACTTATCAGGGCTTAAAATCAATGGTTCAACTGTTTCTGGAACTCAACAAAGTTGTACAGCCGTATCAACTGTATCCGACCTTGCAAGTAAATTCTACAATAATATGAGTTCTGATGATAAAGCGGTTTGGAATTATACCACAGGTTCTTATCCTACTATAAAAGTTTTTGATTTTAATTTATCGGGTAATATTGGCGACAAAAAAGTTTTTGCAGGGGACTTTAGTCATACCATAAAAGCCACATATACTGCAAATAAATACACAGTTACCCTAAATAATCAGTCGGCAACCACTGCGGGGAGTACTTCGGTTGTGGCAACATTTGACTCTGCTATGCCCGCACTGACTAAACCTGTCAGAACCAACTGGGTGTTTGCGGGATATTGGACAGAAGTTGGTGGAAAAGGTACTCAATATTATAATGCTGACGGTTCTAGCACAAGGACGTGGAACATAGCCAACAATACAACCCTTTATGCAAAGTGGACGAGTACTATTAACCTTATGCAAGAGGGTGGCTCGGGTGGTTCTGCGACCGTTGTTGGAACGTGGAGTATGGCAATGCCAACAGCGGCTGCTCCCGCTAGAAGTGGCTACACATTCGGCGGATATTACACAAACAAAGCGGGTGCTGGGACGCAGTACTACAATGCGAGTATGGGCAGTACGCACACATATGATTTGAGCAACGGTCAATCGCTCTACGCAAAGTGGACAAGTGCAAGTATAATTCTCGATATGCAAGGTGGTAGTGATGGTACGGCGAGCATTAACCCGATTTATAACGGAGCGATGCCCGCGGCGACTGCACCGACTCGTACGGGGTGGACTTTCGGCGGGTACTATACCGCAATCGGTGGCGGCGGAACGCAATATTATACCAAGGATATGGCTAGTGCCAAGAACTGGACTGAGGCGACAAATGTAACCCTGTACGCAAAGTGGACGACAACGATTAGCCTAAATATGGACGGTGGTGCTAACGGTACTGCTAGCACGGTCATTACCTACAATGCGCCAATGCCGTCTGGATTGACGGCGCCGACCAAGACGGGGTATACTTTTGGTGGATATTACACCGAATCTAATGGTAACGGAACAAAATTTTATGACGACAAAATGGCGAGCGTGCAGAACTGGACTTTGGCGGTAAACACTGCCTTGTACGCAAAGTGGACACCTAATGTCTATGTAGTAACCTTTGAGTACAACGGTGCGACAGAGGGCAACACGATTGCTAGCAAAAAGGTAAATTTCGGCAATTTTTATAGCGATTTGCCACTGCCTAGCAAGGCGGGTAGTAGTTTCGCTGGCTGGTATCTAGAAAACACTTATCAGCATGCAGTAACCAGCACGACCGTTGTAGAAACGGCGAGCGACCACACGATTTATGCGAAATGGTCTACTTGGCTCACGCTACATGTTTCTGGTACCAGCGACTCGGTGAGTTGCGTGTCCGAAATTAACGCAATGTATACCAAGGCGGCGATAGAGATTTACCCGCAAACGGGGCAGTATGTGTCGGCAATTTCGTTCGACAATGTTACTTTTATGACGATTTCTTACACGGATTACACGATTAGCAATCTGAATTTTGCTTTGCGAGTAACCTATTGTGCAAGCTCTATAAGTAATGTCTTTGGTCTGGACTTTGAGCATATTTTCCGCAACTACTTTGATACAAACGGCTCAATTCACGTGTATTTGCAGATGATGAGTACGCCTTATGAGAGTTTGATTGCAACCAGTGGCGGCGGAAGTGTTACTGGTGTGGCTGTTGGGGCGACTTATGGCGGTATGGCTGCGATAATTGGCGATAATTACAAGGAAATGGAAGATAGCGACACGATAATCATTAGTGCGACCGTTTGCCAAGAGGGATATAAATTTGTTGGCTGGTATGCGGCTGATAATATGGGTGTGTGCCTTTCAACCGATGAAAGTTTCAAGATAAAAAAATCGTTAGCATATCAGAGGCAACTTATTGCCAAATTTGTGTTAATCGGCAGTAGCGAAGATGTGAATAATCAGGTCGATAATAGCTGATGTGATAAGTTGCGAAATTGATTTGATAACAAATAATTAGATAATAAGGAAAAGAAGTCTTTTGGTGAGCGAGTGTGTGCTGACTCCAAGAAGACTTCTTTTTTTTGTTGTTTTTTGTTGTTTTTGGAAAGTTATGGGTATGGCTGTAAGTTTTTGTTTTACTTTTCTTGTACTGGATATTCCCACGAGGTGCGAGGAATATTTTGCAGTGTGTCGCTCTCGATAAGCTGAGGAACGTTATAATCCTCTTTTTCGATGGTTTTGTTGAGCATTAGGAAGCAATCGTCTTCCTCTGAAATGTGGTAGTGATTTCGTGAGTAAAAGCCCGGAGCCAGTTCTTCGCCCTCGCCAGTAGGGTAATATACTCCGCTAATTTCGTTGCAGTCGTTTTGCAGGGAAAACTGCTCAAAAAGAGCGTTCATCGAACTGCCTACACCTCTGTTTAGGTATTGCGGACAAACTCGCACATTTCGCAAAAAGGAGTTGTGGTGTGAGTAGATTAATTCAAAACCCAAGTGTCCAATAGGGGCAGCCTCCTCGTTGTATGCCCAAATTTCGTAATAAGGAAAGTTGAAACTCTCGATTTTGAATAATTTTAGGATAATTTTTTCATAATCTTTTATAAAACATTCAAATTCTTTCATAATATATATTATATCATATTAATTAATGTTAGTCAAGTATGCAAGATTTTGAATATTTATTAGATAAATTTATTTAGGGATATAATGTCGAGTGTTTTACTTGTGGTACAACTGGTAGTGGAAAAACTTATTCAATAAGT
>ERZ808267.436-NODE-436-length-12463-cov-4.277724_pt1 | contig 12463 bp, 10 predicted proteins | sample MGYA00521241_ERZ808267 | MGnify/ENA primary metagenome ERZ808267 (study PRJEB31516, sample SAMN03275592) | gut metagenome | biome: mammalia-associated habitat; material: feces | host: Papio cynocephalus | place: Kenya | collected 2012-07-19 ... | reverse complement strand
AGATTAGGGCAATTACTATTATCTGTCGTCCTTCTGCTCTCCGGACTGGAGCTCAGCGCCCAGAACCTGGCGGATCTGAGAATCGGAGAGGTCCTCGTGGAGAACACGAACGGGCTTACGGACGGCTACGGACAGCGGACCGGCTGGATCGAGATCTTCAACAATTCCTACGGAAGCGTGAAGTTCGCTGGCTGCTACCTGTCCGACGACAAGGACAACCTGCGGAAGTATCATATTCCGGCATCTGACGTTTCGGCAACTCTGAAACCACGCCAGAGCGTTGTCTTCTACGCAAGCGGAAACGCCTCACAGGGAACATATTACACGAATTTCACCCTACGCAACGGTTCCACAATCTACCTCGTCAGCAATGACGGGCGCACCATCATCGACACGATCGACATCCCAGCTGACCTTCCGGCTGACTGTTCGGTTGTAAAGGTTCCGACTGGAGTGAAGATGATGGATTTCGAGACAAAGGTCACTGACAAACCGACTCCGGGTTCCTACAACGGTGATGTGGACGCAAAGACCAACAGCCAGATAATGAAGGAGAAAGACCCGCACGGATGGGTTCTGACGCTGATTTCAGTCTCAACCGTGTTCATCGCGCTCACCATCCTTGCGTTCATCTTCGGCTGGATCGGCAACGCCAACAAAAAAGCTGCGGCACCAAAACCGGCAAAGGCAGCAAAACCAGCGAAAAGCGGGAATATGACTCCGGAGGTTGCTGCAGCGATCTCAATGGCGCTATCGCAGGAATTCGGAGGAGAGATCTATGCGGCCATCGCGTTGGCTCTTGATGACTATCTCGGCGGAGGAATCCACGACGAGGAGAGTTTCGTCATCACCATACGCCCGTCACAGGCCAGCAATTGGAACGACAAGACACAGAATTTCAGACAATTACCAAGATAATAAAAGAATATAATAACATGAAAACGTACAAATTCAGGATCAACGGCAACGAGTACAACGTTGAGATCAATTCAGTGGAAGGGAACATCGCGGATGTGACGGTGAACGGAGCGGCATATCAGGTGGAGATGGAGAACACTCCTGGTACCAGCGCTTCGACAAGCTCAGCGACCGGTGCTCCAGCAAGTTCAGTCGCTTCGACAGGCTCAGCGACCGGGACAACGGGCAGGAATGCGGCCAAAGCGGTCGCTGAGCCTGCCGAAGCGCCCGCCGCAAAACAATCCGCCCCTGCTGGCGCAGGCAAACCAGTGACCTCCCCTCTCCCAGGCGTGATCATCGAGATCTCCGTCAAGGAAGGCCAGGCAGTGAAGGCAGGGCAGAAAGTGGCCGTCCTTGAGGCTATGAAGATGGAGAACGAAATCCAGGCTCCGGCTGACGGAACCGTCACAGCCATCCTCGTGAACAAGGGAGACTCAGTCCTCGAAGGTGCCGAAATCGTCAAGATAGCATAGAAGGATGGACATCATATTCGAAAGCCTTAAACAGTTCTGGTATTTCACCGGATTCGCCAACGCGACTTGGCAGAATCTTGTGATGATCTTGATCGGCATTGTGTTCATCACGCTGGCCATCAAGAAGGAATGGGAGCCGCTCCTGCTCGTTCCGATCGGATTCGGAATGATCATCGGCAACATCCCGATGTTCCCGGGACTGAACATCGGAGTCTATGAGGACGGCTCCGTGCTGAACATCTTGTACCAAGGCGTCAAGCAGGGCTGGTACCCACCTTTGATATTCCTTGGGATCGGTGCGATGACTGATTTCTCCGCCCTTATCTCCCAACCAAGACTGCTGCTGATCGGAGCTGCTGCACAGATGGGAATATTCGGAGCCTATCTTCTAGCTCTTGCCCTCGGATTCGACCCGAACCAAGCTGGGGCCATCGGCATCATCGGAGGAGCGGACGGCCCTACAGCCATATTCCTCTCCTCACAGCTCGCCCCGGATCTGATGGGAGCGATTGCCGTGAGCGCATATTCCTACATGGCACTTGTGCCGGTCATCCAGAGGCCTATCATGCTTGCGCTGACAACAAAGAAGGAGCGACTGATCAGAATGCCCGCGGCAAGACAAGTAAGCCAGAAGGAAAAGATAATCTTCCCTATCGTTGGATTCCTCCTCACGGCATTCATCGTGCCTTCAGGACTTCCTCTTTTGGGAATGTTGTTCTTCGGTAACCTTCTGAAAGAAAGCGGAGTGACAAGGCGTCTGGCAGAGACCGCTCGCGGCCCGCTGATCGATGTCGTCACGACACTTATCGGCCTCACCGTCGGAGCCTCCACCCAAGCGGACAAATTCCTCAGCGGGAACTCAGTCAAGATATTCATCCTTGGCCTGCTGTCATTCGTGATCGCCACGACCTGCGGAGTGCTTTTTGTGAAGATCTGGAACCTGTTCCTGAAAGGCGACCGGAAGATCAACCCGCTCATCGGCAACGCAGGAGTGTCCGCTGTGCCAGACAGTGCCCGCGTCTCCGAGATTGTCGGCAGGGAGTTCGACCCAAACAACCATCTTCTGATGCACGCCATGGGACCGAACGTCGCAGGAGTCATCGGCTCGGCCGTCGCCGCTGGAATCCTGCTTGGTTTCCTCGGGTAAGGTTTACTCCTACGAATGTAAAAAAGCGCGTCATGACAGAGCCGACGCGCTTTTTTAGTAAGCGGCAAAAAATAAGTTGTCGCTTACTAAATATTCATAAAACATCAACCGCTAACGTCTCGACGGGAAACTGAAGGAGACCATGATGGAGAACCTTGTCATGAAAGGCAGGTCGCCCATTCTGGCTGGCTCCCAAGCCGGAGAACTGGACACTACCCTGACAGCCTCCTTGTCAAGGTCAGGATTGGCACTTGTCAAAGCCTTGACATCGGTCACTTTTCCGTCAAGACCTACCGTGAACTCAACCTCGACAACACCACAAATTCCCATCTTGCGCGCTGCGCCCGGATATTTTTTGTTCTTGTCCACCCAAAGTTGGAAATCACCGGACTTGTCACCGATGAATCTGGAGGGAGCGTCAGCCCATTCCACAGGCAGGGTGAAACGCTTCATTATCTCATAGTCAAAGGTGACATCGCCTGCGATGTTCAGCAGTCCGAGCAAGCCGTCCTTGACGACGAAGGCATGGGCCTTATGAAAAGGAGAAGCGAGTTCATATTCAATAGGATAAAGGATTGTGCCGAATTGGTCAATGTAGCCGAACCTGCCTTCCGAGCAGACAATGGCAAGACCGTTGTCAAACGGAGACACGGCATCGTAGGCACAAGTAATCACGACATTCATGTCTTTATCGGCAAAGCCCCATTTACCGTCTTTTGAGACAGGTTTCAATGGTCCGGCTGCGGACATATTCAAGGAAAGGAAAACAAAGAGCCCGAAGAAAGTCAAGATTCTGCTCATCTTTTAATGCTTTTAGGTTTCAGACGGAAAATCACCGAATACGAGAAAGAGGCTTTCACTGGTTTGCCGTCATAGGTCGCTGGAGTCCATTTCGGTGACTCCGAGACAACCCTTACGGCCTCATGGTTCAGTTCATGGCTAACTCCTTTCGTGACCTTGACATCAGAGACATTTCCCTCAGCATCCACACAGAAAGTCAGTGACACTGTACCTTCGGCCTCGTACATTCTGGAGAGTTCGGGGTACTTCAGCTGGGTGTTGACCCACGCTGAGAACTTGTTGGTGTCACCACCGTCAAACATCGGCTTGGAATCCAGCCAAATGTACGGGAAGGTGAACTCCTTTATTCTCTCGTAGTCATAGGACACATTCCCAGCGACATCCAACAAACCAACCCTGCCATCCTTCTTTACGAAAGCATGGCTGTCACGGAATGATGTCACCTCATCGAACTCAATGGGAATCAGTTCGTTGCCAAACCAGTCAATGTAACCCCATTTTCCACTTAGTTTCACCATGGCAAGACCATTATGAAATGATCTGACGTAGTGGTACTTGTAGGGTATCACCAACTCTCCGTCCAGATTGACGAAGCCCCACATCCCGTCTTGCTTCACGGCCTTGAGTCCTTCGCTGTACGGACGCTCCGACTTCTTTTCGTCCTTTTGGGGTTCTCCATGAATCAAAGAGCACTCTCCCGACCCACAAGGCCCCCCAATGGCCTGAGTCGGAACCAGAACGGCCAGAAGAATCAAAGACAACAATGATACTTTCATAAGCGAAAAGGTTTGCTTTATTACATAATGTTATCGCAAAGACAAAGATAGAAATTAAATTGTTTTGGCAAGAGCTTTCTTTTGATTATCTTTGTAGAATTAGGAAAATCAACACATAATAATAGATGGAAAACAAGCTACAGGAACTGACTGACAAGCTCTACAAAGAGGGACTGTCAAAGGGTAAGGAGGAAGGCGAGGCCATCCTTGCCAAGGCCAACGAGAAGGCATCCGAAATCATTGAGGACGCCAAAAAACAGGCCGAATCCATTCTAAGAAAGGCTCAGAAGGACGCCGAGGACTACAAGACCAAGATCGAGGGCGACGTGAAGATGGCCGCTGTCCAGAGCCTTCAGGCCACCAGAAAGGACATAGAGAACCTCATGGTAGGCAAAATGACAGACAAGCAGGTAGATTCAGCCCTCTCATCAGTCGATTTCATCAAGGAAATCATCAAGGCCATTGCCCAGAAGTTCAATGCAGAAGAGGCCGTTGACCTCAACATCGTACTTCCGGAAAGCCTTAAGAAAGAACTTGAGCCTTTTGTCAGCAGTGTGCTGGCTAGCATGCTTAAGGGCGGAGTCATAGCAAAGTTTTCCAAGAAAGTTGCCGGTGGATTCACAATTGGTCCAAAGGACGGTTCTTATTTCATCAGCCTCACCGACGAGACGTTCAAGTCCCTGATCGGTGATTATCTCAGACCTGCCACACGCAAGATTCTCTTCGGTGAGTAATGAACAACTACGAGTACATAATCTCCAGCCTTCCGGCCATCTCTCTTGACTGGAAGTTCGGGGAGGGCACGTCCTTCGACACCTACGTCGGATGGATCAAGTCCCAGCTCAGCGACTCCGACATCAAGGTCGTGGACCGTCTGCTGGACGGATTCAAGGACGAGAACCTTAACCGGGAGTTCTACGAGGCCGCCCTAAAAGACAAAGAAAGGTTCATCAAAGAATATTTTACTTTCGACTTGAACGTCCGCAACGGCAAGGCTCGTTTCCTCAACAAGGCTTTTGAAAGGCCTATAGATCAAAACACCATCAATCTAGAAGTCGGTGAATTTACTGAACTTCAAAGGCTTGACGAGGTGCTAAACGCCCCTAATTTGCTATCAAGGGAACGTGGTTTGGATTCCATGATGTGGGAAAAGATTCTTCAAATCACCACTTTCAACTACTTCGACCTTGACGCCATCCTCGGCTTCATCGCAAGGTTGCACATCATCGACAGATGGTTCGCCCTCGACGAGAAGACCGGCCGGGAGATGTTCCACCGCCTCGTGGACGAGGTCAGAGGCACTTCCAAGGGCGTGAACTACGAACCCACAAAATAGAAAATTGAAATAACTGAATATGAAGACAAAAGGAAAGGTAATAGGAATTGTTTCCAACCTTGTGACGGTTCAGGTGGACGGACCTGTGGCGGAGAATGAGCTCTGCTACATCACCCTTGCGGGTACTCCCCTCCTGGCCGAGGTCATCAAGGTGAACGGTGACAAGGCCTCGGTCCAGGTGTTCGAAAGCACCCGTGGACTGAAAAACGGAGACCCTGTGGAGTTCGAAGGCAGGATGCTTGAGGTGACCCTCGGCCCTGGCCTTCTTTCCAGCGTCTATGACGGTCTCCAGAACAATCTGACAACGATGGAAGGTGTGTTCCTCAAAAGAGGAGAATATACCGCCCCACTGGATCACGCTAAACTCTGGGACTTCACTCCGATCGCCAAAGAAGGAGACAAAGTAATTGCTGCTGACTGGCTCGGAGAGGTGAAGGAAGGTTGGCTGCCTCACAAAATCATGGTGCCATTCTCATTCAAAGGGGAATATACCGTGAAGAAAATCGCAGAGGCTGGCAAGTACAACATCGACATGGTGGTCGCTGTGTTGGCTGGTGCAGATGGTGAGGACCATTTCGTCACGATGACTCAGAAATGGCCGGTTAAGGTCGCTGTCAAGGCCTATAAGGAAAAACCAAGGCCACAGAAGATCATGGAGACTGGAGTCCGCTGCATTGACACGTTCAATCCTATCGCTGAAGGCGGCACCGGATTCATTCCTGGACCTTTCGGCTGCGGCAAGACCGTGCTCCAGCATGCAATTGCCAAGCAGGGAGAGGCCGATGTGATCGTGATGGCTGCCTGCGGAGAACGCGCCAACGAGGTCGTGGAGATATTCACTGAGTTCCCTGAGCTCATCGACCCACACACTGGACGCCACCTGATGGAGCGTACCACCATCATCTGCAACACCTCGAACATGCCAGTCGCTGCCCGTGAGGCATCCGTGTACACAGCGATGACGATTTGTGAATACTACAGAGCGATGGGTCTGAAGTGCCTTCTTCTCGCGGACTCAACTTCCCGTTGGGCACAGGCCCTGAGGGAGATGTCCAACCGTATGGAGGAGCTCCCTGGAGCCGATGCGTTCCCAGTTGACCTCTCGGCCATCATCTCGAACTTCTACGCCCGCGCTGGAATGGTTGTCCTGAACAACGGCAAGACCGGAGCCGTCACCTTCATCGGAACGGTGTCCCCTGCCGGAGGAAACCTCAAGGAGCCTGTGACAGAATCCACCAAGAAGGCTGCGAGGTGCTTCTACGGACTGGAGCAGAACCGTGCTGACCAGAAGAGGTACCCTGCCGTCAACCCAATCGAATCATATTCAAAGTACCTTGAATATCCTGAGATTATCTCATGGCTCGACGAGCAGGTGGAGCACGGATGGGTAGCAAATGTGATCAAGGCTAAGAACCTTCTGCGCAAAGGACGTGAGGCTAACGAGCAGATCAACATTCTCGGTGATGACGGTGTTCCTGTGGCATACCACGTAAGCTTCTGGAAGTCAGAGCTTATCGACTTCGTATTCCTCCAACAGGACGCATTCGACGAGACCGACGCCCTCTGTCCGATGGACCGCCAGAAGTACATGCTTGATCTTGTCCTCGCCTTGTGCGACATAGATTTCGACTTCGAGGACTTCGAGAAGTGCCGCGAGTTCTTCAAGGAACTCATCAACGACCTCCGTCAGATGAACTACACCAAGTTCCACAGCGAGGAATTCGAGAACTACGCTAATAAGATCAACAAACTCATTGAAGACTATGGCAAATAAAGCTTATCAAAGAATATACACAAAACTGGAAGCAATCACCAAAGCCACCGTTTCGCTCAAGGCCAAGGGTGTTTCCAATGACGAGCTTGCCGTAGTCGGTGGCAAGCTTGCTCAGGTCGTAAAGACCAAGGGTGACATGGTCACTCTTCAGGTGTTCTCCGGCACTGAGGGCATTCCGACCAACGCTGAGGTGACATTCCTCGGTGAGCCTCCTACACTAAAGGTCAGCGAGCAGCTCTCCGGACGTTTCTTCAATGCCTACGGAAAGCCTATCGATGGTGGCCCAGAGGTAGAAGGAGAGGAAAGAGAAATCGGTGGACCATCTGTGAATCCTTATAAGAGACGTCAGCCTTCTGAGTTGATTCCAACCGGTATCGCTGGTATCGACCTCAACAACACCATCGTGTCAGGACAGAAGATTCCGTTCTTCGCAGACTCTGACCAACCTTACAACCAAGTTATGGCCGATGTGGCCTTGAGAGCCGATGTCGATAAGATTATCCTCGGAGGTATGGGGCTGTCAAACGATGACTACCTATTCTTCCGTCAGGCATTCGAAAGCGCTGGAGCCCTTGACAGGATCATCTGCTTCGTCAACACCACCGAAGATCCTCCAGTTGAGCGACTTCTGGTTCCAGACATGGCTCTTGCTGCTGCCGAGTACTTCGCTGTTGACAAGAACGAGAAGGTGCTCGTGCTCCTTACAGACATGACCCTTTATGCAGATGCACTTTCGATTGTGTCCAACCGTATGGACCAGATTCCTTCCAAGGACTCCATGCCGGGTTCACTCTATTCCGATCTCGCTAAGATCTACGAGAAGGCCGTGCAACTTCCGACAGACGGTTCCATCACCATCATCGCTGTTACCACGCTGAACGATGGAGACATCACCCACGCTATCCCTGACAACACCGGTTACATCACCGAGGGACAGCTCTTCCTCCGCGCTGACGCTGATTCAGGAAAGATTATCATTGACCCGTTCCGTTCCCTCTCCAGGCTCAAGCAGAGAGTTCAGAACGTCAAGACGCGCGAGGACCACAGCCAGGTGATGAACGCTGGCGTGCGACTCTACGCCGACGCCCAGAACGCAAAGACCAAACTGGAGAACGGTTTCGACCTCTCCGACTACGACCACCGTTGTCTCGACTATGCGAAGGAATATGCCACTAGACTTCTCTCCATCGATGTCAACATCTCAATCACCGAGATGCTCGACACTGCTTGGGAGCTCTTCGGCAAGTACTTCACCAAGGCCGAGACCGGAATTAAGCAATCATTGATCGACAAATACTGGAAAGGTAAGTAATGCCTATCAAGTTTCAATACAACAAGACAGCGCTTAACACCCTGCAGAAGCAGCTCAAGATGCGTCAGAAGGCTCTCCCGACCTTGCAAAACAAGGAGAGTGCCTTGAGGCTTGAGGTGCGCAAGGCCAAGGACAAGAGTGAGCGTCTTCTAAAGGACCTCGAAGAGGCTCAGAGGAAGTATGACTATCTTGCCCCACTGTGGAACGAGTTCGAGCCAGGTCTGGTCTCAATCAAGGACATTGACCTAGTGACCGTGAAAGTCGCTGGAGTCAAGTGTCCTGAGCTAAAAAGCATTCAGTACGAGATCAGCCCGTTCAACACGTTCATCAAGCCAGCGTGGTACATTGACGGAGTTGCAATCCTCAAGGATCTTTCAAAACTCGGAATCGAGTCAGAGGTCTACGAGGAGAAGCGACGCATTCTCGACTTCCAAAGGAAGAAGACCACGCAAAAGGTGAACTTGTACGAAAAAGTCCAAATTCCTGGCTATCAAGAGGCCATACGCAAGATCAAGCGCTACATGGAAGACGAGGAGAACCTAAGCAAGGCCTCGTCCAAGATTGTAAAACAGCGTCACGCTGAAGAAGAATCAGAAGAAGTTATGGAGGAAAGCGGCAATGATTGAGAAAATGACTAAATACTCCTTCATTCTTCTAAGCGGGAAGAGTGAGGAATTCCTTAAGAATCTTCAAGAGCTGGGGCTTGTGGACATCACCAGATCTTCAAAACCGGTTGACGAGCACTCCGCTGCTCTCCTCTCGATGACAAACGAGCTGAAGAAGGCCGCCTCCAAGCTGGAGTCCATAGACTACACGCAGGATCCTGACTTCGAGAAGATTGAAGCCGAGGTGGATCCTGATGTCAAGTACGACAATCCACTTGATGGTTTCAAGGAATATTCCACCAGACTTGACACCCTCAGAAACGAACTTGCACAGGCCAGAAAGGATGTCGAAAGCAGAAGGCCATGGGGTTGCTACGACAAGTCCGCCTTAGATGCGCTCAAAGAAAAAGGCTACAAGGTTCGCTGGTACAATGTCTCCAAGAAGACCTATGACCCTTCATGGGCGAACATCTATCCTCTTCAGGAAGTGTTCGATGACGGGAAGAATGTCTGGTTTGTAACCATATCCGATGACCCGGAATATTCATTGCCTGTCGAGGAATGCACCGCACCAGAAGGAGACCTCCGGTTCGCAGAAAGGAAGGTCGCTACCCTGACGGAAAGCGTCATCTCATGCAAGGCAAGGCTTCTGGAGCTGAAGGAATATATTCCTGAAATTCTCCGCAAATGTGACGAGGATGTCGCTGACCTCCAGTTGTACCTCGCTGACGCGGGTGCGGGAAAGGCCGCTGATGACATGATCACCACCTTCATCGGCTTCGCTCCGGTGGAGAATGACGCGACACTCTGCGCTGAGTTCGACAAGATGGACATTGTCTATCTCAAGGAAGAGGCCGTCAAAGATGACAATCCGCCTATCAAGTTCAAGGAGAACAAGTTCGTGAAGATGTTCACGGTTCTGACCGACATGTACGGCCGCCCGGCCTACGATGAGTTCGACCCGACCCCGTGCATTTCCATATTCTTCACCCTCTTTTTCGCCATGTGTATGGGTGATGCAGGCTATGGTATAGCTCTCGCACTCATCGGACTTGCGATGAGGAAGGCCAAGGGCTTCATCGGCTCGATGGCCCCGCTCGTCACCACTCTCGGTGTAGCGACCATCGTCATGGGAACAGTGCTGCACACCTTCTTCGGAATGGACATCTCTACAGCAACATGGGTTCCTGATTGGCTTAAGTCCTGCATGATCAAGGGTACAGTGGCCGGATACGATGCGCAAATGCTGTTATCAATCCTGATCGGTATAGTGCACATCAGCGTGGCCATGCTCTTGAAAACTGCCTACGCCATCAAGCGCAACGGATTCGTCAATTCGCTAGGCACCATCGGCTGGACACTCCTTATCGTGGGAGGCGTCATCATCGGAGGCTTCGCCCTCGCTGGTGTCATCGACTCGACCGTCACCAAATGGATAGTCATCGTGCTTGGAGTTGTTTCCGCTTTAGGAATATTCCTGTTCAACGACATCCACAGGAATCCGCTTGTGAACATCGGTTCAGGCCTCTACGAGACCTACAACACAGTCACCGGACTTCTTGGTGATGTGCTCAGTTACCTGCGTCTCTACGCTCTTGGACTCGCTGGCGGAATGCTCGGCAACGCATTCAACCAGCTTGGACTGTCAGTCTATGGAATAGACGTTCCTGGAGTGAACATCCTTTGCTTCGCCCTCATCGTCGGCTTCGGCCACATCCTAAACCTTGCGATGTGTTGCCTCGGAGCCTTCGTGCACCCTCTACGACTCAACTTCCTTGAGTTCTTCAAGAACAGCGGCTATGAAGGAACCGGAAAGGTCTATAGCCCACTGACAACAAACGATAATAAATAATAACAAAATAAACATCAAATCATTATGAACGAAATTTTAGGTTATCTCGGTCTGGGTCTCATGCTGGCCCTTTCTGGAATCGGCTCTTCCATCGGAACGACCATCGCTGGCAACGCTGCTGAAGGGGCCCTCAAGGTCAATCCTGAGAAGTCAGGAAACTACATGGTACTCTCAGCCCTTCCGGCCACCCAGGGTATCTACGGATTCGTGGCCTTCTTCATGTGGCTCGGCAAGGATTTCGCTGCTCAGGGTCCGCTCATGTTCGGTGTCGGAATCTCTGTAGGTCTTGTCTGCATGATCTCCGCCATCCGTCAGGGTATGGTCAGTGCTAACGGTATCGTCGGCATCAGCCAGGGTCACGATGTGTTCACCAACACACTGATTTACGCAGCCCTTCCTGAGTTCTACGCCATCCTTGGACTCGTTGGTGCCATCATGGCTTAAGTTGTTTTTTTTGACAGGCTCTGTGAACAATCAAGGTTGACATGAGCCTGTTAAAACGTCATCACTACAAAAACAGGGGTATATGTCGCTGATAAAATCAATTTCCGGCATACGCGGAACCATTGGAGGAAAGCCCGGAGACGGGCTTTCTCCTATTGACATCGTAAAGTTCACCTACGCCTACTGCGCCACACTCCCGTCAAGGAAGCCGCAGCCAAACGGTGAGAAGTACAAAATAGTTGTCGGTAAGGACGCCAGACTGTCCGGAGCCATGGTCGAGAATCTTGTCATTGGATCACTGATGGCCTGCGGAGTCGATGTGGTGAAGATCGGATTCGCCTCCACCCCGACCACAGAGATGGCCGTGACTTTCGCCAAGGCTGACGGCGGAATCATACTCACAGCCTCCCACAACCCACGTCAGTGGAACGCCCTCAAGCTTCTCAACGAGCGTGGAGAGTTCCTTACCGCAGCAGAAGGACAGGCAATCCTTGACCTCGCCGAGACAGAGGACTTCAATTTCGCCGATGTGGACGATCTCGGTCACGTCACCGAACACGACTACACCGACGAGCATCTGGACGCCGTCCTCGCTCTTGAGGCTGTGGACGTGCAAGCCGTAAAAAACGCTCACTTCAAGGTCGTACTGGATGCAATCAACTCGGTAGGCGGAATCATTATGCCAAGGCTTTTGGAAAGGCTTGGTGTAGAGTGCATCAAACTCAACTGCGACCCGACCGGCGACTTCGCCCACAACCCGGAACCGCTGCCGAAAAATCTCACGGAACTCAGCGAGACCGTTGTCAAAGAACACGCCGACCTCGGAATCTCAGTTGATCCTGACGTGGACCGCCTTGCGTTCATCTGCGAGAACGGCGAGCCGTTTGTCGAGGAATATACCCTCGTCAGCGTGGCCAGTTACCTCTTCGAGAGAGCCGCCTCAATCGCCAAGAAGGAAGGCAAGACCCTTGCGGAAGTCACAGCTC
>ERZ808267.435-NODE-435-length-12473-cov-3.167740_pt1 | contig 12473 bp, 15 predicted proteins | sample MGYA00521241_ERZ808267 | MGnify/ENA primary metagenome ERZ808267 (study PRJEB31516, sample SAMN03275592) | gut metagenome | biome: mammalia-associated habitat; material: feces | host: Papio cynocephalus | place: Kenya | collected 2012-07-19 ... | reverse complement strand
TGACAAATAAAACACATAAGTCTATGTCATTCCGAATTTATTTCGGAATCCTTTCAATAATCAAGATTTATCAATAGTAATATTTGTTGAATTATTAATATGGAAAAGATTCTGAAACTACGCAGTCGCATAAAACGTGACTCTACTTTGTTTCGCACTCTGCTCCTGCTGTTCAGGGTGATATTATGTCCTCTCATAGGCTGAGGGGTGTACAGTTAGAGATTCTGAATAGCAAGAAAAATTTAGCCTCATTTCATTTGCCTAATTTTTCTAAGCTTTCAGAATGACAACCTATTTTTAAGCCAGCCTTCTTGACATCTCGCCTTCTTGCCCTCTGACTCACAATGTTCCCAAAATTAAAAAACTCTGAAATTTAATTTCAGAGTTTTTTCCTACTACCTAACCTATATTTTTACTTATAATTTTACATTCTGACTTTCGTACTCAATACCCATTTCCTTCAATGTTTTGATGAAATTTTGAGCACATAGTCTTTGCGCTTCAGGTGGGACAATTCTCAAGATTTCTACTGTTTTAGAAATCACAGGGTCTTTGTCATACCATCTGTTATTTGCGTTCACAGGCTTAACCATTGCATAAAACTTGTCGATAGTTTCTTTTGAAACTTTTTCTTCAATCTTTTGCAAGAAAATTTCAGCCTGAGCTCTTAGTTCTGTTTGATAATTTCTCAAGAGTTCGATTACTTCTAATAATAACGGGTCATGATCATACCAACGTTTATAAGTAGGACTCATTATGTGTACCCTCCGTTAGGTTTACATGGGCATCGTCGTCTCTGCGCTCGATTTTCCCTCCTAACAATCCTAACTTATATTCAAAATTTTCGTATCCTCTATCTATATGATGTATTTTTTCGACAACAGAATTACCCTCAGCCATCAATGCTGCTACAACCAAAGACGCACCTGCTCTAAGGTCGCTTGCTGTTAATGTTGTACCTGAAAGTTTTTTTACACCTTTCACGATTGCATGATTTCTATCTTGGTGAATATCAGCACCCATTCTGTTCAAATCAGGTACTTGCATAAATCTGTTTTCGTACAAGCTTTCTGTGATTATGCCAACACCGTTTGCAGTTGTCAAAAGTGTCATTGCCATAGATTGCAAGTCTGTTGGAAATCCCGGATACGGTTGAGTTACAAAATTGATTGAATTTAATCTGTTTTTGCAACTAACTTCCATTGAAGTCGGGTCTAAAAGCTTGATATTTGCACCCATTTTCAATAATTTGTCTGTAAAGAATGTCAAGTGAGCAGGGTAGATATTTTTGATAATACCTTTACCTTTTGTTGCAATGATTGCAGTCATGTAAGTTCCTGCCTCAATTCTATCAGGAATTGTTGTGTATTCTATTGGATGAAGGTCGTCTTGTTTTACGCCGTTGATGATGATTTCAGAAGTACCTGCACCAACGATATCTGCGCCCATAGTGTTCAAGAAGTTAGCCAAGTCTACAATTTCAGGTTCTTGTGCTGCGTTTTGGATTCTTGAAGAACCTTCTGCCAAAACAGATGCCAACATAATATTTTCTGTTGCACCAACTGATGGTAAGTCTAAGCAAACTTCAGCACCAACAAGTTTTGGAGCTTTTGCATGAACATATCCGTTTTCGATTTTGATTTTTGCACCAAGAGCCTCAAGTCCTCTAATGTGGAAGTCAACTCTTCTTTCTCCGATAGCGCAACCTCCAGGGAGTGCAACTTTAGCCTCTTTGCATCTTGAAACCAAAGCACCTAACACGATGAAGGATGCTCTCATTTTGCTAACAAGTTCATAAGTCGCTGTAATGCTTGTGATATCAGTAGCGTCGATAGTTACTGATTTTTCCTTTTTGTCATAATGAGTTTTCGCGCCCAATTGTTCAATAACGCTAAGCATAATGTCAACGTCTGTCAAATCAGGTACATTGTATATTTTTGATTCACCTTTGGCAAGCAATGCTGCTGCCATTAATTTTAATACTGAATTTTTAGCGCCTCCTATTGAGACTTCGCCTTTTAATGGGGTTCCACCTTTTATATAAAATCTTTCTACCAAGTTTGCCTCCGAAAGAAATCTTTTGTCATATCTTCACTAATATAATAATACAAGCAGGGATATTTGTTGTAAAGAGATTACAATATGTAAAGAAAGTCGATGATTTGTTAAAATATGTAACAAAACCTTTCCTTTTCCTAAAGATTTTCTCTGACATATCCGATAACAAATCTGTAATCAGAAAAAACTTTAAGGAGTGTAGAAATGGCAGATAAAAAGATTATGGATGTTGAAGATTTGATGGTAGATTATGCTGAAATGACAAGTTTCGATTTTGGTGCTTTGTCAGATGAAGAAATGAATACCTTAAACAAAATTACTAACAATGAATATGCGAAAAAACCGTACGCATTCAAATATGGAAATTTCAAATTGGTGGACTTTTTCCATTCATTGTTGACTGACCAATAATAGCTGTTAGATTTTGGAGATATGTGATATGAACGAAAGAGAAATGTTTGAAAAAGGTTGTTTCCTGCCAAGTTGGGCAGAAGATACAACAGAAGAGCAAATGCCTATTTCTACGGTGTATGCTCGGCACAACAAAGACCTACAAACACTTTTACAAGAACTTGATGGTATAAAAGACCGTATTCAAGAAATTCAGGCAAAACAGTGGCATTTGGCACGGTTACTACACTTCCACGAAAATGAATTTGCCAAAGATTAACGACTACCAGACACATACATAATAAATAAAAAGCCATAAAAATTAATTTATGGCAATTTTTTTACTTTTTTAAAAGTAAGAAGTTGGTTCAGGGTTGTAAATTTCTAAAATTTAGGCTGTTTTTAATTCACTTTCAGGCAAGCCCACTGTCTGAATTAGTGTGTCGATAACTTTTGGCATTTGGCAAATGAAAGAATAATGTCCATTTCGCAAAGAGCATTTTTTGCAATTGCAGTTTATTGAATAACATTCAAGTGCCTGTTCTGTCCAATTTTGGGTAATAGATACAGACATTTCTTCATTAGCCGGCATATACATATCTAAATCGTTTAGAAACCTTCTATCCATATAAACCTCCCAAAATTACTACCAAAATCTCCTAATAATATTTTAACCGTTTAACCACTTGATACCATCCTCTATTTAAAGGAGATTTTTTCATGTTATTATAAAATCGAAATTTAGAAAAAGGAGAGCCAAAATGAAACTACTACATACAATGATTAGAGTGAAAAATGTTGATGAAAGTTTGAGATTTTATACAGAACTTTTGAACATGAAACTTGACCACAAAAAAAGACTTGAAGATTGTTGGTTATATTTTTTGAATGATGAAGACGGAACAACTCAACTAGAGTTGACTGTAAACGACGAAACTCCTGCAAACGGTTATGAATTAGGTTCAGGTTTTGGTCATTTGGCATTTTCTGTTGATTCTTTTGACAAATTTAATGAAAAAATGAACTCTCTTGGATATAAATATTTATATGAACCGTTTGATTTGAATGGAAAGGGTTCAAAAATCGCATTTGTAAAAGACCCTGACGGTTATGAAATCGAACTTATTGAAAAAGTTGTTTGGTAGGGCTATCTTGTAGAGGGCAGGCTGGCAAGATGTCAAGAGGACAGGCATTTTATTGTTGGAAAAGCCGGATAAAAATGTACCTTGTGAGTAAACTAAACATATTGGTCTATGTCATTCTGAATTAAGTTCGGAATGACAATGTGTTCTTTGTTCAGTTAGAGGTTCTGAATAGCAAGAAAATTATGTGTTCATACTTTACACAAATTTTCTAAGCTTTCAGAATGACAATGACCTATGTGTTAGTAATGTAGTGTGGGGAAAACGAAGTGTCCCCACAAATTTATATTGTCGGCATTGCTATGCCGACCTACGATTTTAAATAGCCTGCCTTCTCGCCTTCCTGCCATTCGCAAACACATTCACATAAATTAATATTTCCCTCAAACCCACTAGCCAAAACCAAAAACATGTATTATACTATGAGTGTAGTAGAAATTAGTATGAAGGACTTTTTGACGACATTTGCATTTGCGAATTTGCCGTCTGTTTGAAGTATTGATTTTACTTGTATATGAGGTAGAATTGTTTAGGAATGTAAAATTTTGTGACAGTTAAGTCAATTAATTTTTTTACAGAATTTATATAAAGAAATTGTAGGTAGATTCTTTTGGAAAAAGTAAACAGTAAAGAACTGAATAACAAAACTAAAGCAAAGGAACAGAACAAATTGAGTTCTAACCCAATAGGCGAGGTTAAACTGCCTGTTGAAGGTCTCAAAATGATTTCAGTCCCTAAAGATGCTGTTGCTCCAGTTGAACCAAAAGCACCTAAAAAAACAAGAGAAACAAAGAAAACTACCAAAAAGCTTGATAACACTATCAAGCCGCTTTCTGTTGCGGAAGAATCAAGCTTAAACAGTATTGTTGAGACAATCAATAATTTTAATACAACGAAGTCAAAACCAAGAAATTATTCAAACAGTTATGTGATAAATAACAGATTAAATCCTAATATCAATTATTTTGAGGTTATGAAAGGTATCTCGGATGCTTTTCAAAACAATAAAAGCATGACTGATTTATTCTCAAAATTGAATAACATTTTTGTCAATCAATTGAAATGGAGTTTTGTGGGTTTTGGTCTTTTCCATGAAAAATCTAAATGCATCAATCTGAAAATTTATAGCAAAGCAGGAAACACTTATTCTTCAAAGATTTTTATGTCAGATGATAACAATCCAATCATTCAGGCATTCAAAAACAAATCTATTGTTGATAAAGATAATATCAATTATTTGAATATTTCATACCTTGCAAAGTCAAGCTCTGTAATTGTTCCAATGATTTCAATTAACAAATGTATTGGTGTAATGCTTGTTGGGCAAAATATTTCAAATATCAACACAAATATTGTAAACTTTTTCTCAAATTATATGGGAATGTTTATCCATAATATCCAGTTGCAAGAGCAAACAAACAAATTTGCCAACACTGATACGCTTACATCTTTGTATAACCACAGAGGGTTTCAAGAAATTCTTGCAAAAGAACTTGCAAAAGCGAAAGACACAAATACTTCACTTTCTGTTGTTATGTTTGATGTAAATAACATTTCTAAAATTAATAGAGAACTGGGACACGCAAAAGGTGATGAAGTAATCAAAACTATTGCAGAAAAAATTAAACAAAATATCAGGGCAAATGATTCTGCAGGAAGATATGGTGGAGACGAAATCGCTATTATTATGCCTGAAACCAACACAAAAGATGCAAAATATTTGGCAGAATATATTACATACTGTTTGTCTTGTTGTTTTGTAGATGATGTCGGACCTATCAAGGTTTCTGTCGGTATTTCAACATTCCCTGAATGTACTATGGACCAAGAAAAATTGTTGATTTTGGCAGAACAGGCAATGTTCATTTCTCAAGCAAAGGGCTACAAAGAAGGCATGTCAGCTATTGTAAGTTCTTCTGATTTTAATTTCTGGGATGATATGGCGCTTAATTCTTTTGCTGAAGTTTTGGCAAAACGTCACTCTCAAATCGGTATTAATTTTGAAGAAGAATTGGTTCACAAGTTTAACCACGAAGAAATTATGAACCACACCCACTTGATGGAAATGGTTACATCTTTGGCAGGTGCAATTGATGCCAAAGACCCTTATACAAAAGGTCACTCTACTTCTGTTTCAAGATATGCAGAGGCTCTTGCGCGTGCGGTTAATCTTCCTGAACATGAAGTTGAAAGAATTAAAATCGGTGCATTACTTCATGATGTCGGCAAAATCGGTATTCCTGAAAGCGTATTGAAAAAACCGGGTAAGTTGACAGATGAAGAATGGGAAATCATGAAACAACACCCAACAATTGGTGCTGAAAAGGTTTTGGCTCCAAATGAAGCTCTAAGAGACCTTATTCCGATTGTAAAATACCACCACGAAAGAATCGATGGCAAAGGTTATCCTGAAGGCTTGAAGGGTAATGAAATTCCGCTTGAGGCAAGAATTGTTTCTGTTGCGGATGCTTATCATGCATTGGTTAGTGATAGACCTTACAGAAAAGGTATGCCAATTGAAAAGGCTTGTGCAATTTTAAGAGAAGGTGCAGGCGTTCAGTGGGATAGCGATTTGGTTCGTCAATTTATTTCCATCGCTCCATCTTTGACTACGAATGTGTAGATTTTGAAGTTGCTAGGATACTAAGGTACTAGGTTAAGATAGATGGCAGGAGGGCAAGAAGGCAAGATGTCAGGCTATTAAATGTAGGTCGGCATTGCTATGCTGACAAAATTAATGTCCCACCCTACAGGATTAACCAAGCAAAGTAAATATTGTCATTCTGAAAGGATTAAAAATCAAGTTGCGTAGCAACGTAGATTTTATCCTATTCAGAATCTATCAATGTTTATTTTAAAAATTGACCATAGTGAACAGTTTTCAATCAAATGGATAGACCCTGAATATCTACGCAGTCGCATTAAACGTGACTCCACTTCGTTTCGCACTCTGCTCCTGCTGTTCAGGGTGATAGTTAAGTTTTTAAAAAATCATGTCATTACGAGGAGCCTTGTTTTACAAATAAAATAATAGACATTACAGCGCGACGTAGTAATCCCCTGCAAGTCCTGTTGTGGATTACCACGTCACTCCGTTAAGACTTATGTGGTATTTGTAAGTAAACTTTTCTCGTAATGACATGAAATAGGCATTCCCTCTTGCCTTCTCGTCCTCTTACGGCAAATGCCTTAAAAACTCTCTTGCGGCATGCTCAGGGCTTTTGGCATACATAATCGGTTCTGTGATTGCGATTTTTTGAACCCCTTTTGATACGAGTTCTGAAATATTATCCGTGCCGATACTTCCTGTTATAAAAATCGGAATATCAATGTTTTCATATAACCATTGGATTGTTTTAAAATCCATTGATTCGCTCACTATGGTTACATAATCAGCCCCATCATTCACGGCTTGAATGACTTCATCAGGATTTGTTGCGGTTTTGCCAATAATTGCATTATGCCCAAGAACTTCTCTTGCATCTTGTACGCTGATGTCGTTTTCTCCAAGATGTACTCCATCAGCCTCGACGATATGCGCGATATCCGCTCTGTCGTTTATTATAAAAGTTGTTCCAAATTCGTCACATAGGGTTCTTAATTTGTGTCCGAGTTCAACAATGACGTTGTCAGGGATAATTTTTTCTCTGAGCATTAAAATGTCAACTCCGCCTTGTAGGGCAGATGCGATTGCATCCAAAAATTCATCTTTTGACAAAAATTTGTCAGAGTTTGTAATAAGAAATAATTTTTTCTTTTCCAATTTTAAGATATTGAGTTGTTCTTTTAACTTGTCCCACATTTGTGGCGCTCCTCGTGATTTTAAGTATAACACGAATTGAAATTTCATAACTCTTGATTTTAACAGGATTTTTCGCTAAGATATAGGAAAAGGAGAAAACTATGGCTCAACAATTCAATCCGCAAAGTATGAATACTCAAAATATCAAAAAACGTTATGCAGTTTTGGTATTTATTAAAGGGTCAACAGCGCCGTTGGTGTTGTATGTAAAAGAGGCTCAAGCTTTGTATCAGGAACTTGTTGAGAGAATGCAGTCAAACAATTCTGTTTTAATTGAAAAAGAAACAGAAGGTCCGTTGAAAAAAGTTTGTTTCCTTTCTAACCAAATTGCAGCACTTGCAATTCAAGAAGAACAATACGTATAAATTCATTAACTTAAAATGCAAAAAATATTATCACTGGAAGATTTAGAAAATGCCGAAAACAAAACACTATATTGTACTTTCGATGAAAAAATCGAGGGTATAGATTGTGTTGCCCCTATCCATGCCGAATTATGTGCAAAATCGCTTGGTGATTTTGTGGAAATTTCAGGCAATGTGAAAGGCAAAGTTAATTTGGAATGTGATTTATGCCTTGATAAGTATGAATATGATATGGATTTTGACATTGACGAATTGTATTCAAAAGGCTCACTGCTTGGCGAATACGAAGAGTCAGGGCAAGAGTTTGAAATCAAAGACGGACAATTTGTTACGGATTTGAATGGAGAAAAGGAGATTGACATTTATGACTTATTGTATCAATCTGTAATATTAAATCTTCCAAATAAAAAAGTTTGTGGTATTAATTGTAAAGGAAGGGAATTTCTTTCTAAAGAAGATACCACCGACCCAAGACTGGATGTCTTTAAAAATATCCAAATTAACCCAAAAAACAGTTAGTTAGTACAAGAAATAAAAAGGAAAAACAAAAATGGCAGTACCTAAAAAAAGAACTGGACATTCCGCTCAAGGCAGCAGAAGAGCTAATTGGAAAGCTACAAAGCCTGAAACAACAAAATGTCCTAACTGTGGCGAAACAGTTTTAACTCATACAGTATGTACAGCATGCGGAACTTACAAAGGTCAACCTGTAAAATTGGCTGACAAAGCAGCTGCAGTTGCTGCAACAGCTCCTGCTAAGAAAGCAGTTAAAAAATCTACTAAAAAAGAAGAAACAAAAGTAGAAGAAGTTAAGGCTGAAGAAACAGCAGAAGAAAAAACAGAAGAATAATAAATCAAAATCAGAGGCGACAATAAAATATTGCCGCTTCTGATTTTCAAGCCAAACTTTGGAGAGAGAAGGATATGTCAAGAATAGCAATAGATGCAATGGGCGGTGATTACGCTCCGAGAGCAATAGTTGAAGGTGCATTATGGGCGGCACAAGAATATGGTGTCGGTCTTGAGCTAGTCGGAAGACAAGATGAAATTCAAGCAGAGCTTGACAGAATTAAATCTGCAGGTTGTATTTATTCTGATTGTGGTACAAAAGGTCACAAAAGAAAAATTAAAATCGATTTGGACAAAATCGATTATTCAATTACGCATGCCTCTGAAGTTATTGGTATGGGTGAGGCTGTCGGACAGTCTATCCGTAAGAAAAAAGATTCATCAATCGTAGCATCAGTTAGAGCTGTTGCAGAAGGTAGATGTGAGGCTGTTGTTTCTGCAGGTTCTACAGGTGCAGCAATGGCAGCAAGTTTGTTTGGTTTAGGCAGAATCCACGGTGTTACAAGACCTGCAATTGCCGTAACTTTACCAACAATGAAAAAACCTGTTGTATTGATTGATGGCGGTGCAAATAGCGATTGTACTCCTGAAATGCTTTCTCAGTTTGCAGAAATGGGTTTGGTTTATGCTAAACACATCGTTGGAGTTGACAATCCTAAAGTTGGAATTTTGAGTATCGGTGAAGAAGAAGGCAAAGGTAATGCTTTGGTTAAAGAAACTTATCCTTTGTTAAAAGAAAAACATGAACAAGGTAGAATTGAATTTGCCGGTAATATCGAAGGAAAAGAGCTTTTTATAAATAAATGTGATGTCGTTGTTTGTGACGGTTTTGCCGGTAACGTTGCATTGAAAGTTACCGAGGGTACGGCATCTATGTTGTTAAAAATGATTTCAACTGAGTTTAAATCAGATTTTCTTGGTTGTTTAATCGGTTTGTTAGCAAAACCATTTTTGAGACGTATCTTGAAAAGAACTAATTGGGAAGATTTTGGTGGAATGTTATTATTAGGAGTAAAAGGAATTTCTGTTATTGCTCACGGACGTAGTTCATCTTATGCAATGAAAAATGCAGTAAGAGCAGCAGTTCGAGTGCTTAACAAAGATATCAACTCTAAAATTGCAGAAAATATAAATAGATAGGAAATAAATATGTCAAAAAACGTTAAACCACTAAGAATTGCAGGTGTTGGGTACAGTGTGCCTGATACAGTTATAACAAATGATGATTTAACCAAATTGTATGAAACTTCTGATGAATGGATTTATACAAGAACAGGTATTAAAGAAAGAAGAGTTGTTTCAGGTAACGAAAGCGCTGTAGATTTAGGTGTTAAGGCTGCTGCAAACGCTCTTGAAAAATCAGGTTTTAAAGCAGAAGATATTGATTGTGTAATCGCTGCTGCATCAGCTCCACCACAATTGTATCCTGCATTGGCTTGTGATATCCAAACAAGATTGGGTATTCCAAATTTTGTACCTTCATTTGACTTGACTGCTGCTTGTACAGGTTTGATTTACGCTTTGCAAGTTGCAAGAGGTCTAGTTGGTTCAGGTTTATATAAAAATATTTTGATTGTTGCAGCGGATAACAATTCACGCTTGGTTGACTGGAAAGATAGAGGAACTTCAATTCTTTTCGGTGACGGCGCAGGTGCTATGGTTGTTACTGAGGCAGAAGACGGTGTGGATGACATTTTGTCACTAGATGTCAGAGCTGACGGTTCAATCGGTCAGTATATCTCATTGAATATGGCAGGTGAAAATTGTCCGCTTGTTGAACCTTGTGATGTCGTTGATTCAAAAGTTCACATGGCAGGTCGTGATGTTTACAAATTTGTTGTTTCAACTTTGCCAAACTACGTTGATAAAGCGATTGAGCTTGCAGGTTTGAAAGCAGAAGATATTAATTATTTGATTCCTCACCAAGCAAACCAAAGAATTATTGAGGCTTTGCAACAAAGATTACAATATTCTGATGAAAAAGTTATCTCAAATATCAAATATTACGGAAATACTTCAGCCGCATCTATTCCGATTGCGTTAGCAGAAGGCGTTGAAAAAGGAAAAATCAAACTTGGTTCAACAGCTATTCTTTGCGGATTTGGCGCAGGTATGACATGGGGCGCTGCAGTAGTAAGACTTCGTGAAGGTATTTGCTAGTAATTTTGAAAAGTTATTATAATAAAATAAAAACGGTACAGTGTTCAAGCTGTATCGTTTTTTATTGCTATTTGTGGACAAATATGCTAATATTTCTGTATGGAAAATCTTGATTTGACAGCGTTAGAAAACTCCATTAAGCGTTTGGGAGAAGTTTTAGACAGATACAAAAATGCGAAAAATGATGATGTTATAAGAGATTCTGTCATTCAGCGTTTTGAATTTACATATTCTATTGCTTTAAAGACTTTGCGCAAATATTTTCTTGAACGAGCTTTTATTGTAGATGATGTCAATAAATTTTCATTCAATGATATGATTAGAACTGCATCTCAAATGAATCTTATCAAGTCTGATTTAGAAAAATGGACAAAGTTTAGAGAAATGCGAAATTTGACTTCTCATACTTATGATGAAAATGTTGCATTGCAAGTTGTGAGTATTGTTCCTGATTTTTATGAAGAAATTAGCTTTTTGCTTAAAAACTTAAAAGGGTACATTGGCTAATGGCAAATCTTGATTTAGAAAAAAAATATCAAGACTTTATAGTTTCTGCTGTTAAAAGCTTCTTGCCAAATGTTGATATTTATATCTATGGTTCAAGGGTTAAAAGCAAGGCTTTGAAATATTCTGATGTTGATATTGCGCTTAAAAGTGATGAAAAGATTCCATTTGAACAGTTGTTGGCGCTAAAGGCGTTTTTCCATGATTCAACTTTTCCGTATATGGTTGATATTATTGATTTGGATAATATAAGTGAAAAGTTTTATGGTTTGATTAAGGATGATTTGGTTAAGATTTAAGGCAATAAGTAGGTCGACGCATAGCTATGCCGACAAATTTAATTTATAGGGACACTTCGTTTTCCCCACGCTACATTACTATTGTATTGACCGAACCCTCACTCGAAATTGTAGTTTTTCGCGTTTCGCTCAAAACCAATTTCGGTCTCTCTCATACGGAGAGACAAAACAAAAAGGTCTATGTCATTCTGAACTTGGTTCGGAATGACATTATACCCTCTCCTAGGGAGAGGGCAAGGGTGAGGGGTGCTCTGTTAGAGATTCTGAATAGCAAGAAAATTATGTGTTCATACTTCACACAAATTTTCTAAGCTTTCAGAATGACAAGATTATATTGTCGGCACAGTAATGCCGACCTACTTCCTTCCTTCCTTCCTTCCTTCCTCTCTTTTTGACCTCGGATATTTTACTTTTCCTGTCTTTATTGTATAATTAGGGCACAGACGTAGAAAAAGAAGGGGAGTTATTTATGGCTAAAAAAATCGCGTTTTTATTCCCAGGGCAAGGCTCTCAAGCTGTAGGTATGGGAAAAGATTTGTATGATAATTTTGAGGCTGCAAAAAATGTTTTTGACAGCGCAGATAAAATTCTAGGTAAAAGTATTACAACTTTGTGTTTTGAAGGACCTGAAGAAAACTTGAAACAAACTGTTAATACTCAACCTTGTATTGTAACAATGTCAATTGCTGCATTAGAGGCTTTGAAATCTCAATTGGATATCACACCGACATTCACGGCAGGTCACAGTTTGGGTGAGTATTGTGCAATGTATTGTTCTGGTGTTATGAATTTGGAAACTACATTAAAAGCTATCCAAAAAAGAGCAGACTTGATGGGTGCTACAAAAGGTGGTGCTATGGCAGCTATTTTGAATGCTCCTGAAGGTAGTTTGGAAAAAGCTTTG
>ERZ808267.433-NODE-433-length-12513-cov-3.377107_pt1 | contig 12513 bp, 10 predicted proteins | sample MGYA00521241_ERZ808267 | MGnify/ENA primary metagenome ERZ808267 (study PRJEB31516, sample SAMN03275592) | gut metagenome | biome: mammalia-associated habitat; material: feces | host: Papio cynocephalus | place: Kenya | collected 2012-07-19 ... | reverse complement strand
GGGTCAATGAATATCACATCGGGTTTGAAGTCCCCGATCAAGTCTTCCAGAGAGTCCGCTGTTGCCTCCTGATTCTTTATGAATATATTCGTGACTCCCAGTTCCTTGAAGTTGTGCCTCGCCACCGCTGCCAGTTCGGGGTTCATCTCGTTGTAAAGCACATCGCACGCCACTTCGCTGAACGCCCAACTGTCCACTCCAAGCCCACCTGTCAGGTCAGCGATCTTCCCGGCCTTTCTGGTTCCGGAGGTCATTTCGCCCGAACCAACATATTCATTAAGGATTCTTTGAACAATCAAGGCCTTGTACCGCGCCGTGTCCGATGAGCTGCACTGTTCCGCGCAAAGCGACGAAGGATAGACCAGCCCCGTGCACGCCACCCATTCCGGCAGCTTCTTCCGAAGCCTTCGCCTCCCCTCAATCGTGTTGACTGCCAATGACTTTGCATCCAACCCCGCCAGCCCTGGATCCCCCGGCGTCGGCCACTCCCTCCGCGACATCACCAGCCGCACCGTGTCCGCCCCTTCGTTCTCAACTATGAATCTCTCAAAATTGTCCATATTCTGTTATTTTGGAAAAAAACAGTCGGAGTTTCTCTTACAAGAGTTTCTTCATCTCCTCCTCGTCCGGCAGAACTTCTCTCAGTTGTTCTTGACTTGACTTGTAGGTAGCAACGCCCATCGGTTTGGTGTAATCCTGAAGAACATATTCGACATAAGCGCGGTCAGCATCCTTGCATAGGACGATTCCGACGGACGGGTTTTCGCCTTCAATACGTTCCTCATCATCGAGGACTCGGAGATAGGCTGCAAGTTGGCCGAGGTACGCTGGCTTGAAAGAGCCTTTCTTGAGTTCAATGACAACCAGCGACCTCAAGACCCGATTAAAGAATAGAAGGTCCATCCAATGGTCGTGTCCAAGCTTGTCGTAATGAACCTGATTACCAAGATATGAGAATCCGCGCCCGAAAGTCATAATAAAGTTCTTGATATTGTGGACTATCTCGTTCTCTACTACACGTTCGTCAATGTCCTCATCCCTTTCGCCCAACTGTTCGACATTGATGTAGTCCAGCAGGTATTCATCCTTGAACATCTGTATTGCCTGAAATGCTCGTTTATAGTCCGGAATGGTCACTCCAAAGTTATTCGGCATTTTGCCCTGATTATGGTAGGCATCCTCGGAAATCTTTCTCTCCAGAGCATCAACGGACAGGCTAAGATCCGCACAAAGCTGGATGTAAAACTTACGCTCGTCCATTGATTTTACTTTTGACAAAATCAGAACATGGTGTGAAAAACCGATGCTGAAAAAGGCCACAACGGGAATATCTCCCAAGAGCAAAGGTATCATACCAGAACCAGTCTTTTTTTGGCAGACGTATCTGCCAACTCTTCCCTAGAATGTAATTTGGCAGACGCATCTGCCAAATTAGTGTCGAAGCATCTCCACTCCTCGTAGAAAAGCCTCATATTGCGAAGGTTTCGAGGAGAGAACCCCTTAAGTCCAGGCATTTCAATACTGAGTTGACGGCTTATTGTCGATATCGCATCCTTTCCCCAAAAACCTTCACGACTGTTTTGGGATATGTATCTTCCGATGCCATAGTACAAAGCCAGTTGTTCCTGATTTATACCCTTTAAGGCTTTCGCCTGACTCTGCAAAATAGCGGTTTTTATCTGCTTGACAGCATCATTATATTGTGTGGAGAGTTTCTCTTTCATACGTACTAATATTATATTCGTCAACTACAGATAGCAAAGATACACATTTTCAACATTCCCCAAGCGTCATCGATGAGTTTCATGGCATTGGCCTTCTCCGTATAGATTCCTGAATATCACATGTATTAGGTTGCGCTTTTAACCAATTTGCTTGCCTTGATGTAAGCAATTGCATAGCATTAGAGCGCTGGTATTGTTCTTCTAATCAATTGGTGTATCTTTATGTGAACTATAACTTGAAGTTATGGGTATTGAACTGCACGCAAAACCCAAACCTGACAGAACATTAGTTGAAAGATGGACAGACTATCAACAAATTCACTTATGATACATCCGTCGCGGAGGTTAAGTACAAATGATATGGAGTGGTCAATCACGTGAGTGCGATATAGGTGTTGCAATTGGGACTGACAGCAGGGTCAAGTGGCTCTGCTGTTTTGATTGTTGAGGTACATTTTTGCAAACCACGGGCACGCAAGAGTGGCTCTGGGACTGGTTAGAGGCCACAGTGTGTGGCTGACCCCCATATTCAGAGGTATGGTCAGCCACAGTGATTGCTGATTGAAGGCTGTGGGTGGCGTTTCAGCGTGTCCGTGGTTTGTGAAAGGCTGGTATTCTCTGCTGAAAATACCCAAACCTTTTGTGGCAGGTGTAAGATTGTCGTGCCCTGCATTCGGGATGCCAAATAATTTGAGTAAATTTGTAAATTGTATGGTTTGACGGTCAATCCGTAAGGTAAAAGACAAGATAATAAAACAAGAATACTATGGCACAGGATTACAACGAGAACGCCAGGAAATGGCTGGAAGGGGATTTCGATCAGGAGACTAAGATGAAGGTGATCGAACTGAGGAACAATGATCCGGCGGGGTTCGAGGACGCTTTCTACAAGACTTTGGAGTTCGGAACCGGAGGCCTCAGGGGCATCATGGGAGTCGGGACCAACAGGATGAACAAATATACCGTCGGGATGGCTACCCAGGGGTTGGCCAACTATATTCTTAAGAAGGTTTCAGGGGATGACATCCGTGTCTGCATTTCCTACGACAGCCGCAACAACTCCAAACTGTTTGCTAAGATCACCGCAGACATATTCAGCGCCAATGGATTGCATGTGTTTATATTCGACAACCTCCGTCCAACTCCGGAGCTGAGCTACTCTATCCGCAAGATGGGTGCGGTCGCGGGAGTTATGGTTACGGCTTCGCACAATCCTAAGGAATATAACGGCTACAAGGTCTATTGGTCTGACGGAGCGCAGATCACCGCACCTGTGGATCAGGAGATCATCGATGAGGTAAACAAGATCACCGACCCTTCCCAGGTGATGTTCGAGAAGAAGGAGCATTGCGGTGAGGTCGAGCTGATGGGCAAGGAGATGGACGACGCCTACATTTCGGACATCCTTTCGCTTACCCTTAGCCCTGAGGCCCGCGAGAAGCACAAGGATCTCAAGATTGTCTACACCCCGCTTCACGGAGCCGGGGTGCGCATCGTTCCGGAAGCTCTGAAACGTCTTGGCTTCGAGAACATCATCCACGTTCCGGAGCAGGATGTCAGCGATGGTGACTTCCCGACAGTCGTCTCTCCGAATCCGGAGGAGCCGGCCGCTATGAAGATGGCTCTGGAGATGGCCGACAAGAAGGGAGCGGACATCGTGATGGCTTCCGATCCGGACGCTGACCGCCTTGGAATCGCTGTCCGGGACAATGACGGCAAGATGGTTCAGCTGAATGGCAACCAGACCGGATCCATCCTGACATATTACATACTTACCCGCTGGAAGGAACTCGGCAAGCTGGATCCGACGAAGTACATCGCCAAGACGATTGTCACGACAGAGCTGATCGCTGAGATTGGCCGCAGCTTCGGAGTGAAGTGCTACGATGTTCTGACCGGTTTCAAGTACATCGAGGAAATCGTGCGCGAGAACGAGGGCAAGGGCGAGTTCATCTGCGGCGGCGAGGAGAGCTACGGCTTCAATGTCGGTGAGTTCGTGCGCGACAAGGACGCTCCGGTGGCCTGCATCATGGTCGCAGAGTGCGCCGCTTGGGCCGCTGAGCAGGGACTGACTCTCTATCAGCTGCTCCAGAGAATCTATTCTGAATATGGCTACCGCAAGGAGTCGCTGGTCTCTCTGGTCCGCAAGGGCAAGAGCGGCGCGGAGGAAATTCAGAAGATTATGGCCGATTTGAGGCAGAACCCTCCTGCAGAGATTGTCGGCTCGAAGGTCATCAAGGTCATCGACTACAACGAGCCGGAGAAGACCGGACTCCAGAAGTCCAACGTCCTCCAGTTCTTCAACGAGGCCGGTGACATCGTCTCCGTCCGCCCTTCCGGCACCGAGCCGAAGATCAAGTTTTATTTCGGAGCCAAAGGTTCTGACGCGGACGCAAAACTGGAGGCTCTCAAGGCTCAGTTCATCAGATAGCGTACTTTACTGAATACAGACCGGTCCGGTCACTGAGCCTGCCCCGGTCACTGAGCTTGTCGAAGTGACCGGACCATCAGTTTTCGTGAGGTGTTACGTATTTGTTTAATATTGAGATAAATAGTAATTTGTCTTTGGTTGAGATTGACTAAAGGTGATAATGTAAGTGTTTGATGATTAGTGATTTGCTCGCCACGGGAACTTTTACCATCCGTGACGCCAAGCCGTCTGACGGTGAGTTTATAGCAAGGAACGTTCTTGCTGCCATGGGGTACGAGGTTTTTTTAGGTGCCGAAGCCGATCCAAAGATAGAGATCGGCTCCGCATCCATGAATATTCATGAGGCCGTGGTGGCATTCGGTGAGGTGTGCGCCAGGCCTGACACTTTATATTCCTACACCAGGACGAGGGTCGCATGCGTTGACGGCAGACCGGTGGGGTCACTGACGGCATATTCAGGAGACGACTACTTGCCGCTACGGGATCTGACATGGGGGCTTCTTAACTCCATCTTCGATGGTTCCGCCCTGCCAGAGAAAGAATCGCAGAATGTTTTTCCCGGAACCGATAAGGCAGTGGTGGATGCTCCGACGAAATCAGTTGATAATGAATATGTCGGTGGGAGAATCCCACTTCAGGACCCGGAATGTCTCCCAGGGGAGTTCTACCTCGACAGCATGGCCATTCTCCCCGAGTTCCGGGGAAAGGTTTATGAATATGCCGGCTCGACTGACCGTATAGGTCACATCTTGATGCTTGATGGCATAGAAGAAGGCCGCAGGAAAGGATTCCCACGCATAAGCCTCATCGTTGACAAGTCCAAGCCCCGCCTCAAATCCTATTATTCCGCCCTCGGTTTCCGCCCCGATGGCGAAATACTCTTCTTCGGCCACCTTTACGACCGCATGATTAAGGTTCTTGACTGATCCAGAATGTGTCGGTCACCGAGCCTGTCGAGGCGTCCGATACCAAAGACCGATCTTTACAGATTCTCGATCACGCTTCTGGCTATGTTAGCAAAAAAGCGGAAAGTTCCAATCGGAACTATCCGCTTTTCTTAGAGCCACTCATCAGGCTCGAACTGACGACCTGCGCGTTACGAATGCGCTGCTCTACCGACTGAGCTAAAGTGGCTTGCTGCATTTCTCGTGGAAATGGACTGCAAAGATAATCAAAAATTCTTAACTTTGCACTATGTATTCAGATATTATCATCATCGGAGGCGGGGCGGCAGGACTTATGGCTGCTTATGGTGCCACTAAGGCGCTTCCGCTTGGAAGTTCGGCACGGATCACTATTTTGGAGAAGATGCCTCGTCCGGGCAGAAAGATATTGTTCACAGGCAAAGGACGGTGCAACTTCACGAATCTCAAGGACTGGAACGAGTTCTCGCAGCACATTCGCACGAATCCTAATTTCGTGAAGCCAGCGTTCTATAACTTCACTCCGGAGAACACCATTGACTTCCTTGAAAGCAATGGTCTTGAGACCGTGGTCGAGAGGGGAGACAGGGCGTTCCCATATTCACACAGAGCCTCTGATGTTCTGGACACCATCGTTGAGGTGGTGCTGCGTCACGGGGTGACGCTGCTGACAGATCGCGAGGTGACGGACATTCTGCCAGGATTCTCGATCCGATGCGCTGATGGTGAGACTTTTGAATGCTCGAAACTGATCATCGCCACCGGAGGGCTTTCCTATCCGGGAACAGGCTCGACCGGTGACGGTTACAAATGGGGCAAGTTCTTTGGCCACAGCATAGTTCCTTGCTTTCCGTCATTGACAGCCCTCGTCCCGAAAGGATACAAGATCATTGACAGGCCGGAGACCGATCTGAAAGGGCATATTCACAGGGAAACTCCAATGACGGGAAGCGGAGAGGCTTTGAAAGGCGCCAAACTGAAGAATGTCAGCCTTACCGTCACGTTTGACGGCTCTAAGTCCGAGACGGAATTCGGAGACGTGGATTTCACGGACGGCGGAATCGAGGGACCGATCGGATTCCAGGTCAGCCGAAAGTGCGTGAAAGCTTTGATGAACGGAGGTAAGGTGGCGTTCTCTCTGGATTTGAAGCCTGGAGTGCCTTTGGAAGAACTGACAAGTCGCATCAAAACCCTTTGGCAGGAGATTAAGAACGATCCCCGCACCCGCCAGTGGAAGGATGGACGTGGGCTGAACGGCAAGGAAATGTACAGAATCCTGCTCGGCAAACTGATGCCGTGGGAATTGATCCCCGGATTCCAGGCGTGGAACCCTGACATCATGAAGATCGACCTGAAGAAATCTGAATATGCTGACGGACGCTTTGGCGCTTCAACTGACTCTGCGTCCCGCTATGCCAATCAGTCAGCTCGTTATGACAGATCGCAGGGTTGGTCGAAAGGACCTAACCATCGCTTTGGCCGCCAGCCAAGACGTTATTATGACATTGATCTTGAACTCTTGGCCAAGACCTTGAAAGACTGGAAGTTCGAGATAATCGGTTTCGTGGGCTACGAGCGTTGCGTCATCACTGCCGGCGGCATCTCTACCGATGAGGTGATGCCGAAGACGATGGAGTCACGTCTCAAACCCGGCCTTTATTTCTGCGGTGAGGTCCTTGACATGGACTGCGACACCGGTGGCTACAACCTCCAATGCGCTTTCTCAACCGGCTACCTTGCCGGAGAATCCGCGGCCAAATCTCTGAATATACCAGGGCAGTATTAGGCTAATAGACTCCGGAGCCGAGCATCTCGTCGTCAGAGGAGTACCAGGCAGCGAACTGTCCGTCTGAAATGCCGCGCTGAGGGGTGTCGAAAAGGATGAATATGCCATTGGGCCTCTTGATCAAGAATGCGTCTTGAAGTGGTTGGCGGTAACGGATACGGACCCGGTAGCGACGGATCTCCCCATCGGCCATCTCAAGATCTGTTCTTATCCAATGAATATCCTGAGGCGCAATCCGTAAACAGCTGCGTGAAAGCCCTTTGTGAGTGTGACCTTCTCCTACGTAGATGATGTTGCGAGGGACATCCGTGGCTATCACGAAAATGGAGTCCTTGTGTCCTCCGATGTTGAGTCCTTTCCGTTGGCCGATCGTGTAGAACTGCGCTCCATCGTGCCGTCCAACTATCTTCCCGAACGGGTTGTCTTTGTACCGAGTCTTCTTGATGTGCTTTTTCCCAACCCGATAGGTTTCTGTCTCGAACTTGATGTCATCGTACCTTATTGGTTCCGACAATCTCATCAGATCCTCGTCACTCAAATTCGCGATCTTATTTACATCGAACTCGTTCCGGTGCGGGACGGTCACATCGACAGGCTCTGTGACCGAAGATGGGTGCTCAGTGACCGATGATGGATGTTTGGTGACAGGAAGTGTGGCTGAAGATGAGTGGGAACGCAGCGTTTGCGGGTCACTGAGCTTGTCGAAGTGCCCCTGCGCCACCGGCTCAGTGACCCTGCGGTTATTGAACGACTTTCCACCGGAATCTTCGGAGGTAAATTCAGTAATCATCATTGGTTCGCCTGGAGTCTTGAGCAGTGAGGCGAGTGTGTCATGGATGAAGTGATAGTGCTCATTTTGAGCGTAATAGGCATCGAAAACTTCCACCACATCGCCCTCTGCCGGCTTGAGCTTCTGTTGCAGGAATGTCGGAAGATCAACCTTCCCGACGAAGCATATTCCTTGAGAGTCTTTCTTGTCAGCAGACGGAAGATCAGCTTGGTGGGCGATCTCCCTAACCTCCGGTTTTGTAAGGTGACCAATCGGGAAAAGAGCCTTACTGAGCTGTTCCTGAGTGAGTTGACAGAGAAAATAGCTCTGATCTTTGTTCGGATCCACACCCTCCAGAATCCTCCATTGAGACTGACCGTCAATCTCAACCTGATTTCCTTCTGCGTCCAGCAGAGGAGCCCTGCGGCAGTAGTGTCCAGTAGCCACCATGTCGGCTCCGAGTTTCTGAGCGGCCTTGAGAAAAGCATCGAACTTGATCTCTCGGTTGCACAGCACGTCTGGGTTGGGGGTGCGGCCAGCGGAATATTCATTGAACATATAGTCCACCACGCGCTGGCGGTACTCCTTTGAAAGGTCCACGAAGTAGAACGGGATGCCGATCTTCCTCGCTACCATCTCCGCCACGAAGCGGTCCTCCTCCCATTCGCAGTCACCATGAAGAGTTGCGTCCGCATCGTGCCAGTTCTGCATGAACATAGCGAACACATCATAGCCCTGCTGCTTCAACAGCAGAGCAGCGACACTTGAATCAACTCCTCCGGACAATCCTACACAGATTTTCATGACGATACCTTATTATTAATCCACAAATTTACTCAAATGCTTGAATATGCACAATTTTTGCTAACTTTGACAACTTGTGCATAGTAGGCGGCATGAAATAAGTTGCCTAAGATGTTGCAAGTTATTTATTGACGCTTACATAAGAACCACAGAATATGAAAACAGTAAAACTGGACATAAACTATACTGAATATTCGTCCATCAATGAGATGGAACCTCAAGACATTGAGCTCGTAAATGCAGCCATCGAGGCTCAGAAAGGATCTTACGCCCCATATTCGACATTCAATGTCGGAGCAGCGCTTCGTTTGGAAGACGGCACAATCGTGAAAGGAGCCAATCAGGAGAATGCTGCCTATCCGTCCGGACTTTGCGCCGAGAGGACCGCGATGTTCGCTGCTAGCGCCAACAACCCTGGCAAGGCAATGCTTTCGCTCGCCATTGTCGGAGGCTTCAAAGGCACTCTAAGTGAGACCCCTTGTTCGCCTTGCGGAGCCTGCCGTCAGGTGATGGCCGAGTACCAGACTTTGTCAGGTCGTCCGATGAGCGTTATCATGTACGGAACGAAGAAATCGTGGAAATTTGACAAAGTTGACGACATACTTCCATTCATTTTTGACAGTTTCAACGAAAAGTAGTATATTTGCAGTCAGGGAAAGTCGTACACGACCAGCTCCCTCTGAATTCCCCCAGGGTCGGAAGGCAGCAAGGGTAGGAGGTCGTAGCGGTGCGATGTACTAAGCTTTCCCTTTTTTCGTGTTCGCCCTAAACGAGATCATAGAATCCGCATCTTGGCGTATTTGAGCAGGAGGACCTTTTCACCGTAGTGATCGAAGGTAATTTTAGCCTTTAGGTCTGGGGCTGAGCCGGTTATTTCAAGGATCTTACCTTGGCCGAAGCGGTTGTGCTCAATCCGTTGGCCGACCTTGAAATCAGACATCGGTGCAGGGACAAAATCGGCATCGGAAATCTTAGGAGGAAGCGGTCGGTTCCGCAGAGCCTCTATCCTTGATGCAGTGTCGCTAGGCCTTGGCGTTGAGGCAGGCTTGTGCTCGTACCTGACACTGCCGGAAGAGCCGTAGGAATTGCCGCCTCCCATTCCGTATTTGTTCATCTGACGGTTTCCACCTCCGAATCTGCCTGACAAAGCGTTGCCGGAATTGCCTCCGAACCGACCGGATGATCCGTTTTGCGAACCGAACCTGTTTGCTCCATAGCCGAAACCACCAGAAAAACGTCCGGCTCCATTACCGAACCCACGAGAACCGAACCCTCCGAAATCATCTAAGTCGAGCGAGTCACCGTCTGAGAAATTGTCATTCTTCAGTGGGTTGGAGATATATTCAGAATCAATCTCCTTGATGAATCGGCTTGGGGAGTTGGACTCATGCTTCCCGTTGCGCATCCTTGTGTTGGCGAAAGAGAGACAGACCGCTTTCTTTGCCCTAGTCATGGCGACATAGAATAGGCGGCGCTCCTCCTCAATGTCTGCCGAAGAAGCCAGCATCCCTCCGGACGGGAACAGATTCTCCTCAAGGCCAGCGACATAGACGTACGGAAATTCTAGACCTTTGGCCGAATGTACGGTCATTAGAGCAATCTTGTTGTTCGTGTCTTCATCGTCTTCCACATCCACGTTGGACAGCAGAGAGATGTTCTCAAGAAACGCTCCGAGGGTGAAGACAGGATATTCAATTTCGGAATCTTCCTCTGCCTGACCTTCCGCCATAAGGTCGTGGCGATAGCTTTCCCTCTGTTCTTCAATGAAATGGGTGACGCTGTTGATAAGCTCCTCGACATTGGAAGCCCTTGACTGCGCCTCGATTGACGGATCGTTCTTGAAGAATGCGTACAGACCGCAGGCATTGGAAATTCCAAGTGCCAGCTCGTCAGCGTTGGTCGTGGCCTCCTTTGAAGCGAAGCCATCGATCATCTCGCAGAAAGAGCGGATCTTGGCAACAGCAGCGGGCTTGAGGCCGTAGTCCGCAAATTTCTCTGAATATGCCGCCTTGAACAAGGAACACTTAAGATCGAAAGCCATGGCAGCCAACGCGTTAAGCGAAGTGTCACCGATTCCTCTGGTCGGAGTGTTTACTATCCGCTTAAAGGACTCGTCATCGTTGACATTCACCACCAATTTCAGGTATGCCATCATGTCCTTGACCTCGGCCCTGTCGAAGAATGAGTTTCCTGAGTAGATCATGTACGGCAGGTTTCTCTTCCTCAGCGCCTCCTCCAAGGCTCTTGACTGGGAATTGGTCCTGTAGAGAATGGCGAAATCCTGGTACTGGGCATGGTCGGACTGCATCCTTTCCACGATTCCAGAAGCGATGGCGATGGCCTCGTCCTGCTCTGACCAACTTTTCAAGAGTCTGATTTTCTCACCCTCTTCACCAACGGCCACGCATGTTTTCGGAATCCTGTTCTCGTTCTTGGCTATCAATGAGTTGGCGGCATTAACGATGTTAGCTGTCGAACGGTAGTTCCTTTCCAAACGGAAAATCTGACACTCAGGATAGTCTTTCTTGAAATTAAGAATATTCTCAATTTTTGCCCCTCGGAACGCATAGATGGACTGCGAGTCGTCCCCCACAACGCAAAGGTTACGATGCTTTTCTGTGAGCTTCTTCATAATCAGGTACTGGGCGAAGTTAGTGTCCTGGTACTCGTCCACAAGAATGTAGTCGAACCGCGATGCAATCGCCTCCTTGGCCTCAGGTTAGAATAAAGAAATAGTACAACTAATAAAACAATTTGGTAACAACATAAGGAAACAGAAATATGAAATTGAAAGATTTGAAACTGACAGAAGCTAATCGCGACATTCAACAAGGACAAGTTAGTAGACTGACAAAACTAATTAAAGAAAATGGGTACTGTCGAAGTATGCCGATCATCGCAGATCCGGATGGATTTATTATTGATGGACAGCACCGTTACTTAGCGTGTAAAACTCTTGGTATCGAACCACCTATTGTCATTGAAAAGAACTTTGATATAGTGCCTTTATTGAATTCAACACAGATGTCTTGGACACTCAGAGACTTTGTTAAGTTTTATGCTAAAAAAGGATATGAAGACTATATTATCTTACAGAATATATGCAAAAGTAAAGGATTATCACCAATCGTTGTACAGGCAATTGTAACTGGAAAAAGCTCAAACAGGACAGGACTTGCTAGAGGGGCTAGGCTGAATGTAATAAAAACAGGACAGTTTAAACTTCCTGGAACCACACCAAAGGATTTAGCAAAACTCGATAGGAAAATTACTTTGATTTTAAATCTTGTTGTAACGCTGGGTTTACCTAGGACAGAACGATTAGTTCTTGCTATAACGCGTATTGCACAAGATCCTAATTTTGTATTTAGCACAATGGATAACAAGATAGCTTATCAAAGAGCTCGTATATATCGTTGTACGACAATTGAAGAATATACACAGATGCTCGCTAATATTTATAACAATAAAAATCCTAAAAAGGTTGTGGTTTAAAAGCAACTGTGCTACACTGTTGATATGGGTATTAGGCAGCGTAGAGACGGAACATTTTATGTTATGTGCGACTTTGAGGATTGTAGATTTGTACAAGAACTCGAAGCAAAAGACTTCTGGAAAGCATCTGCAGAAGCAAAAAGACTTGGTTGGCTTCTAGCCAAAGATAAAGAGGGAAAATGGTGTAATTTCAATACAGGATATTGTAAAATATGCCACTTACAAGAACCTATTATCGTGAAAAGAAAAAAGAAGTAGACACCTGCTACATCACTGTCACACTGAGGTCTGCACATATTTCAGTAGTAAGGCTTTATTTATGGGGACAAATTGTCCCCATTTTGTAATGATAAAAGGAGAAAGAATGAAACGATTAAAAAAAGAAGAATTAGGTGGAATAGATAGTACAAGTAAAACTATTAAAAAATGGGATACGTTTTTTAAAGAAGCGCTACCAAGATTAGGATATAGACAAGACTTAATTGATAATATGTACCCGTACCAAAATGGTATACCGATGATGGATGGGACATATATGCCTGTAGATGAAACAACAGGACGTGTGTCTTTTAAGATGTCAG
>ERZ808267.432-NODE-432-length-12528-cov-3.660787_pt1 | contig 12528 bp, 11 predicted proteins | sample MGYA00521241_ERZ808267 | MGnify/ENA primary metagenome ERZ808267 (study PRJEB31516, sample SAMN03275592) | gut metagenome | biome: mammalia-associated habitat; material: feces | host: Papio cynocephalus | place: Kenya | collected 2012-07-19 ... | reverse complement strand
CGTCTGATTTATTTTGCAAGGTCGAAAATTATCCATATATTTGCATCCCAATTTGGACACACTGTCCAAAACTTGAAACAAGTTTGGTGGGTTCGTATAACGGTTAGTACTCGGGATTTTCATTCCCGCAATAGGAGTTCGATTCTCCTACCCACTACTAATTTTAAAAAATAAAAACGATGGCAAATCACGCATCAGCAAAAAAGGCCAATCGCCAAAGCGAGAGGCGCAGATTGCATAATAAGTATTATGCAAAGACGACGAGGAACGCGATCCGCGCGATTCGTAACACAACAGACAAGAAGGCAGCCGAGGATGGCGCTCCTAAAGTCTATAAGATGATTGATAAACTCGCTAAGATTGGAGTTATCCACAAGAATAAAGCTTCAAATCTCAAAAGCGGTATTGCGGTTTACATCAACAAACTAGCATAAAGAACACAAAAGGCAGTCTCCCAAGGCTGCCTTTTAAGCCAAAGTCCGTAAGGCAATCGGGATGTAGCGCAGTTGGCTAGCGCACTACGTTCGGGACGTAGGGGTCGTCCGTTCGAGTCGGATCATCCCGACAAAGAGTTGGAACTTTCGTTCCAACTCTTTGTCGTATTACCTTCTTCCCACTTTCGTTCCTACCAGTTGTCGTATTCAGTGCTAATTGAGATGGAGAAAGTCATTTTCAAATTTTGGTAACGTGCAAAATTTGAAAATGACTTTCTCCATCTCTTAACAACTTCGAATAAAAAACCGGATTAGTCAGTATTAGGATCAATACCACGATGCCAGAAACGAGACGTAATGTCTGTCAGAGTGAAGGCGTCAGCAGAATGAGTTACTTTATATAGACGCTGATTGGTCGTTTTGGAATTAAGTGGCCCGAAAGCCTCAATGTAAGGCCCGACCTTCACATAATCAAATACCTCAAAAATTCGTTCCTCGACAGAAGTACGCCCTGAGTACAACGCAACCGCAAGACCGAGAGCCTTTGCATGATACGCCAGACGGACAAGCGTATCCGGATCTTTTCCTTCTCCTAGAAAAAGGAAGCAATTCACCCCAAAGTTGTCAGCCACCAAACGGTCAATGACCTCATTTGTCAATTCCACACCTATGTCAGTCTTCAAATAAGGAGAATGACATCCTAAACAATTACCTTGGCAGTTACTAATGTCAACCGCCAAGGTAACTCTATCAGGAATCTCTTCGATGACAACGGAGGTCATCTCAGGAACATATTTGATCATCCTTTAGCGGCCTCCTCCTTAGCCTTAGACACACCATCGTGATTGTAGAACCTGTGAGCGGCCTCAACCTGACGCATCTCGCTAAACGATGACACGCGTTTAAGGTAGCCAATCACTCGGGTAAGATAGTCCAAATTGTGGCTTCCACACTTAGGGCAAACCTCAAGGGTGTCCTTGCTGATGTAGCCACAGTCATTGCAGACGGTGTTGCGGCAGTTGAATGTAAAGTAGTTGGTACCATAGTGCGCAGCCGTCTTGAGTAACTGACGATATTGATCTTTAGACAGGTGCTCAGCGACATTCATGTGAAGAGCCGAACCACCGTCAAGGTGTTTGACATATTCATTCCCATGGAGCTTAAACTTGTCGATCATCGAAAGGGAGTCGTCCTCCGGATTGTAGAAGTACGAACTGTACATGTTGTGCTTCGGTGAGACATAGAATCCGTCCTTCTGATCCCATTTGTAGTTCTTTCCGGAAAGATTCTCTCCTGGGACAAATTCCGTGTTGAACATCGTGTCGGAAGTCTTGTCTTTCTTGTTGGACCTGTTAATCGTCTCTAGGATGACATCTACGAACTCGTTGTACTCTGGGTTAGGGCTGATGGTCAGTCCAAGGAACTCAGCAGCGTCAGTCAAACCATTAACTCCAATTGTGAGATACTGCCTCTTCATGTCGATGAATCCTGCCTGATAGACATCCAGCATGTGAGCCGCGAGGAAGTCCTTAATGATCTCATTGAAAGCCTTTTGGTACTTGTGAACTCTTTCCGTTTCCTCTGTCACGGCAGCACGAATATATTCATAGAGCTGATTTTTGTCATAGTCAGCTCTTGTCAGCGCTTTGGAGCCATCCACTACAATTCCCTTCTTCTCAAGGAAATAGCGTCTTGTCGCCAGCTGGATGAGCCTGTTGAGATTAATGGTCATCACTGATTTAGAACCGGTTGAGACGGAAGCCGTTCCCATTGAATATTGATGGGTGGTGTGATTGTGCGACTCATCGACCTTGTCCAATTCAGTGATAGAGTTCCTCAAGCGGCAGCAGCTCGCAAGACTGTCTGGACTGTCGGACAGGTAGCAGAAGAAACTGTGCCCCTTAGACCACATCTCGGCCGTGAAGTCAGCATATTCCTTATCTACAAAATCATCTTTGCCATCGGTCAGAAGAGCCATCGTCTCGACAGGGAAAGTCAAGATATAACGATTCCTTTCCTCGTTGAACCAGTTCATGAAATGCTTTTGAAGCCATGAAAGGGTCTCCCACTTCGGCTCTGTTCCGTCAGGGGAGCGGAAATCACTGAAGACGCCACGGAAATAGCTCTCATCGAAATAGCTGATGTTCCAGAACACCGTCTGGTAGCCACGGTTGCCTGCTGGCATATTCATGGAATGGACAACTTGCTGGAAATAATTGTCAATAACCTTGACGAGGGTTCTCTTCTTGGCATTCATTTCCACAACTTCCTCTAGATGATCAAGGTAGTCATCACCATAGTCCTTGCGAATGAAATAGTCTAGGTACATCAAGAACTCTGGAGTGGCAACCGCTCCCATGAATTGGGAGGAGATTGAATATACCAGATTGATGAACTCTCCGCAGAAAGACTTTAGATCCGTTGGAGCTACAGAAACACCACCAAGCTTAATCAAGCCATCCACAAGGAAAGGGTACATTGTGATTGCGACACAGTAAGGATAGCCTGGCGTTCCGCTCTCATCATGCTTGTAAAGGACATGGCTCTCAAGATCCTTAATGTACTGGCTCGCTAAAGAGCGTCCGTAAAGGGCCTTGATCTTGTCCTTCATGATGTAGCGATTCTGCTTGATGTTGTTCTCCTTGTAGAGTTCCTGGCCAAGGGTCACGATGTTTTTGCGGGTGACATTGGCGTTCGCATCGAACTTTGATCCGGTTGCAGCATTGGAGGCAGCGATGTAGTCACGGATGAAGTCACGCTTTTTACGAAGATCAAGACCAGCATCGAACTTCTCAATGTACGCCACGGCCACCTTCTTGTTGATTGACATCAGACTTTCTTCGACCTGGCGTCTGATCTCACGACTGGTAATCTTGTCGTAAATGTAGAGATTCTCCGCAATTGAGACGACCACAGCCTCAGGGCATTCCTCCCCTGCCGTCTTGTAAGCCTCACGTATGCCGTTCATCAGTTTGACCTTGTCGTACTCTTCATAGGAGCCGTTGGTCTTGCGTACAGTCACATCCATATTCAGTAATTTTTATTTCTTAAGTATTGAGAAGCAGTTTTGTCGGCTACAAAGTCGGTCCGAACCCTTAACTTGGGAGTCGGACCGACTTTCACAAAGATAGCAGATAATTCGGCCTTATTGGCAAAATAATCGCTAAAGTTATTAACAATTGCGTAACTTTGTTGTTAATTCGCTACGCAACAATTGGTTAGAGGAAGATGTATTTTAGAATTACTAAAATTGACAAAACGTACATAAACCATCCAATCTTCTTGGCCCTACCTGTGCAAATGTTAAGGATGACATAAGAAACAAGGCCAAGGAGAATACCATTGGAGATTGAATATGTCATCGGCATAAGAATCATCGTCAGGAATGCAGGGATGGATTCAGAGAAATCATCTAGTGGAATGTCTTTGATTGGACTGAGCATAAAGAGTCCCACGAAGACTAGAACAGGGCAAACAGCTGAGCCAGGGATAGCGGTGAACACTGGGGCGAAGAAGAGAGCCAAACCAAAGCAAGCAGCAACGGCAAATGCTGTAAGACCTGAACGGCCACCTTGTGCAACTCCGGAAGCACTTTCAACATAAGTAGTAACAGTGCTAGTTCCGAGGCACGCACCGGCAACTGTTCCGATAGCGTCAGCCATGAAGGCCTGATTCATACGAACAGGCTTGCCGTCCTTGTCGGTCATGTTGGCCTTTGTGGTAACACCGACTAGCGTTCCAATCGTGTCGAACATGTCCACAAACAGGAATGTGAACACAACAACGAGCATGTCTAGGCTAAAAATCTGTGACATGTCGGTGTCGAACTGGCAGAAAATAGGTGCCATGGACGGAGGAGTGTCAACAAATCCTTGGAACTGGGTGATACCCATAGGAATGCCAATGACAGCGGTCGCGATGATGCCAATCAGAAGGGCTCCAGGAACATTGAATATCACGAGAGCACCGGTGATAACGAGTCCGATGACAGAAAGAAGTCCGGCACCGCTGGTGATGTCACCGAGATTCACGAGGGTAGCAGGATCATCAACCACGATTCCACCGCTCTTCAATCCGATGAGGGCAATGAACAGGCCGATACCAGCTCCAATCGCCTTTCTCAGTGACAGAGGCAGGGCGTTCACGATTGCCTCGCGAACACTCGTCAGTGTTAGAATTATGAATATTATACCTTCAATAAGGACAGCGGTCAGTGCGAATTGCCATGTGTAGCCCATTCCAAGGCAGACAGTGTAGCAAAAGAACGCGTTCAAACCCATACCTGGAGCAAGAGCGAACGGTAGTTTGGCATAAAATGCCATCACGAGTGTCGCGAGGATGGAAGCCACTGCCGTGGTGGTGAAAAGGGCGTTTTTGTCCATTCCGCAGTCAGCCAGTATCGAAGGGTTGACAGCGAGGATGTAGGACATAGCAAGGAAGGTTGTGATACCAGCGACGATCTCGGTGGATACCTTCATCTTGGACGGATCGAATCCGAACAGTTTGGTCAACCAGCTCTTAGGCTCGGCTGCCTGTGATTTTGTTTCTGCCATTGTCTTTGATTGTTAAGTGTCGTTGAATGCTAGAAAACCCACTTGGTACCAAGGCAAGGACGTACGAAGAAACCCTTTCCTGTTCCAAAATTATAAGAGAGCTCAATCTCTGTGCCGACATTGAGGTTGTCAACTCCGAAGTGCTGGCCGATGTTGTACCAGAGCTGAGGCTCTGAGAGGAACACGAAATGAGCGGTCTCTACTTTTGTCCAATCACGGTAGCCTTTTGACTTGTCGCTTACGTAAGGGCAAACGCTGTGATCTTCCCACCAGAAATCAGCGAAACCAGAGAAGCGGAGGCCTTTCACACCGAACAAATCCTGCATGCCCCAGACAGCAGTGAACTGGAGTGGGACTTCGCTCTTCATCTTGCTGCCGTCAAGGTTCTTACCATCATTGTAGTTGATTGTCTTGTAGAGAGCCTTGAGGTTCAAGGTGTTCTTAAAATCATTACTGTGAAGGAACCAGTCAACTCCGAAAAGGAAAGCATTGTTGATGGTGTAGCCATTGTAAGCACCACCGTTGTACTCAACATGGAAGCTGAATGGAGCGAGTTTTGTGTTCTGCCAGAAATTCAAGCAGCGAGCAATCTCGAAATAGGTCCCGCTTGGCGCATAGACCTTGTCGTTGTCGTTCTTCGAGTTGTAGTCGTAGTCCACGAAGAAGAAAGTGTTACCCCACTTGTCTCCGTAGAAACCCTCAAGGGTGGTAGTCACATGACCGCGGTCACTACCGAAATCGTAGAAAGTCTGGAAGTTGGTCTGAGCCTTTGCTCCTAGAGTAAAGGCAAGCGCTGCGACAGCAACGGTGATGATAGATTTGTTTGACATAAATATTAAGGAATTTGACTTGTTCCTTGATGATTTTTAAAGGACAAAATTAGTTGAAATGTCGGATAAAGTCTATACCTTTGCCAAAGTATAATCAACAAAGTTATCAACAGCCATGTTTGAAGAGACACTGAAATTCTATCAGAATTTTCCCAAGGAAGGGATCAATTTCGTTGACATAATGCCGTTCATGCAGGACAAGGAGGTCTTTACCAAGTTGATAGGTGAAATCGGGAAGCACGTGACGGCTCCGACCGTGGCGGCTCCTGAAGCCCGTGCGTTTCTGTTTTGCGCCCCACTCCTAACTTCCAACTGCGGTGTGACGAATGTCGTTCCGTTCCGCAAGAAAGGCAAATTGCCTCATTCAGGTGACGACCTGCAGAGCATCGAGATCATGAAGGAATATGGTCCAGACAACCTCTACTTCCGCAAATCTGACATAGCGGCGGGTAAGGCAGAAGATGGAATATTCAATGTCGCCATCATAGATGATGTCCTTGCGACAGGAGGCACTGCCGAAGGAATCGCGAAGGCGCTTGACGCTCTTAAGATTAACGTTGATGGCAAAGAGTATGGCGTGAAAGTCTCAGAGTTCATATTCCTCGCCGAGCTTGACGGGCTCTATGGACGTAACCGACTTGAGAAGATTGCACCAGTATATTCAATCGCACACATCAAATAGTTTAAAAACCTTTCGCGATATTATCAGCGATGGACTGGATGAGACGCTCACGGGCTTCTATGCTGGCCCAGGCGATGTGTGGAGTCAGGCTGAGACGTTCGGGGTGTCTGGTGTGAAGAAGCGGGTGATCAGCAGGAATCGGTTCGATAGAATAGACATCCAAGCCTGCTCCACCGATGACACCCTCATCTATGACTTTGGCTAGTGCATCCTCCACAACGATTCCTCCACGCCCCATATTCACGATGATGGCTTGCGGTTTCATCATCCTTAGCTCCCTCTCTCCGACAAGACCAGCAGTGCGCTCATTATAAGGAGCATGAACGGAAATCACATCCGACTCTCGCATAAGGCTTTCAAGAGGTACGGAAGGATAATCTGTGTTGTGGCTCGTGCCGGAAGTAGAATAGTAGATGACCCTCATACCGAAAGCAGTTCCAATCTTCGCCACCTTGGTACCTATGGCCCCCAAACCTATGACGCCCAATGTCTTGCCGGCCATTTCAATAAATGGTCTAGAATAATCAGTGAACAACCCGCTGCGGGAATACGCCCCAGACTTGACGACATCGTCGAAATAGGCTCCATTGCCCAGAAGGTTAAGAATATGCATGAATGTTTCCTGCACAACAGAGTCTGTGGAATAGCCCGCAACATTCCGGACCAAAACCCCATGCCGCGAACAAGAATCGACATCAATGTTGTTTATTCCTGTACCAGCCTCACACACTAGTCGAAGTTTTGGCGCAGCTTCCAACAGCTGGTCATTCACCTTTATCTTATTAACAATCAAGACTTCACAATCCCCCACCCGCTGAATGGACTCTTCAGGTGTTGAATTCGGCCACGCAGTCAGCTCGCCTTGCCTTTCAATCGGTGCCAACGATGACGTTCCCATCGTTCCAGCATCCAAGAACACAATCTTCATCTCTCGAATTTTTCCGCTAATATAGTGTATTTTCGCGAATCTATAATATGTCCATGAAAGCCCTCCTTCCCCGGACAAATCAACCCTATCATGAACTTTGTCCGTGGGAAACCGCAGTTGCCCGGACAAACTGATTGGGACAAGGATTGAAAATCGAACGAGGGCAACCTGAAGGTCGTCCTCGTTCTCGTGCGCGGGATGAGAGTCGAACTCACACGTCGCAATTGACACTAGCTCCTGAAACTAGCGCGTCTACCATTTCGCCACCCGCGCTTGAAGTGGATTGCAAAGATACGTATAATTTACGAATATGCAAACAAATTCAAGTTCGGGTGCCTAAGAAAACTATTTCTTGTACTTGTCGAACACCTTGTTGATCAATGCGGACTTTCCTGAAGTTGTCGTGATCAGAGCATCGCGGAACGTCTTTGTGTCAATCGTGTAAGGGCTCAATGCCGCACAGATGTCAGACCTGCGTACCCCACCTGCCTCCAGTTCTTTGAGGATTTGAGGTTTAAACCAATAATTATGACCATCGCTTGAATTTCCTCCATAGCGCTCCTTGTAAATTGCGTTCTCAATGTAGTAGGCCCACATCTCTCCAACCTCGCAGTAACCAGCGTAATTGCCGCTTCCCGTACCGTAGCACTCTCCGGTACCGATGAAAGAAGTAAGAATGTAGGTGGCGTAGTACTTCCAATAACCTGTACCGGCCTTTGCGAAATGGGTGGCATGCGCCATCTCATGAATTGTACTCATGTAAAGCTCAGCGTAGTTTCCGTTTTTTCCTTTTGAGCCAATGGTGATGTCTGGTGAGAAAATTCTGACAATGGAAGCATACACGCCCAAGTACTTACTGACTAACTTATTATCCAAGAACGCGCCATGATGAATCATCAATGTACTTGATGGTTTAAGGATGTCCAAAATCCAAAATCGGATATTATTAGCAGGCTTCGTCACACCGGTCTTTTCACATTTCATGTAATAGTCATAAGCAGCATTGTTGACCACACATCTGCGGAATAGAGTAGCGTCAGACTTGCTGTCTATCTTCACATTGACTCCGTCATTGGAGCCCTTGCCGATGGACGATGTGGATGCTTGTACCAGAATTTTGTTCAAGCCGATGGTGAAACCAATCTTATTCTTGAAGCGGATTTTGTAATGAGGTCTGGCCGAGAACTTCATTGAGAACTGATACTTTCCATCCTTATCTGTGTAGGTGGATGAGATTCTGACGAAAACATTAGCCAACACTTTCACACATGACACACCGACAGTCTTTCGGAGTTTGTCATCGACAATCGTGATGCGCCCAGACGGTTTAACGCGCCCTCTTGTCTGAGGTTCCAGCATGTCCGAGTTACCTGTGATCTCGAACGCTTTCCTCTCCACGGAATCCCAATCCACATCCTCAAAGCCTTTAGTCACAACGTTTTCATCTGGGATAAAACACTCATCCATAATCTCATAGGCAATGCCACTTGGGAACACAAAGTCCGAGGGGACTACAGCATACTGCCAAGTGATTTCTCCTTGAGGGACAGACGGATCGTGGTAGTAGTCGCCAGTCTTTAGAATCTCACGGTCCAAAGGATAGTCAAACAGATCCAAACCAAGATCAGAAAGCATAGCCAAATCATCTGCATCTTCTGGCAGAAAACGAACGTAAAGATCTGAAACTGGGACATCTACTAATGCTCTCGTCGGGAACAAAGCAGTCATTGCCTTCCTTACATTGGCCACTGAGTATGGGTTCTCCAGTTTCCGGCCAAGTTCAATCTTCTCATGAGAAACTATCTCTGATTTTTCCTTTGTGCTGACAGGATCAATCTCCACCGGAGATCCACCCTCTTTACTGCAGGACACCAGCACCAGAGCCGGCAGCATCATTTTAAAGAACCATTTCATCGTTTAGTTGGTTTTAGTTACAGTGCAAAGGTATGGGCATCTAGCCGTGGATTGAAATATTCAACGGATAAGTGTGGAATCGGCCATCTCTTTGCTATTTGGTGATGATTTCCTTATCTTTGTTCGCAAAAAAAGAGACAAAACATGAGCATTTTTCCCGTAACAGCCATCCGTACGGCTTCTATTGTATTGATTTCATGTGCGTTCTGCATATCATCACAAGCACAGTCGTACAATAATCTAATTGAAGAGAACCCTGAAAGGGCTGGAGGTGTCTATCACTACTACGAGTACACTCCACAAGAGATCACCAAGGCGCCAAAGGGTTACAAGCCATTCTACATAAGCCACTACGGAAGACACGGTTCTCGCTACCACACAGGAGCAGGGCTATTCAAAAAAGCTGTTGAGAGCCTTTCGGCTGCTGAAAAAGCGAATCTCTTGACTGACGAAGGAATATTACTGAAAGCAAGAATTGACACCCTAAATTCTGAGCATCAAGGGATGTTCGGAATGTTAACGGAGAGCGGAGCAGCGGAGCATCGTGGGATTGCTGGAAGAATGTATAAAAACTATCCTGAGGTATTTAATGGTAAACGCCACGAGGTAGAGTGCGTTTCCAGTTACTGGCCTAGGTGCCTTGTGAGCATGGCAAATTTCACAGCAGTCTTGCAAGAGAATAGGGGGGACTTGAGATTCCACTACCTTACCGGCCCAAAGTATCTAGACTACATCAGCATGGATTTGGACACGAAGGAGGTAATGAAAGGCTCAAATGTGCTCAGACGCCACTTGCTAGACAGTCTTGTCTCCTATGAGAGGTTCTTCGATGCCATCTTTACAGACTCTGCCAAAGCCCTAAGTCTCATTGACAAGCCCAAAGAGTTCATGGATGATGTTTTCCTCGCTGGAGGAATCAGTCCAAACACTTTGAGCCATCCTGACATATTCAGTCATTTCACGACTGACGAGCTCATCGGTCTTTGGATTTCAAGGAATGACAAATTCTATTATAGTTTTGGCATTTCTGCTGAAGAGGGTGAATATGTGTCCGCAATAGCAAAGCCTCTCATTGAGGACATTATCACTAAGGCTGATGAAGCCCTCAAGGCGGGCAGTGAAAGGGCTGCCGATCTTAGGTTCGGCCATGATGTCGGGCTCCTTCCTCTTGTCGGAACTATCGGAATCGAGGGGATGGAAAAGCGCTGGAAGTCCGCTGACGTCCATAACCATTGGTTTGATTTTCAAATGATTCCAATGGCATCCAATCTTCAGATGATCTTTTACAAGAACAAGAAAGGAGACGTGCTCGTCAAACTTGTCTATAATGACAAAGAGACTACAATCCCTGCCGTCAAAGCCTACAATGGTCCATTCTACAAATGGAGCGACCTTCGCGACTATCTCCAAAAGACTTCCGCTGCCATCTCTGACGAACACATCGTCAAAGACAACAGCGGAAAAGAACGCACCGGTGTTTCCGGGTTATAATCTAGAAATAGACTACTGTTTTCTGCTCTATTGATGACATCAGAGAGTTGGCGAGACGGCTCACTCCAAAACGGAACAAATCCTTATTAATCCATTCGTTGCCAAGAATCGACTTTGCAATGGAATGGTAGCATACTGCATCTTTGGAAGTGGAGATTCCACCTGCCGCTTTGAAGCCAACTCTACGGCCTGTCTTCTCATAAAATGCCTTAATGCACTCACACATGACATAGGCAGCCATAGGAGTGGCGTTCACACTGACCTTACCGGTAGAAGTCTTGATAAAGTCCGCGCCCTCTTCCATAGCCAGAAATGATGCATTCGCAATGTTTTCCGGAGTAATCAACAGCCCCGTCTCAAGGATGACTTTGAGAGTCACCTTACGGCCTAGTTTAGAAGCGGCTTTGTCTATCGACTCACGAATGGTCCTGATTTCCTTACGAGTGGATGCCTCATCTCCAACCATGAAAGCATTCAATGCAAGCACAATGTCAATCTCATCGGCACCTGCCTCAACAGCCATCTCACACTCCTTGACTTTAACTTCAAGAAAACTCTGAGAAGTTGGGAAGCAACCAGCGACAGAGGTAACATGGACAGATGAAGAAACTAGATTCTCCCTCACTAAAGAAGCGAAATTAGGGAAAACACAAATCGAAGCTGGAAGTGGATATTCAGGATAGTCTTTCATAAAAGAATTGACCTTCCCGACCAACTTCTTGACAGACTCCGGAGTGTCGTCCGAATGGAGAGTGGTCAAGTCCATCAACGCCATGCAGTTTTTAAGGACTTCCGGGGAAGTAACATTGTCAAGATTGGCCGCTATAGCGTCCAATCTTTTATTAATACGCTCCTTATCAGGGGAATAGCCATAACTAGCAAACAAAGATTCCATATCGTATAACATTAAAATATTATTATCCTCGTACTTGTATGACAAAACCTTCTTCTCGCAAAGGTTTGACTAATTCGTTCATGCATGCCTCTGAAAATTTCTCCAGATTAGCTGCTGGTGCTACCCTATCCAAGGTATAGACCATAATCTCCCGCGGTCTCAATCTTCGGACAATATTCATCCAGCCATCTAGAACTTCGGGTGAGGACGAGTCGAAATCAGGAGATTTCAAAAACATCGTCTGCAACACAAAGTTCCCTTCAAATTTCATAAGATACTGCACAATGTCCTCAACATGATACTCCCCTTGCGGCTGATTGATTATTGCCGCCAAAGCATCAGTAGGGGCGTCAATCTTCAGAATAGGGTTGTCAACTTTGGTCAATGCCTCGAAAACATCCGTACGGTATGTTCTTGTTGCATTAGATAGAACAGAAACCTTGGCATTCGGAAAATATCTGTTTCTAAGTTCCAATGTGATGTCAATAATATTGGCGAAATCCGGATTCAAGGTAGGTTCTCCATCTCCGGAGAAAGTGATCGAATCAATCTGGATCCCCAAAGCTGCACATTCTTTCAGTTTAGCATCAAGTGCAACACGGAGTTCATCGGCAGAAGGAAGACGTCTGTCTCCTTTCCCGTCTTTGTTCCAACCGCATTCACAATAAATGCAATCGAAATTGCACAATTTGCCTCTAGTCGGCAAAAGGTTGATTCCCAAAGAAGAGCCTAACCTTCTGGAGTGAATAGGACCGAACACCAACTCTTCTCTCATCATAGCTAAACTATTCTATGCGATGA
>ERZ808267.431-NODE-431-length-12583-cov-3.135057_pt1 | contig 12583 bp, 12 predicted proteins | sample MGYA00521241_ERZ808267 | MGnify/ENA primary metagenome ERZ808267 (study PRJEB31516, sample SAMN03275592) | gut metagenome | biome: mammalia-associated habitat; material: feces | host: Papio cynocephalus | place: Kenya | collected 2012-07-19 ... | reverse complement strand
ATGTGATGAGGGCGATACAGAAGCAACTTGTAAAATCAAAAATCCTACTGACGTATATCCTGTAGTATTCTATGATTCAACAGTATTACCAAACTCAGCACCTGCTAGAGCAGTATTGTTCAGCAAATAGCAAGTTTAATCCCCACCCCTTGTGGGCATGGAAGTTTTATGCGGCACAAAACCGCACAAAAAAGTTCGAATCTTTTTGTAGACCGGAAAAATCTTTTCACGCCGGTCTTTTTTTTTGTGATATAAAATCAGTTTCATTGTCGGATTATTAAATCCGACCTACATAACTATCAATGTTGATTTAGAACCCTCTCCCGAATTTCTAAGTTCGTTACAACTCACTAAGAAATTCAACCCTCTCACAAAGAGAGAGGGTAATCTTCTTCTGTAATCGCCTTTGCCTCCATGCATCTTTGCATCTAGGCATCTAACTTAAATGTTGTCGCAGTGGGCTACGTGCGCAAACTATACACCGATATTTGAAGTACTTTAGACCAATTTTGTTCCATTGGGCGGGTGGAGCGGCACAAAACTCTCCACCAATGTATGAAGTATGGACAAATGTTGTCGCAGACGGTTACGGACTTTGTCCGCATAAAAAAAGTCCCCTTTTGGGGGACTAACTTTTCACACATTAACCTACTAAATTTCTTCTACTTTTTTCTACCAAATATGAGGAATCATTAATTAATAAAACTTTTTTATGCTTTTTGATTTACTGAACCTTTCTTCAAATATTGTTCCGGTTCATAGCCAGCATCTTTTAGAGCTTGAGCAAGTGCAACGTAATCTTCGCCGTAATAGTTTTTGCCTTCAACTCTGATTACAAAGTTACCATCTTTGTATTGAACTTTGTCAGACATTTCAGCTTTGTCATCTTTCAAGATTTCACGCATATCAGCTAAGAATTGAGCTTTTGTTTCGTTGTCTTTTTCTTGAGCTTTTCTTTCTTTTTCAGATTTTTTGTTAGCTGCTTCAGTTTCTTTTTCAATTTCGGCTTTTTCAGCTTTTTGAGTATTTTCTGCTTCTGCTTTTTTAACTCTTTCGTAAATTGTTTCTACTGCTTGAGCAACTTTCTTTTCATCAGTGTTGAATTTTGCACCTAATTCAGAAGTAATTGTTGTAAATTCTTTGATTAATTCTGAGTAAATACCAAGTGCTTCAGCTTTCTTTTGAAGTGCTGATGTAATTTTTTCTACATATTCATTTCCGCCATCGTACCAAAATTCATCATCATAGATACGTTGAACTAAAGTTCCTTCTTTAGCTTTGTAGTTTTTGTTCCAAGAGTCGAATACATCAATTACGTTGTTTTCGTTAATTTTATCAACTGCATTTTTCAATTGTTCATTTTTAGTACCGAAACCGTCAACTGCATCAAAGATTAATCCAACAATGCCTGCTGCTTCATCTTTGTTCTTTTTATCAGCTTTTGCTTTTGCTGCTTTTTTAGCATCTTTAGCTTTTTTAGTATCTTCCGAAGAAGTTGTTTCGTCAGCTGCATCAGCGTCATCTGTTTCATCAACTCCGCCTTTGCCTTCAGTTACGTTTTTCATAACTGCTTCTGCTGTTTTGCTTGCGTTTGAAATAGCTTCAGCGATTTCACCTTGAACTGCTTCAACTTCTTCTTGTTTCAAATTGCCTGATTGAACCATTTTTTCAGCTTTTTCTTTTACTACTTTAATTTTATCAAGAGCTGATTGCAATTTTTGTTTTTGAGGAGCAGTCAATTTGTCGTTTTTCAAAACTGCTTCTAATTGTGCTTGAATGCTTGCAAGGTTGCTTACAACGCCAGACAATCTGTCAGCCATACCTCTTTGGAAACCCCAGTTCCAAGCAGTTTGATTACCTTGAGCAATCAATGCAGGATCTGTTGTTATACCTTGAGTTAAGTCCATACCAATCAATAATGGGTTCCATTGGCTCAAACCGTTAGGTGCATTGTTTTCTTCTTGAGTAGCCAATGAGTAAGTAATTTCAGGATAACCAGTAGGGCGAGTGAAATATCTTGTTTCGCCAACGTTGCCACCTAAACCAGTTACGCTGCTAGCTTTGTTACCTAGTGACCAGTAAGCTGGTAAGTTTGGATATACATTGTTAAATGAATTTACTGAAAACATTTTTTCCAATCCCCTTGTGATTTAATCCCCGTACTTATATAAAGAATTTTTCTCTCAGAGAATTGCCAAAATTGTTTAAACAAATTTTCTACAAACGTCAAAACCAGCGCAAATAAAGGGTTTTACAAATTTACATTACTTAACAATTCAATAATATCTTGTTTTGTAATATAAGGATTTATTTCTTTTAAACACACAATTGAGGATGTATCAACTTTTTCTTTAAATATTTTTTCTAACAAATCCTTGTCATAATCATACAATATAGAACCGTGTTGAAGGATATAGCCTTCTTTTCGAAATTGCGCAGAACCGATTAATTTTCTATCATGCCAGCACAAATCCGCACCCGTCGAAACCAACATACAATAATCTTTATGTCCTTGCAGTTTTTTCACTCCACCAAAATCCAAATCAATATTAATCTTTTTAAAAGCATCAATTAGGATTTGTGAAATCTCTTTGTAAGACTGAGTAACGTTTTCCCCGTGATTAAGGCTAGAAACAGGGCAAACATAGCTATAAGTAATTTCGTTATCGTGCAATAAAGCTCTACCGCCTGTCAAACGGCGAACGCAATCAATACTCAAACTTTTCAACAATTCATTATCAACAAAATCGCTTTTTTGATTTCTCCCCAAAGAAACGCAAGCAGGCGACCAACCATATAATCTAAAAATAGGTTCTGTCTGCTGATTTTTTATAGCGTTATCTAGCAAATCACTATCGATTTGCATATTTTGTATTCCGTTGTTTATTTTGAATGGTATGAACATATAATTAGAGTGAGAAGTGAATAGTGAATAGTGAGAAGACCTTATTGCTCACTTCGTTCGAAAATATATTTTGTTGCGTAGCAACTGTAATGAACTTAACGGTCTTTTCACATTTCACTTTTCACTATCCCCCTTTTCCCTTTCCTTCAAATCCTTTTCAAACTGCGCAAATGTTTCGTTTCCAACGAATTGTTCCAACGCAGCACGTTTTGCGTAATAATCAGAACGGGCTTTCATTTGATTATCCAACGCTGTTCTATAATAAGCATCCGTAATCAAAATAACTTCTTTCGACATAGTTTGCGAAAGGTCGTAATTTTTCTTTCTGTCAGCCGTAATTTGTTCTATCATTTTTAACCTTTTACGTGCCATCATATAGTTGTAATACAAATCAACCGTTCTTTGTTGCAAATCCTCAATCTTGCGGACAAGAATAATCATATCCGCATCAGTAACTTTTGTATATTTATAATTAAGTGCTTTTGTATCTTGCGACATAATTCCTAAGATGTTTCCACCAATCAAAGAACCTCCGGCTAACAAAGGATTACCCATGCCTGCCCCTACAAGAGTAGACATACTCGCAATAGTCGTAAGCACTTTTTTTACAGATTTTTCATCCGGTTTATCTTCATCAGGATTTGACAATTTGTATAGCGCAAAATTTATTGTATCGCTTTGAGAAGCTGCACCTTGCCATAAAACAGACAAATCACCGACCATATCTTCTTGATCAAGCTCCAAATCCGCAGCAACTTCTCTCGAAATTTGTTTAATACTCAAATCAGCGTAAGTTAAATCCGTTACATCAAACTGTTCCGCATCTTTTTTTACATATTCTTGCTTAACTTTGTCCTCTGCTTTAACTTCCATATATTCTTTTTCCGGTTCTTCTGAAAGTCCGGTTCTATATGCAGGTTGTTTCGGCATTGTAACATCATCAAGAGTGATTGCAGAAACCGGCAAAATTAAATTCAAAATCAAAGCGGTTACAAGTAATTTTTTCATCTGTTCACCGCCTTTTCTCCAACAAGGGTTGAATTGAAATTGAACTGATACAAATTCAACTTATCCACAACTTTTTTCCCTGCAAGCCTTTGAAGTTCAAGGTGGTATTTTTTCGCATTTTCCATATAATAAAATTCTTCAACTCTCATATTGTCATACAACGCAGAAGAAATTGTAATTTCCATCAAATCTTCATCATCAAGAGCTTTAGCGTAATTTTTGTTATACAAAAGCAATCTTTGTCTTGTTTCTTTCAACTGAGAAAGCGAACTTTTATAATTATAATATGCGGTAATAATTTTGTCCTGCAAACTTTCAACAAGTCCGGCAAGCTCTATTAATTCTGTATCTGTCAGAGGAATTTCAGTCGGCATGTTTTTACGGTTAATCAAATTTTGCGCCAATCTTCCTGCCGCAAAAGCAGATGATTGTGTCATATAATCAGCCCCAATTAAAGACGGAGCTAATGATGCACCGGCAACTACAGCAGAAAGAGTTTTCGCCATAAGAGATGAATGTATTCGTCTTTGGCTTTCAGGGGTCGAAAGTTTTTTCAACGCAAATCCTATAACCTGATTGTTTTCAACAGTTCCTTTCCAAAGGTTTTCAATATCCTCAACATCCTTATCTTTTTGGAGTTTCACAAGTTCTTGCAAAACTTGTTCATCATTAACCAAAAGCGATTGTTTTTTTGAAATATCAGTTTTTGGAAGTTCTATTTTTTTCGTTTCAACTCCGCTGAGCGAAACTTCATCCGCCAGCGCAGGCATCCCTAAAATTATTATTAATAACCCAACCAGATACTTTTTCATAACAACTTTATAACACAAGAAAAATAATAAATCCAATGATTGATAAACTTATACATCATTCGGATGTTCTTCAACTCCGAAAAAAAAACTATCATAAAAAAGGAGAGTGAGGAAAAAATTGAGTTCATCGAATACAAATAAATTATGCACAAATCCTGTAAAAAACAGTTTTTGTGAAAAAGCAAATGCACTACGCCTTGAAAATATGTTTAAAGAAGCAGTATCTAGCTATCTTAATGCTATTTTGATAGACAGAAATAATTTTGACAGTTACTTTGGATTGGGAATTTGCTATAAACATCTTAAACAATATTCAAAAGCTATCAAATATCTTGACATAGCATCAACTATCAACGACAAAAGTTACGAAGTATTTTATGAACTCGGAATTTGCCATCTTCTTGACGGCTCACCTTGCGGAGCTATAAAAAACTTTGTTTGCGCAATTCAACTAAACCCTGACAATCCTGATGCAATTTTGCAACTTGGAATGGCGCATGAAATGTGTGAAGAATACGAATTAGCATTGATGATTTATCAAAAATTAATCGAAAATTCTCCTAGATTTATAAAAGCGTATGACCACAAATCCGCACTTTTAATGAAATTAGGGAATTATAAAGAAGCATCATCTGTTTTGCACGAAATTTTAAAACTAAATCCTGATTATTACAAAGCTTATGCAGGGATTGGCGTATGTTTTGACAAACTTGGCAAACGTAGCAATGCACAAAGATATTACAGAAAATTTTTGTCCGAAAAACCATTTTCACATAAAGCAGAATTTATCAAAAATCGCTTAGACAAAATTAAAATCAAAAAACCTTTCGCATCACATCTTTTGCTTTGCAAATAAAAAATAAATATAGACTTTAGTCTAATATATTTGAAAAATTTGTTATGATAAATTGTAAAAAATGAAGCGAGAAGATTTCGAAAACAATTTGTCAGAAGCATTGTGCAACATAGATAAAATCGAAACATTAACTAAACTTTTGCAGCAAACATTGACAGAAAAATCAGATTTTGAAGAAAAAGATTGCCTCAATATCTGTTCAATTCTGTCTTGTTGTGTAAAAGATACAAAAGAAATTTTAACAAATCTTGAAAAATCTACATTTCAAAATATATTGTAGATAAAATTTTTTCATGATAGCATTAGGCTTGTAAATAAAAATAAAAATGAAAAAGAGGTAAAAATATGCAAGCCCGCAGAGCAGCAAGAGAATTAGCATTTATATTATTTTCACAATTTGATAAAAAAATTACAAATTACACAAGAGAAGATTTGCAAGACATTATTCTTAAATCAGTAAGAATTTTGACAAGCACTGCAACTGATGAACTAAAAACTGCATTAGGAGCTTTGGTTGCAATGAGAGATCAAATCGAAAACTACGAAGCTGATGCAGAAGAAAATTTGAAAAGACCAATCGGCGCAGCAAACATTCCTGTTCCAATCCCAATGACTTCTGATATGACAGGCAGAATTAACGAGATGATTGATATTGCAGAAAAATCAATGCTTGCTTTGGAAATCGCAGAGTTCACAACTCTTGATTCTCAACACGATGTAAAAAATTATGCAATCCAAATCGCTGATTTCTTCCAAAAAAATCACGAAGAAGTCGACGAAATTATCCAAAAATATGCTAAAAACTGGGATTTAGGTCGCTTGGTAAAAATGGATAAAGATATTTTGCGTATCGCAATCGTTGAACTTTTATACATCAAAGACGCTCCAATGAAAGTTGTTGTTGATGAAGCACTTGAACTTGCTAAAAAATATTCAACAGAAGACAGTGCAGCATTTATCAACGGAGTTCTTGCTAAAGTTATCGTTGATTACGGTATTAACTAGGAATTATAAAAGACGATAAGACGCTAAGGCAATAAGTAAATAAGTTCGTTACAGTTGCTACGCAACAAAGTATATTTGCGAACGAAGTGAGCGAAATGAACTTATTCACCTATTCACTTATCGCCTTATTCACTTCTATTTAAAGGTAGATATGTTCGGATTTTTTAAAGACAAATTTAACAACCTAAAAGAAACAGTTTCCAACACGGCACAAGTACTTGTTGGAAATGTTGTTAATTCTGTAAGCGAGGAGAGTGAATTTTCGGAATTTGTTCTTGATGATATGGAAGATATGCTTATATCAGCAGATTTAGGTGTAAATTATGCAACCGAACTCGTTGATAAATTACGCAACCAAACTAAGATTAAACCTTCTGATGTAAAAGAATACCTTAAAACAGAATTTTTAAAAGTTCTGAAAGAAACAGGCGATAACAATCTTAATTATAAAGAAAACGAACTCAATATCTATTTTATAACAGGGGTTAACGGAGCCGGAAAAACAACGTTAATAGGAAAGCTTGCGTATAAATTCAAACAAGAAGGCAAGAAAGTTTTAATTGCCGCAGGTGATACATTCCGTGCCGCAGCAGAAGAACAACTTGATATCTGGTCAAAAAGAGCCAGTGCAGAAATTGTTCGTCGAGACAAAGCAGATCCCGCATCTGTTGTTTATGAAGCGATAGAAAAAGCGCAAAAGGAAAATTTCGACGTAATTTTAATAGATACAGCAGGCAGATTGCAAAACAAATTCAACCTTATGGAAGAATTGAAAAAAATCAAATCCGTAATTGACAAAAAAGCTCCTGAAGCGTTGAGAGAATGTATTTTGGTATTGGATGCAAACACAGGTCAAAACGGATTGCAACAAGCAAAAGTTTTTACAGAAGCCGTAAACGTTACATCAGTTGCCTTAACTAAACTTGATGGCTCTGCAAAAGGAGCAATAGTTTTGGCAGTAGCGAAAGAAATGAAACTTCCGGTAAAACTTGTCGGAGTTGGCGAAAAATTGGAAGATTTAAAAACATTTAATTCAGAAGATTTTATTAATGCGTTGTTTGAATAATTGAGAGAGTATAGTGGATAACGATTTTAGAGTATTAAAAACTGCAAAAACAAAATTAGGAAACGAAATTAAGTTAATAGGAAATAATCCATCAAATACTGCTGAAACTTCGTTAATAATAGGAGTTTTTCATGGTGACGAACCGCAAGGAAAATTCTTGATTGAAGAATATTTGAAAAAATGTGGTATGCACCCCACCTCGAAATCAAAGATTTCGGTCCTCCCGCAAGGGGAGGACATGAGTTGTAACAAAAAACAACTAATCCAACTAGGCAAAAATTTACGCAACAATTCTACTAAAGAAGAAATTATTTTATGGCAATATCTAAAACAAAAACAATTGGGAGTAAAATTTAGACGGCAACAACCAATTGATAGATATATTGCAGATTTTGTCTGTTTTCAGAAAAAAATTATTATTGAACTTGATAGCGGACAACACAACGAAGATGAAAATATAAAAAAAGATAAAATTCGAGATTGTTTTTTTGAACAAAATGGTTACAGAGTTATTCGAATATGGAATAATGAAATAAACCAAAATATTGAAGGTGTTATTAATAAAATTATTACTGAAATAGAATGTCCTCCGATTGCGAGGTGGGGGCGATTGTTTATCCCTTGCCTAAACCCTGATGGAATGCAATTGGGGCAACGAACTAATGCAAATGGAGTTGACTTAAACCGCAATTTTCCAACAAAAAACTGGGGAAAAAATCAAGGTGATAACGCAACTTGTGATGATAGTAATTCGGCTTATTATGGCGGTATATCAGGCGGAAGCGAGATTGAAACACAGTTTCTTATAGATACTATTAATGAATTTAAGCCCAATAAGATACTAACACTACATGCTCCATACAAAGTAGTCAACTACGACGGTCCTGCTAAAGAATGGGCAGAACAAATTTCAAAAATAATAAATTACCCTGTTGAAGCAAGCATAGGCTATCCAACACCTGGAAGTTTCGGAACTTATGCCGGTGTAGAACGACAAATCCAAACAATTACGCTAGAACTAGACGAAGAAATACCGGTCGAACAACTAGTCCAACCGGCATTTGAAATATTTGATAAACTTTTATAATTATTTTCCTTTACCAAGAAAAATAGAAAATCTGTATTCAGAGCCACCTTCTTTGCGGTTAACAACGTATTCTCCACCAGTATTAAAGAATGCTGCACTGATACGCCCTGCACCGGTTCCTGACCTTACTGCAGTATTATTACGCAATTGTCCATTTTCTTCTGAGCGGCTGTTATTCCATTCTTCATGCAATACGTTGAAATCTTTTTGATCCAATTTGTATTTTGCATCTTTGTCAGGATTAGCATGAGATGCACCTAACAAAATATACGCATCAGCCTTATTCAAAGAAATGACCTGTTTTGCGCCTTTTACGGTATGAACTCCGGATTTCTCCGAATTAAATTTTGTGCCTTTAGGGACAAGTAATTCCCTTTTTTGGACAGTTCCATTTTCTTTCCATTGCACAACTACTGGAACTGTTAATTCACCTGCCATATTATTCTCCTTATGTTTATTTACATGTATATAAAGTATATACAAAATAGATAATTGACTTTTTATAACAGATTTTTACAAAAGTTAATACATTGGATAATTAATTGATTAGTATATTTTTATGATAATATTGAAGAAAACGAGGTGCTTTTATATGAAATTACACAATTCTTATACAAACAAAGTTGAAGATTTTACACCGATTGACGGTAACAAAGTAAAAATGTATGTTTGCGGTCCAACAGTCTATGATAACGCACATTTGGGACACGCAAGATGTTATATAACTTGGGATGTTTTATACAGATATCTAAAATTCAAAGGCTATGACGTTACATATTGCCGTAACGTTACGGATGTTGATGATAAAATCCTTAAAAAAGCCGAAAAAGAAGGTAAAACTCCTGAACAAGTTTCTCAATATTGGTACAAGCAATTTGAAAACTCCATGAAAGCACTAAATACTCTAAAGCCTGACATTGAGCCATTTGCGACCAAAACTTTAGGTGAAATGATTTCGATTGTAAAAGATTTGATTGCGAAAGGATATGCTTACGAAGCTGATGGCGATGTTTATTTCAGAGTAAAAAAATTCCCTAAATACGGTTATCTTTCAAAACAACCGATTGACCAATTGGAAAGCGGCGCAAGAATTGAAGTTGGCGAACACAAAGAAGATCCGCTAGATTTTGCGCTTTGGAAAAAAGATGAAAAATTCGGCTACAAATCACCTTGGGGCGTAGGTCGACCAGGTTGGCACATTGAATGTTCTGCTATGAGTAGAAAATACTTAGGCAAAACTATTGATATTCACGCCGGTGGAGCTGATTTAATTTTTCCTCACCACGAAAATGAAATCGCTCAATCTGAATGCGCAAACGGTTGCAAGTTTGTAAACTATTGGCTACACAATGGTTTTGTAACTATTAACAAAGAAAAAATGTCAAAATCTTTAGGCAATTTCTTGACAATTGACGATTTGTTGAAAAAATATGATGCAAACACAATTCGTTTCTTTATTTTGACAAACCATTACAGAATGCCGGTTGAATTTTCAGATGAGGCACTTTCTTCTGCTCAAGCAGGTGTAAAAAGAATGCTTAACGCAAAACGCACAAAAATTAATGAAGATTTAGATATTACGCAAACTGATGAATACAAAGCGTTTGTTGAGGCAATGGATGACGATTTGAATACCTCAAAAGCTCTTGCAGTTCTTTTTGATTTGACAAACAAAGCAAACAAAGATGACAAAAACGCATTTACAATTTTGTATAAATTAGCGTCAGTTCTAGGTTTCACATTTGACAAACCTCAATTAAGCGAAGACGAAATTCAAAACGCATTGAAAAAAGTTTCAGAAGCTTTAGATAGAGAATTTTCATCTATGGAAAAACTGATTTCATACAGAAAAGAAGCTCGTGAGGCAAAAAACTGGGATGTCGCAGACAAAATCAGAATTACTTTAGACGAATGCGGAATTGTTCTAAAAGATACCAAAGACGGTACAACTTTTGAAGCGAAATAAATAAATACACTAAACTTAGTTTATAGTTACAATCATTGTTGGAATTTATATCCCAACCAACATGTTGTACCATAATAACTTAGTATCATTTTGCTTTTTTGTCATATAATTAAGTTATGAAAAAATTATTATTAACATCAATCATAATGAGCTTTATGTTGACAGTAAACCCTGTTCAGGCACAATACATGCCTGTAATTCCATCTGCGACATTGCAAGCCGCACAACAAGCAGTAATTCAAAGTACACCATCATCAGAAGTTGTTAGAGTTGGCATAGGAACTACAAATTTCGGAACTTATCAATACAACGACATAACAATCTTCGGCACAGGCGATACGCAGATTTATGATAACAAAATCCTAATCGGAAGTTATCCTGCAAACCAAAATATCAGAATAACTTTCAAAGACGGAATGTTCAATATTTATACACCTGAAAGTACTCAACCAGAAAAAGTTGTAGGTCCGGTTCAAATTACAAGCAATTACGGACTTTTGGGTGTTACAGGATTGAAACGTGCCGGCAAACAAGCTTTGTATCACGGCGCATTTGAACTAAAAAAATGCAACAATAACACATTCAATTTAGTTAATATGATTGAAGTTGAAGAATATTTGAAAGGCGTTGTTCCAAACGAAATGCCCGTAAGTTTTGGTTTGGAAGCCTTGAAAGCTCAAAGTGTTGCTGCGAGAAACTACGTTCTTTCTCCACGCACCAAAGCATCTAGTAACTATGATGTAGTTGATTCTGTTGCAAGCCAAGTTTATTTTGGTGCAAATACCGAAAGACCTTTGTCAAATCAAGCTGTTGCAGAAACCGAAGGAATTGTTGCCCTTTATAACTGGGATATGATTGTTGCGCAATACTCATCAACGGCAGGCGGATATACAGAAAGCTATTCAAACGCTTTTTCTGACCCAAAAACCAAAGCTTTTCCGGCACCGGAAAAACCATACCTAAAAGCCAAACCGGATATTGTTTCTCAAACATCTTTAAAATCTGAAGAAGCTGCAAAAGCCTACTACCAATCAAGACCTGATGCGTACGATATTCGTTCATCTTATTACAGATGGGAAAGAGATTGGACTGCACAAGAACTTAAAAACGCACTTCAATCAACTCTTGCAGTACAATCATCAACCGGATTTGTAAAACCTACATTTAATAAAGGCGACAAACTTGATGATTTGGTTGAAATAAAAGTTATCAGACGTGGCGATTCCGGCAAAATTATGGAAATGGAAATTGTAACACGTTCTCAAACATACAAAGTTTATAAAGAATTAGTTATCCGAAGATTAATGACAAAGGACGGCAAAGCCCTACCGAGTGCGAATGTTGTCTTTGAAAACACAAAAGATGATGATGGTAATTTAGTGTCAATTCATGCTTGGGGCGGTGGTTTTGGACATGGTGTAGGAATGAGCCAATACGGCGCAGGCTTTATGGGCTCAGAACTTCATCTGTCTTATGACAAAATTTTGAAACATTATTACACCGGCATAAGCCTGACAACAAAACCCGTAATAATTTCAACAGAAGCAGGGCAACAAACTGCAACACAATATTTTTATTCAAAAGACAAAAAAGCGAAAATCGTAATAGATAACAAGTTTGGCGTAAATTCAATTAATGTTACAATAAACGGACAAAAACAAATCTTTGACCTTCCAAAAGAAGTTTTTGGCGTAAAAAGGTTTGTAGAAATAGATATTTCTAAATATATTAAACAGGGAAAAAATTCAATAACATTTACCTCTGATGAATTCTATTCAAGCTCTACAAGAAAAGGATTGAGATTGTATATTGAGCTTGTAAAAAAAGATGAAAACGAATATATTTGGTAAGGTAAATAGATAAAACATATTTTTTAAG
>ERZ808267.429-NODE-429-length-12638-cov-2.970198_pt1 | contig 12638 bp, 8 predicted proteins | sample MGYA00521241_ERZ808267 | MGnify/ENA primary metagenome ERZ808267 (study PRJEB31516, sample SAMN03275592) | gut metagenome | biome: mammalia-associated habitat; material: feces | host: Papio cynocephalus | place: Kenya | collected 2012-07-19 ... | reverse complement strand
ATTACTCATACATAACTGTCTCAAAATTTTTGCAATGACGCAGAATTGCGAAGTTTCTAGTGGCGAAAAGATTACATTTGCATATTACCAAATATACTATCCCTCTCCCCCCCCAACTCTTTCAAATTATCTGCAAAACTTGTAATCAACAAGTCTGGCAAACTTAGAGGAGCAACTGTTTTTGGCCCTGCTTTGCCAGGAGCTTTGGGCTTATTTGGAGCTTTGCCACCTTTTTTGCCGCCACCTTTGCCCTTACCCCCTTTTTTCTTTGGTTTGGACTTTGGCTTATCGCCGCCGCCCTTACTTACTCCCTTTTTAGGAGCTGAGCTTGGCTTCTTTTCGGCACTGCGTGCCATATTGTCAACATTACTTGTTTTAGGCGTGAGTGCCACAACTTTGGGATTTTCTAGCGTTTTTTGCTTGATTGCTTGGCTTTTTTCGATATATTTTGCGTCTAATTGCTCCATTCGTTCCGCAATTTCAGACTTATTTAGGCGCTCTGCCTGCATCTGCAAAACTTCATCAAGCAACTGATTTAGGAAATAAAACCTACGCTTACTAACTATCAAATACGGCTCGAGTTTCAGACGCTTCTTGTTAAACTCCGCCATAAGCACAGTCAATTCAGGGTCCATACCCAACATCATCATACGATGATTAAAGTAGATTTCCTCTAATTTTTCATAATAATCTTCGCTGCAAGCACGCATAGCATAAAATAAATCATATCGGTTAGTGATATAATCCGCCCGAAACTGACGCCCCTCCTCGCCCGCATCATCGCCCTCATACTCACGCAAGTTAAAGACATCACGCACGTGCTGGTCATAAAATTCGTCAAATTTGTAGCAATATGTCGCAATAACAGAGGTAATCGTCTCAAATTGAAACCCTGCCATACGGTCAATCTGCTCATCTAGTTTGAGATAGCAATAGGCCTCGCCATCCTCCTTTTCGACAGGGGCGGAAACAAGGAACGAGAAAGTATGGTCGCCCAAAAAACCACGAGCGTGAATACCCGCTTCGTCCACATAATCAATCTTTTTTGGCATATCAATCAAGTCCTGCATAATATCCTGATTAATTGAATACTCGCCGAACTCGTCAAAATCACCCAAAAGGTCATTAAAAAGCATATCTTTGTAGTTGTTTATCTGTTGATATTCGTCCAATTTCCCGTCATCAGCACCAGCGACCTCATCTTCCCCAGACTCAACTTTTTGCTCGTCCACATAATCCTGCCGCTCCTCCGACCTTTCTACCTCTTTTTCTTCCATAGTATACATAATTTCGCCCTTTTATTATATATCAACGAGATTGTGCCATTTCTTGCTCATTATTATTAACTGCAGCCTGCTCCGATTTCCCACGAGCAGAAGCCATCATAATCTGATTAGCCTCCATTGGCCACATTCTAGCGAAAGCCATCCACCACATTTTGCTGCGTTTTTTCCTAATTGCCTTACCATGAGCCACTCTATCCGCATTAGGCACATACATAGCAAAGTCGTAATTATCCTCTGCCGACCCCTGCTCCAAAACAATCTCTGCCAACTTGTCGTTGTACGCTCCAAAAGCACCAAACTGCGCCCCAAACTCGGCGGCCAAATTAGCGTCATTTACCTTATAAATATGTGCACTAATTTTGGCAATTTGCCTAGGAGTAGGTGTAACACCATTCGCCATAAGCGTATTAATCATATTTAACATTGCGTTTACATCGCCACTAGCGATAACCGCATCCAGCTCATCTAGTGCCAACCGTCTAGCGTCATTCGCTTTTCTCTTACTCATTTTTATTCCCTCTCACAAATTTTTTGCACAAGTATTATTCCCACGCAAAAGTTACAAAAAACAAATCCCTATGCTGCCTATATTATACTCTTATTTGCAACCAAAAGTCAATTGTTTCATCAAAATTTATATTTAACAAAATTTTGGATAATTATAACATAATTAGCGAGTATTTAAGATAATTACGCAAAATTCCTAAAAAATAATAAAAAAATTAACAAAAAATTCGCAAAATACCTCAATTTGTTTTGTTATTTACGCAAAAATGATATATAATAATTAAAATAAAAATGAGGAGTAAGTTATGAACAAAAAGTTATTTTGTATGTTCGCACTTATGCTGATTTTTGTACCTGTTTTTGTCTTTGCAGGGTGCGGCAACAATACACCTCCCGCTGGTGGAGAAACATACGCAGTTGTGTTGGAACTACATAACACGCCTGACGAAAAATACATAGAGGTTACTAGCGACCCTACAAACGGCAACGTTGCCGAGGGTTCTAGCGTAACCTTTGCTATTAAATTCAAAAACGGTTACCGTCCTGACGGTCTAGTAGCCAAACTAAATGGCGAAACAACTACATCAGGGAATTTGGAGGATATTTCTAGCGACACTAGAACCACATACTCGGCCTCGACCCCGATTTCTCACGATGTAGAATGGTCATACAGCATCGCTAGCCTTGACCAAAACACAACGATTAGCCTCGACTTTGCAAACTGCGAGGTTGGCAAAATTCGCCTAGAACTCAACCCAGAGTTGCAAAACGGCAATTTACGTTATGCGATATTTGACGAAGAGCCCACAAACGCAATCATCTCAAACGCAGCCGACCTAACTAGTTTTATCGGCAACACCCCAATCGCAGCGACTAACGGAACATCAATTAGCGTGCCATATCAGTCATACGTCCTATTTTTTGCTAACACAAACGCAACAATGCTTATGTTCCAAAACACCAGAGAGGACTCGACCCACGAAACGATGACCGCAATTAGTGCAAGTGTGGACATAATAAACCTAGACTATGTCAACTACCCAGTAGGCACAAAAACTTGCCACATTATGCCAACCACTATCCTCTATGACGACTGGAACTACCTAACAGTGCTAACTAGCGATTCACCAGACTCACCCAACAAATTCGCAAACACATTCGCTGTATCAACCCTAATTGACGGTTCAATCGTTACAGGTCTCGCAAAAGGCGATTACGCCATAGAAAGTGGAATGTTGGCACAAAAATCAGCAGACAATACCGACCCAGTAACAAATAGCTTCACAGACTATGAGGGCAATGCTCACACCTACTACTCACTATCATACTCAGGCATAGTTTATGCAAACATCGATACCGAAAGCGTTACACTAAACCGCCAAAAAACCCTCGCAACCACTAGCGGAGTTTGGCTTGAAGACGCCCTAGTAATGTCAATATCTGGTATCGGACATTTTAATCGTGATGACGGAACAGCCCCCGAGACTTGGGACAAATTCTACCTCTCAACCTCAATAAACCTAAATGAAGATGGTTGTACAAAGGTAGACATTAGCGAGTACATCACCCAAAACGGTTCAACATATTATGTGTACATTCCAAAAAGCGAAATTCAAACGATTTTGGCAGAAAACCCAGGCTTTGTTACAACATTCAAAAATAATCCATATGCATTTGCTTACCTCGTATACGATAAGAACGAAACTATGTCAAATGTGATGAAACTTACATTAGAAGACTTTGACTTTATGCATTACAACCTCAACCCTAGATTGTTTGGTTTTGAACTAAACCAAGACAACACAATCAATGCAGATACCGCACAAACCGAAAGTATTGCATATGTAGATTACTCAAATCTCGACTCTGCGGGCAAGGCTGCGCCAATTTACTACCTAAACACCTCATCCGTCAAAAATCTAGACTATATTCGCCTCTACTTTAACCTGCCCGTAGCAAAATTCAACGGCTTGAATATGACCGTCTACGAATCTTACACATACGAAATCAAATCTAGCACAGACGAGAAATTTACAACCCAAACGGTAAAATTTAGCGGTAAGGACGGCGATTATGACGACTTTGAAAACGGCACCCTCAAGTATATCAACCTCGACTACACAGCCTTAACCAAGAGTTATACTTTCCGTGTCCACCTCAACGAAAAAGCATTCGACAACAGTAGCCACACAATTACTAGCATTACCGAGCAGCCTGTGTACTACCATATGAGAAACCTTGCTGATGGTATCGACTTCCCTATTGACGGGAACGAGTGGAAATTATTGAGCGAAAATCCTATTGATACAATTTTTGACCAATCAAAGGTAATTTACTTCCTCACAAAACTTGAAACCACCGAAACCGAAACTCAAATAATTGCAGAAAAATTGAGCCTGCGTTTTGTGGACAAAGAGGCTACCGAAACTGAGAAGGCTACCTATGACACATTTAGCGAAGCCGCTGTCTATAAGGATATGCTAGGACACACCGCCACAATCACAATTAATGGCGAAACTTACACCGTAATGTATATGATTATGACCCAAACATATTACTCAACCAACCAACCATTCTTTATCGACATCACAACAACAACTACCGACAAAAACTCGAACAAGTAATATATAAGATAATAATAAGATAAATAATGAAAAGCCCCTCACAAGGGCTTTTCATTTTAGTACGCCATACTAAACAATTTGCATTATTTAGAATTTACTCCATATTTTTTGTGTATTTTTCTACTAATTTTTTACCGAGTTTATATAACTCCATTACAGGCACTATGCTAAACGCCACACCAAACACAATTAGCCATTGCGTAATATTGAGCGTAGTCAGCCCGAACACATACGCCACAGGCGGAATAGCGACCACCAAAACATTCATCAAAATTGCGATAGCGAGGGTCGCCCAAAACAGCCTATTAGTAAACACTCTACTCACAAAAATACTATTCTGATGACGCACATTAATTATATGGAAAATCTGCGAAATTCCCAGCACAAGGAACGCCATTGTCGTAGCCAGCGTGCTATCGTTTGTCAAATTGATACACACAGCATAAGTTACAACCACACACACCGTCTGCCAAACAACTTGGGTAAACATAGCGAGTTTTATACCCGCAAACAAGCCCTCTCGTTTTGGCCTTGGCGGGTGCCGCATATTATCTTTTTCCGCAGGCTCGACACTGAGAGCGAGGGCGGGCAACGAGTCCGTTACGAGATTAATAAACAGTATTTGCATAGCAGTCAAAAATCCCATAGTCGGGTACATAAAAGTAATCAAAAGAATTGCCAAAACTTCTACAAGGTTCGTCCCTAGCAAAAACTGCACTACTTTCTTGATATTAGTGTAAATCGTACGCCCCTCGCTCACAGCAGTAACAATTGTGGCGAAATTATCATCAGTCAGCACCACATCAGAAACCTGCTTTGTTACCTCTGTACCCGTTTTGCCCATACCGATACCGATATCCGCCGCCTTGATACTAGGACTGTCGTTTACACCATCCCCCGTCATAGCGACAATTTCGCCCCTCGCTTTCCACGCATTGACGATACGCAACTTATTCTGCGGGCTAACCCTCGCATACACCGAAACATACGGCAAAATTCGCTCAAAATCAGTATCACTCATTCCGTCCAATTCTGCCCCAGTCAGCACCTTGTCGCCATCGTGAAAAATTCCAACTTCGGTAGCAATCGCACGAGCCGTAAGGGCGTGGTCGCCCGTAATCATTACCGTCTTTATCCCCGCCTCGGTAGCAACTCTTACCGCCTCGGCAGTAGTCGTCCTAGGTGGGTCTCGCATAGCAGCCAGTCCCAAGAAAATCAGCCGATTTTCATCATTTTCATCACTAATTTCACTCTTTTTTGGCTTGTATGCGAATGCTAGTGTTCGGAGTCCTTTCTCGGACAAAGCCGCAATTTGCGCCTCAATTCCAGCCCGCAAGTCTTTGGTCAAATTCTCAACCACGCCGTTTATTTCGCAACTAATCGACCTATCCAGCACCACATCAGGTGCACCTTTCGTATACGCAATAACTTCGCCGTCCACCGTATTGAACGTGGTCATCAATTTCCTAATACTATCAAAAGGCAACTCATTTACCCTAGGGTACTTTTCTCTCATCGCTCCGAAATCGTGTTCGCACCTAATAGCCGCAGCCACGAGAGCGGTTTCGGTAGGGTCGCCAATGAGTTTCTCGCCCTGCATAGCTGTGTCATTACACAACGCCATACAGTTGAAGAAATGCCTGCTACGCAATTTTACCATATTTTCGCCGTCATAAATCTTGCCATTAGCATACAACGCCTCGACCGTCATCTTGTTTTGCGTCAGCGTACCCGTCTTGTCCGTGCAAATTATTTGGCACGCCCCCAGCGTTTCCACTGCGTGTAATTTCTTGACAATCGCACGCTTTTTACTCATTCTAGACACCCCGAGGGAGAGAATTATCGTAATAACAGCGGGCAAACTCTCGGGAATTGCCGCAACCGCAAGTGCAATCGCAAGAAGTAGCGACTCCACAACAGTATGCGTGCCCATAGCAATATTTATAGTAAACACCACCAAAGCGATGATTACCACCGCAAAAGTGATAAATTTGCCCAATGTTTTGAGCTTTTGTTGAATAGGCGTGATTTCTTCCTCTTGACTATCTAGCATTTTGGCAATTTTGCCCATTTCGGTATCCATACCAGTTGCCACAACCACACCCAAGCCTCTACCGTATGTAATTACGCACCCCGAATGAACCATATTGACCCTATCAGCGATACCAGTGCCTACTTCCAAAGCGACATCAGCCCGCTTCTCTACTTCAATAGACTCGCCAGTGAGTGAACTCTCATCACTTCGTAAACTGTGCGCCTCCACAAGATAACAATCCGCACAAACCACATCGCCCGATTCTAGGTGAACAATATCGCCTACGACCACCTCACGGGCAGGAATTTCAATCAACTGCCCATTCCGATACACTTTCGCCGTAGGTGCACTCATATCTTTGAGCGCCGCCAACGCATCTATCGCCTTGCTTTCTTGCACGTACCCGATTATCGCATTAATGATAACAATCGCAAGTATTATGCCGCTGTCAATCAAGTCCATATATTCCTGCTGCACAATCGCAATTATCGCCGTTACTACCGCCGCAATCAGCAAAAGAATGAGCATCAAATCCTTGAATTGCTCAAAAAATCTAACCCAACCAATCTTGGGCTTTTTGCCACGCAACTCATTTGCTCCGTTTTGGTTGAGCCGCTTTTTCGCCTCGGCATTTCCTAGCCCCAAAATGCTAGTCTGATACTCGGAATAAATCTGATCCGCCCCCATACTAAACGGGATTTTGCTCATTTTCTCACCTCCTTTTGTCTATGTAGCCTTACAAACCAAGTAGTCACCCCGCACGCTTATTGTAAAGAATTTTTTGTATTTTTTTGTTATTTTTCTGCAAATATTGTCTATTTTTGTAATTTTTGTTTCATTTTTTAGTTATTTTGTCTAATTTAGTTGTTTTATTTTTATTTAATTTTTTTGTCCAATTTATCGCATTTTTGTAAATTACGATTAAGTTTTGTCAAAAACAATTCATTTTTGTCAATTTTTTGCTATTTTATTATATTTTTGTGTATTTTAGTACTTTTTTGGTATTTTTTGTACTTTATTTACAATTTTTATCTATTTTTATACTTTTGTGTACAAATATTTACAAAAAACTACATAATTAGACAAAACCTATCGCTCCATTTGCTGCTCGTTAACTTTCTGCTCGTTAGCATGTTGGCTATTACTTTGCTCACCCATTATATTGGCGTTATTTGATAAATTAGTATTGTTCCGATTTGGGGCATGATTGCTACTCGCATTATTCTCTGCCCCTTGAGTTTCCACAACAAGAGGCATACCCCTTTCCGCCGCATACTGATTCATATCCAACTTGCCATGCTTACTAATAAATATTTGACTATTTCGGATTTCCTGCTCTCTGTCTCTTGCCTCATTATATTCGTTCCCATAATAACCCAATAATTTTTCTTTTTCTTCGTCAGTTATCCTATTTAACCAACTAGCATTATTTAATTCATGATGCCCATCCTGTAAAGACAATCCATTTGCAGAAGCAAATTCCCTTACCCCTAATTCTGTATAACTCAACACTTCTTCTTTGTTCATTGCAAAATGCAGAAACAGCCCCCCACCAAGGTCATTCGTTACATCGAAATAATACGGATATGCACCTTCGCCCGCAATTTCAAATTTAACGATAGAAATTTGATGATCCACAAGATTTCCATAACTTCTCTCGTCTTTTTCATCACGCACATGACAATAACAAGACTCAACATCTAATCCCAAGTTCGCAGCAAAAGCATTAAACAAATTACTCATACCCGCACAGACAGCTTTTTTATTAAACAACGTCAAATAAGCAGAACGAATGCTTCCATAATTATGACTGATTTCGTCTAATAAGTCATCATTATTCAGTTTCCCATCTTGTATGCGTTTTTCTATCAACTCTTGGTACTCATCAAAGCTGCTTAATGTATTAAATTCATAATTACACCAATTATCGTATATATAACTTGTTGCAGGAACTGTCCTGAGAACTCCTTCCTGATAACTACTAACGTAGTCATATTGCACATTTGTAGCAATCCACTGATACACATTGTATAGCGATTGCAAAGGGGGTTCCCCCCGTACACAAACCGTATCAGTAATAGCATCCAACCTTTGCTTCATTATCTCTACTTGTCGAGTATTCAACCCACTTCTAGCCATAAATTCGCTGTTTTCTACCCAATTTATCGAGTCATCACAACCGTACCGTCTGAGAAATTGCGAATACTCCCTTAGGCGCATTCCGACCTCAGATGTATTCGCAAGCCTAATATATGTTTCCACAGGGAAACGAAACACAGGCTTATCAAAACGCACCCTATTAGGGTACTCATAACTTTTGCAAATAATGCTTATTACATCATCTACATAAGCTAGCTTCTGTGAACCGCTAAAATCGAACTCACAAAATTCAGCATCCAGCGAGTGTGTAAAAATTCGGTCAAAGTTTTCTAAATATTTCATACCAGTTACACTCGTCAAATTACTACACCTCTGCATACTCAATTTTTGCAGTTTGGGGAATTGTCCCAAGTCAATTTCTGTAATGCTGTCTTGATTGTCAAGTTGCAAATGGCGAATTTTTTTACAATAATATAGCGGAGTTAAATCCCTTACCTGTTTCCCTTGGTAAAATCTTTGAGCATTTTTCTCATAGTCGCTTTCACTCATATTTTGGACTTCGTTTTGAAACACATTAGGAATTTTATATTCTCTCGGAGCATTACAATACAAGACCTCTAAATTTGATAAATGCTGAATACCCTCTAATGATTTAATTGGCGCTGGGAAATGAGTCAAATCTAGTTGAGTACACGCTTTGAGATACTCTTCTCTAATAGCATCCTTAAATTCAACGCCCGTTCTGTGTTTACGCCCATTCTCATCAATGTAGCCGCTATCAAAAAGTTTCTCCAACTCCGCCTTGACTGCATCAAAAAGGACAGGATTTTCCTCCCGTCTGAATATATCCTCCTCTTCCTTTTCTCTTTGCCTAAATCTAGAAAATAGCCCCATTTTGCCTCCGAGTCTTATCCATAATTTTGTTGTAATTTAATTTTTTATTTATCCCCCGATTTTTTACCCGCAGCGATAAATTCAGCAAATTGCCTATCCGCCAGTTCTTGGTCATAAATATCGAACGCAGGCGTACCTACGTGATGTGCAAACTTTGGGTTAATTACAGGACTAACCGTTACGGGTTTTTCTACCTCGTTATCTATCTCTTCATTTTGCTGCACTATATTCTCTTGGTTATTATCCATCACACCGAAACGGCGACGAAGTTCCTCGGGAGAGAGGTTGATTTCCTCCTCGTCCCAACGCTCCATATCCCCGTCAAAAACTCTAAATTGCATATTCTTACCTCTATTTAGGCAGCACTACTGCCGCTAGACCTATTCATCACCATTTGTGCCTCTTGCTCCGCAACCTTAAATGGCGCAGCCTCACGCTCCATTTGCCCCTTGTCGTAATCAAACTCTTTCTGATACACATTTACATATGTGCTAATATCCATATTTGATATGCGAGTGAACTCAATTTCCTCGTTAGTCAAATACGCCACCTTTTGGAAACCTGCCTCGTCACGCACCATAAACTGCGTGTACCCTCTCTCTGGACAACTAGCACGCATATCGCTAGGGATAAAACTGCTAGGGTTGCTATAACTTGGCCCCGCAAATCCCCTAGGTTGCGGCATACCTTGCACATAATCGCCACCCAATTTTGATTGATACTTGTTATAAAACTCTTGTGCAGACACGCCGTATTTTGTGAGGTAATCCCTCTCCTCTTGGGTAAAATATAATTTGGTCTCTTGCCCATAAACATCTTTCCCACGAGTGCTAAAATACCTGCCTTGCGTGTTGTACTGTCTCAAATTTTGCGGAACAAAACTATTAGGGTCGCTAAACATATTAGCCTCAACCTGATTTTCCGTTGCCAAATTTTCTACCCCAGCAGGCGAATTGCTTTGCCCCATAGACGCCATACCATTTTCATAATTTTCCATAATCAAACCTCTCTTTTATTTTGATTTTAGTATAACACATTTTTTTGCATTTTAACAAACAAAAAACTGGGTTTTGCGAGCATTTTTTGGAGAATTTGGCTAAATTATCGACTTTTGACTTTACTTTTTACCTTTTGTAATGTACAATTAACACACAAAGAATCAAAAAAGGAATTTATAATTATGAAATTAGGTGTTGTTGGATTGCCAAATGTCGGCAAAAGTACGCTATTTAATGCATTGACCAAGGCTGGTGCAATGAGCGCAAACTATCCTTTCTGTACCATCGAACCAAATGTCGGTATGGTGTCTGTCCCTGATGAGCGTTTGGAGGTTTTGGGCGAAATGTATTCTACTCAAAAAATCACCCCCGCTACTATCGAATTTGTAGACATCGCAGGACTGGTGCGTGGAGCAAGCAAGGGTGAGGGCTTGGGCAACAAATTTCTCTCTCATATCCGTGAGGTAGACGCAATTTTGCACGTGGTTCGCTGCTTTGATGATAGCAAAATAATCCATGTAGACGGCTCGGTAAACCCTAGTCGTGATGTGGAAACTATCAATCTAGAACTAATTATGGCAGACCTCGAATCACTAGAAAAGCAACTGGTGCGTGTCCAAAAACTTGCCCGTTCGGGCGACAAATATGCCAAGGAGCAAGAGGAAGTCTTTACCCTAATCCACGAGCAATTGGAAAAGGGTTTGCCCGCAAGGTCGGTAAAACTCGATGAAAAGCAACAGAAAATTATGCGTGAAGCGTTCTTGATTACCGCCAAACCTACCCTCTATGTCGCAAATGTTAGCCAAGAACAACTTGCCCTCGGTCTTGGCGACCCAAGAGTTAGTGAACTCAACGAAATTGCCAAAAAAGAGAACAGTAGCGTCCTACCAATTTGCGCAAATTTGGAGGCAGAACTGAGTGAATTGCCCGAGGACGAGCTAGCAGTATTCAAGGAGGAATTTGGTATCAAAGAAATGGGTCTTGCTCGCCTAATCAAGGCTAGTTATGCCCTATTGGGACTTATCAGTTACCTCACCGCAGGCGAAAAAGAGGTGCGTGCGTGGACTATTACAAAAGGGACAAAAGCACCACAAGCCGCAGGCGTAATTCACACCGATTTTGAGCGTGGATTTATCAAGGCGGAGGTCGTAAGTTACGATAGCCTCGTGAGCCTCGGCGGTTATACTCAGGCAAAAGAAGCAGGCAAAGTCCGTATGGAGGGCAAGGATTATGTTGTCCAAGACGGCGATGTAATCGTGTTCCGTTTCAATGTATAGTTTTTACATAAATTATGCACATTTTTTATGAAAATAGCAATTTTTGCACACTAAACTACCGTTTTTTGATAGTAAATCGCTGTTTTTTAGATATTTATACCACAAGTTATCCACATTTCCACAGTGAATGTGGATAACTTTTTCTATTTTTTTGCATTTTTTGTTTATTTTTGTCCATTTTTTCTTTCTTATAATTTGCCTAAAATCCCCCCAAGGTTACCAAATGTCTAGACAAAAAAATGAAGCCGTAGCCTCATTTCACATTTACGATTTTAGCAAGCCTTTCCAACTCAACCAAATTTTTCTCAACAAAGTCAAAAGCAACCTTGTACGGCTCGTCCGTTTCCAAATCAATACCACATTTACGCAGTATATTTAGCGAATAATCACTGCCACCAGCACGCAAAAAATTGTAGTAATTTTCCAACGCATTTGGCTCTTTATTGAGAATTTTGCTAGCAAAGTTTATCGCACACACAATACCCGTAGAATATTGCCAAACATAGAATTTACTATAAAAATGCGGAACACTTACCCAACCGCCAGCCAAAATATCGGTTTCACTCATATTCGGCAAGTACTCCCTATTCAGCCTAGCATACTCATCATTGAGAATTTTATCCGAAATAGGCAAATTATTATCAACTAAATTATGAGCAAAACGCTCAAATTCCGCAAACATCGCCTGCCTAAAAAATGTTGAAATAAAATCCTTGATAAAAGAGTCCAAAAAGAACATTTTTTGCCTTATTGTATCCGCCGAATTTAGGCAATATTGATTGAGCAAAACTTCGTTCGTGGTACTAGCAATTTCCGCACAAAAAATCGTATAATCTGACGAATTTCGCCCTTGCGCACTGTCCGCAATAACCGAGTGCATTGCGTGTCCAAATTCGTGAGCAATCGTACCGACACTG
>ERZ808267.428-NODE-428-length-12651-cov-4.956812_pt1 | contig 12651 bp, 7 predicted proteins | sample MGYA00521241_ERZ808267 | MGnify/ENA primary metagenome ERZ808267 (study PRJEB31516, sample SAMN03275592) | gut metagenome | biome: mammalia-associated habitat; material: feces | host: Papio cynocephalus | place: Kenya | collected 2012-07-19 ... | reverse complement strand
TGAACAAATAGTGCTCATCATAGGGCGTGGCCCGAAAAGAATAACCCCTTACCGAATTTTTCACGTTACAAAAATTACGGCAAGGGGATACTTTTTGCTGGTTGCCGTTATGATTCCATCATATAGGATTCCCTCACGGCCGCCGCTTGTTCCAAGAGGGTGAGATGAATACAAACCACGGCCCGTAAATGGGCCACGGAGTGCTGCCAGAGGGTATCTCTGCGGCTGACCCCAAATTTTAATCGGGGTTGGCCGCATAGGCACGGCCTCAGGCCATTGCAGAGGGGTTGGCGGGGCCGTGGATTGCATATTCATGAGTGGATGGGACAGGCCTGGCTCGTTGCAGTCAAGCGCATCAAGTCTTGACCTTCCTGTGACCTCCTTTGTCGGTGCCGATGCGGCGAAGGAGGCCAGCGGCTTTTAGGTTGGTGAGGTGCTTTTGAATGGCTTTTTTGGGGGGGGATATTCCTATCTTTTGAGAGTTCATTGGGCCGGCGTGCGCGTGGCATGGTCGAATCATTGATGTGGTATTATTTTTTTTTAGCCCAAAAACGTTTTTATTGTGTTAGGGTATTGCATATATATATATATATATATACTTTTGCAACCGAAACACATTTAAATACAAACAATTTTCAAATCTATTTTATCATCAATGCCCATGAAGCAAAACATTCTGTGGAGAATTGTTCTAATTTCCCTCTTAGGATTGGTGTGTCTTACCATGTCCGCCCAAAATCATCGCATTGAAGGTCTTGTTGTAGATGAGATGAATCAGCCGGTTCCAGGAGCTGCCGTTTTGGTGAAAGGAACAGCGAATCTCGGTACATCTACTGACCTTGACGGCCATTTTACGCTTGTCACGTCTGACAAAGCGGAACTTCTTGTCACTTGCATCGGATTTATAGATGAAAGTGTGCAGGTGAATGGCCAAGCCAAGATCACGGTTGTCCTTAAAGAAGACAACCTGCAGCTAACCGAGACAGTGGTTGTCGGTTACGGAACTCAGAAAAAAGTCAATCTCTCCGGAGCTGTCTCAAGTGTAAAGATGGACGAAATCCTTGGAGACCGCCCGCAGCCGAATGTGGCCGCTGCGCTTCAAGGTGCCATACCAGGACTTTACATCAGTTCTGGGAGCAACACTCCTGGACAGACAGGCAAGAGCATCCAGGTCCGCGGTTCGGCATCTTTTTCCGGATCGACGACTGGTTCAAAGAATCTCAGCCCGCTTGTTTTGATTGACAATGTGCCTGGTGACATCGATGCCCTCAATCCTGATGACATTGAGTCTATTTCTGTGCTGAAGGATGCGTCAGCGTCAGCGATTTACGGAGCGCGCGCAGCTGCCGGAGTGATTCTTATCACAACCAAATCACCTAAGCATGCACAGAAGGTCACCATAAGCTACAGTGGAAGCGCTGCTGTTGTCAAGGCTATCGACACCCCCAAGCAGGTTGACATTCCTACCTATATCGGAGTGTATAAGGAGGCGTTCAACACCAACACCTATGGTGCGGCTCAAAATCAGGATCTCGACAAGTGGCTTGAGTATTACAACACCTATAAGAGTAACCCTTCCGCTCTAAACAGTCTTGGTACTCTTCTAGATAACGGAATATTCATTCCTAACGAGGATGGCCTTCGTTACTATATGCAGGACAATGACCTGTACAAGAGGATGATGGAGGCTGGCAGTTCTTACAACCACAATATCTCCGCAAGCGGAGCTACCGACAAGATACGCTTCCGCTTTTCTGGAAACAGATATGATGAGAATGGTCCTCTTGCCGGTCGTAAAGACGTGTATTCTCGTACAGGTGTCAACGCCTTTATCTCCGCTGACATCAGAAAGTGGTTCACTCAGGAAGTGAATGTCTTTTACACCAAGCAGAAGAGAGACATGATAGTTGATGAGACCGGCACTCTGTACGGAAACAGGAACCTCACTTATGTGCCGGATGGACTCGATCCTCAGCCAAAGGGAAGTCAGGAGTACTACCTTCGTACCCCGTATAATGTCATACAGCTCTCTAACACAGCCGCTACCAACATTGATCAGCCTCGTGTCTTTACAAAGTCAATTATTCGTCCTATCAAGGGCCTTGAAATGATATTCGAGTACACGTATTCAAAGTCTGCTACGAACTACAATTATGATTCTGGTAAGTACTATGTGACTGATCTTCAGATCAATTATAACAGTGGTCCGGCCAATGACTACTCGATCGCACGAAACTTCTTTGAGGAGCGAAATAGTATCAATGCTTATGCCACTTACACAAAGGATTTTGGAAAGCATCACTTCTCAGTGATGGGCGGTTTCAATCAAGAGTACTGGAACTATGCGTACTTCAACACTCGGGCTGAGGATCAGGCCTTTATTGACAATCCTTCGATGAGCAACGCTCAGGGAAAAGTCACGACATCTGATCAATATGCCGACTATGCCCTGCGAAGTGGCTTCGCACGTTTGAACTACAACTATGATGAGCGCTACATCATCGAACTTAGCGGTCGCTACGATGGATCGTCCAAGTTCCCGAAGAAGTCTCGTTTCGGATTCTTTCCATCGTTCTCAGTGGCTTGGAATGCTGCCAACGAGGCCTTTATGAAAGACCTGAACTGGGTGTCGACATTAAAGCCTCGCTTCTCCTATGGCTCTATCGGCAATCAAGCTTCTGTGGGCTACTATGACTATTATTCTACAATGTCTCTCAACACCAAGGGAACTAACTGGCTAAGCTCGATTGATGACGGTTACGTGACAACCCTCGGAATGCCTGGAATCGTCAGCGATAACTTTACATGGGAGACAATCACCACGACCAATGTCGGTGTTGACTTTACTTTGTTCAAAGGAGCCCTGTACGGTACGTTCGATTGGTATAGAAGAGACACGAAGAACATCCTTTCTCAAAGTGTCAATCTTCCTGCTGTACTCGGTGAATCTGCACCTCTTCAGAATGTCGGAAGGATGCACACAAGCGGTTGGGAACTTCAGATTGGCCACAAGGGTGGAGTCGGCAAGGACTTCACTTACAATGTTGGGTTCAATCTTTCCGATTATAGGTCATTCGTAGATCACATCAATTTCAATGAAGAAAAGAGTCTCAGCTATCTGTACGAAGGCAAGGAACTCGGAGAAATTTGGGGCTACGAGTGGGACGGTTTCTACACAAAGAATGACTTCGAGGACCTCGCGACTTTCAAACTGAAAGAAGGGGTTACAGGCATTCAAGGTGTGAGTCCACGCCCAGGTGATTTCAAGTACAAGAACCTACGTGATGGTCAAATTAGCGAAGATGACAACAACATGATAAACAGTGGCAAGAACACTGTGGATTGTCCGGGAGACCGCAAGGTGATCGGCAACAGCATGCCGCGTTACCAGTATGGAATCAATTTCGGTGCGAATTATAAGGGATTCGGTCTGAGCGTGATGCTTCAAGGAATAGGCAAAAGGGATTTCGCCTCGGTAACGCCTTACAACTACACCCTTAACGATAGTGACCCTTGCTGGTTCCCGGTGTTTGTGGGCACGACCGACTATTGGAGCCCGAAATCAACTGATTCGTCCAGCCCTGACTTCTATGAGGCAGCCAATCCGAACGCAACGTTGCCACGTATCTATGGCTCTGCTCAAGGAAAACTCGCGAATGCAAGCTCAAACAGGTACGTCAATGACCACATGCTTCTCAAAGCATCCTATCTTCGTGTGAAGAACATCACTCTGTCTTACACTGTACCTTATAAACTTATCGAGAAAGCGGGTATTAATGATGTGCGAATCTATGTTAGTGGTGAAAACCTATTTACCTTCTCAAGTCTCCCTAAGGGTATTGATCCTGAGACCCTTGGGTGGTCATACCCTCTTTACCGCACAGTCTCATTTGGTTTGAATATTACCCTTTAGATCCCGATAAACAGAAAGCATCATGAAAAAAATAGCTTATTTCACGGCTGTGGCCGCAATGTTGGTTGGGTTCTCTTCCTGCAATGATGAGTTCCTTGAGCTGACTCCCAAAGGTTCGATCACCGATGCCACCGCCTTTACTTCCTACGAATCCTGCTCTGCATATCTTCTTACCTTGTACGATATGTTCGGAGGTAGTTATGGTAACATATTCCCAGGACCAGCTCCGGTGGTAGGCCCATTTGGCACTTCAACCCGTGACCTCTATTCCGGTTTGCTTAATAACTATGGTCCAGGAGATGGAACTATTCCTAATTCCTATGCAGATCAGACGATCACTATTCCGACTACTTCAAATGCATATTCATTGCCATACCAATGGATACGCAAGGCGAACATCATGCTTGCCCACATTGATGAGCCGAATGTTTCGGATGCTCAGCGCAAGCACATTGAGTCGTTGTCGCGCTTCTTCAAAGCGTATGCATATTTCTGTCTTCTCGCCAATTATGGTGATGTCATCTATGTAGATGAGGTACTCAATGAGTCTTCAGAGGAGTTGATGAAAAGCAGGGATTCACGTGTAGTGGTGGCAGATAAAATCTATAATGACCTTCTCTTCTGCGAGGAGAATATTCAGGATGATCTTGCAGCCGGCAACACCATCAACTCGACGGTTGTCAAGGCCTTCCTCTCTCGGTTCTGCCTTTTTGAGGGAACTTGGAGGAAGTATCACAATATTGCCGATGAGCAGGGCTGTGTCACCAGGCAACAACTTCTTCAGAAGTGTCTGGAAGTCTCCAAGGAAATCGCAGACAGGAACATTCCTCTTTACACAGGAGACAACAATGACAAGCATCCTGGCAAAGGTTGGGGACAAATGTGGACGACCGAGGACCTTTCAAAGGTACCGTCTGTATTCCTCTATGTAAAGTATGTTGATAACATCAAGATGCATCGTCTTGGTCACTATGAGCACATCGCATCAGCATCCCTTGAGATGCCTCAATCCACTGTTGACCTCTATCTGACCAGAGATGGTCTTCCTATTCATAACTCCGGTGTGAAGTACTATAAGTACGATTCCGAGAACGGTTACACCGAAGGCGAGAAGTATGACTACGCTAATTGCGAACCGTACAAGACTTTCCGTATGAGGGACCCACGCCTGTGGCAGATGGTCACGCCTCCATATCATGTGAATCTAGTAGGAAAAGATAAAGGGGCACTGGACAATAACAACGCATGGGTTCATGATCTTAGCCACAACGGCAAGTACGATGAATATGTCAGCCAGTTCGCTCCAAGGGGCAAGGAGATGTCTCTCAATGATGGCACAGCGTATTGGTGGTGTCCAAACTTCAACACGGCATTCCATCAGATTGAGTCACACAAGTCTCTGCCTTCGTCCAACTGGGCCGGCAACATTCTCATCAATGTCCCGAACATCAAGGGTGGAGCCAGCCAGAATTGGACCACAGGGGCGACTCAGTACAAGACTCCAAAGGCATTCCAACAGGGCCGTTCAGGCTATTTTGTCTGGAAGCATGTCGCTAACTGGGATCGCCAGGATGCCACGTTTACCGCAGACGTGGCCGGAAAACCTCAGTTTAAACTCGAAGAGGTGCTTCTTAACTATGCAGAGGCCGCTTTCGAACTTGGTAAGTTTGATCAGGGAATTGCAGATGCCACAATCAACAAGCTGCGTGTCCGCGCTGAAGTCGGTAAGATGAATGTCTCTGTCATTGATGACAGTTTCGATCCGGATCGTGACAAGACTGTGGATCCTGTCCTTTGGGAAATCCGTCGTGAACGTCTCATCGAGCTTATGGGAGAGAGTTTCTCATTTGAGGATGTCCGTCGTTGGAAAAAAGCTGATTGGTTTGTCAACAAGCAGGTTTGTGGTGTGTGGGTGGATGCTGACAACATCAAGGCTGTCACCTCCAAGACCGGAGGCTCTACCGGTGTCTTAAGCGCCGCCACAAAACTGGAGGCTACTCCGGAAGAGGTGATCGCTCAGGGTGGAGGGCATGTGTACTTCTATCTTGATCCTGTAAAGGCTGGAAAAGGGTGGAAAGCAGCATACTATTTGCAGCCAATTCCTTCTGAGGAAGGTTTGCTGAATCCGAATCTCGGTCAGAATGATGGTTATTAATCTTCAATCGGGGCGGTGTCTTATCCGCCCCTTTAATATGTTTGTTCAATGAATAGGCGCAATCTTATGGATCCCGTATTGTTGGCAGGTGCCGCTCTTGCCGCAAGCGCATGTGCGGAAAATAACAGTAACCGGCATGATGCCACGAAACAACCGAACATCGTGTTCATCCTTGCGGATGATCTCGGATGGGGTGATCTGAGTTGCTATGGCCAAACTCACTTTCAAACTCCTAACATAGACAGGCTAGCGAGCGAGGGATTGCGTTTCACTCAGTGCTATTCTGGTACAACGGTGAGTGCTCCTTCCCGTTCCTGCCTTCTGACTGGAACGCATAGTGGGCATACTCCCATCCGTGGAAATGTGGAGATTGATCCAGAAGGGCAGTTCCCTCTGCCTGCCGGCACTACCACCATATTCCATGACCTCCAAAATGCAGGCTACCTGACAGGTGCCTTTGGCAAATGGGGACTCGGCCAGGTTGGTTCTACCGGAGATCCGAAAGAGATGGGAATAGACGAGTTCTATGGCTTCAATTGCCAGAAGCTTGCTCACAGTTACTATGCCGACCATCTTTGGGACAATTCGGAGAAGATCATCCTTGAGGACAATTGCGATGACGTTCCCTATGGTGAAGGGACTTATGTGCCTGATCTCATTCACGAAAAGGCACTTCAGTTTGTCGAGGATGCGGTGAAAGACAATAAACCATTCTTTATGTGGTACCCGACAACAATTCCCCATGCTGAACTTATCGTACCTCAAGACAGCATAATCAACCGTTTTGTGGGGAAGTACCCTGAGACGCCATATCGTGGCTGCGATCAAGGAATGCCTGGCTTCCGAACTGGAGGCTATTGTTCTCAGGAATATCCACATGCGACATTCGCGGCCATGGTGACAAGGCTTGACGTTTATGTCGGGCAGATTGTGGACAAATTGAGAGACCTTGGTGTTTTGGACAACACCATCATAATTTTTTCATCAGATAATGGCCCACACCTCGAAGGTGGTGCAGACCCGGACTTCTTTGACTCCAACGGCCCGTGGAGAGGCTACAAGAGAGATGTCTATGAAGGTGGCATTCGTGTTCCTTTCATTGTCAGATGGCCAGGAATAGTACCTGAGGGTGCAGAGACTGATTTCATGTGCTCGTTCTGGGATCTGATGCCGACCCTGCGTGAGCTCACGGGACAGAGACTGGACGGTGCCACTGACGGTGTAAGCCTCATGCCTCTGCTGGAAGGAAGGGACGGACAGAAGGAGCATGAATATCTTTATTTCGAGTTTCAGGAACTAGGTGGTCGTCAGGCTGTGCGTAAAGGTCCATGGAAACTTGTTCGCCTCAATGTTCGCGGTGACATTGACCATTACGAGCTTTACAACCTTGACAAGGATCCGGCCGAGACAAATGACCTTTCAACGAGTAATCAGGAGAAAGTCGATGAACTGAAAAGAATCATGTCCGAGGCTCATGTCCCGAACCGAGATTTCCCCTTGCTCAAAGGTGAGTAGTCAATTTACCTGCGCTGGGCCTCGTAGTCGGCTTTGACCTGCTCCAGAAGCTTATCAGCTTTGGCGTAGCCGAGGAATATCTCCTCTCCCACGCCGCTGAGTTGAGCAAGTAAATTATTTTTGAATATTTAACTGTCATGGACTCTTTTGGTCGCTGAGCCTGTCGAAGCGACCGCCGAACCGCCCGGGAAGTTTGTCTTGTTTCATGTCGCTATTATCTTGTGGTGGTTAGGCTATGGATAAACGTGTCTGATGACAGCGGAAAAAAGGCAAATTGAAAATTTTGCACGTTACCAAAATTTTCAATTTGATTTTTCCGCTGTCAATTGGCCTTTTATTGCTAGCCGAGACAATCTCCGCAAAAGGTGCTGTCAAATCCGAAAATCTTCTTACCTTTGTAACGTTTTGGCGTGAATGCCCAAAACATACATATTGATGAAAGTGTTTTCGCACTATCCTTCAAAGAAAATCTGGCAGTTTTCTAAGACAGAAGGGAAGACGACAGCACCGTCATCTGTATCCGCTTGCGTGTACTCTACACCCAACGATACAGGTGTGGGGATTGTTTCAGTCTATTTTCTGTCAGGTTTTGCCAGAACCTTCTTTGAGATAGACGAAATCGGCTCCACACTTTTTGTATATTCATGAAAAAACTTCCTGGTTGAAGCCGGACGGGAACAGAACCAATGACAAACGGCATGAAAAAAGTATTTTCATTAAGTGCGTTGCTTGTCCTAACCCTGCTTCTGGCAGGCTGCCATAAAGGCCTAAAGAGGGACATAAGAAACATCAACGGCAGGCTTGATCAGATTGAGAACGTTGAGATCAAGACCATCAACCAGCAGATAACTCAAATCAACGCCTCAATTCCGAAACTTGAGCAGACAGACAAAGAACTGAAAGGTTACATCGAGGCTCTTCAGAAGACATCTTCTGAATTGAAAAAGTCTATCGATGAGATTGACGGGAAGCTCAAGGCCATTAGGGAGGAAATTGGCACCTCCGGTTCGGAAATCCTCTCTAAACTAGAGTCCGTCAAATCAAGCCTCGAAGGCAGGCTGGACAAGATTGACCAGACCATAGAGACACTGAAGGCGAAGGACGCTGAACTGGAAGGCAAGATCAATGACTTGAAAGATTATGTTGACGAGAAGGATTCCGGCACACGGGATTGGGCGTTGACGACATTCGCCACCATCGACCAGTACAACTCCGTTATCGGAAGCATCACCACCATCCAGAAAAGCATCGAGAGCCTCAATAGCTCCATCGAGAGTCTGGAGAAAGATCTCAAGGAAAGAGTCGCCCAAGAGATAGAGAAGGCTCTTGAGCCAATCCGTGACAATCTCACAGCTGATGTCATTAAATCCGTCACGGAATCCATAAACACAACCATAACGAAAGTCCGCACAGAGATAGAGACCGCCTACAAAGCGGAGATCAAGGCTTCAATCGAGGGACTGGAGAAGTCCCTTAAGGAGTGGGTTAACAGCGCGCTCACCGGCTATTACACAATCTCCCAGACTGATGCCAAACTTGATGCTTTGAAAGCCGAACTGGAGGGTAAGCTCTCTTCTCAGAAATCCTACCTCGAAGGACTAATCAGTGCCCTATCCACCGACCTCACGACAAAAATTACTAACAACACCACCCTCATCACCAACCTCAGCAATGAATTGACTACCGTCAACGAGGAGGTGAAGAAATATTCCCAGACCGTGATTGAGAACACGAACAAGATCTCGGAGATCTCGCAAACCATTGTCAAGAACACAACCCAGATCACTGACAACTCTAAGATTGTTGAGGAACTGAAAAACCAGATCAGCGTTCTTCAGACCGAACTGAACAGCAAGATCAGCGAATTAGAGACAAAGATCACCACTTCTACTGTGGAAAAGGAGACCATCGTCAAAGAGATAGAGACCGTCAAGACAGAATATTCAGAGAAGATCTCCAATCTCCAGACCGTGCTTGAGGGGAAGATAGCGGAGAACAAGGTCCAAATCGACAACAACAAAGCGCAGATTGAGGCCAACCGTAAAGCTATAGAGGAGAATGCTAAGGCGATAGCCGAACTTAGAGCACAATCTTCTGCAGAGTCGGTTGCGAAGAACACTGAAAAAATTGCAGAGAACGCCAAGGCCATCGCTGAGCAAGCCAAGTTGATTGCTGAGAATGCGTCCGCCATCACGGACAATGCCGCTGCCATAGCCGAGAACACGAAACGCATCACCGCCCTTGAGGAAGGCCTTCTCGACACCAAGTCCGAGATCACCAACGCCTACAAAGACGCCATCAAGGTCGCCATCGAGGAACTTGACGGCAAGCTCACCGACGAGGTGGCCGAGAGGGTTCTTGAGGTCAATAACCGCATAACCGATGAGGTCAATGCCATCAACGATGCGATGGAGGCTCTCACGAAAAGGGTCAAGACCCTTGAGGACGAGGTTGCAGCGCTTAAAGTGAAGATGTCCGGCTACGACACGTCAATAACAAACCTTGGCGACAAAATCACCACTATCAACGAGCAGATTGCCGCCATCAACACCACGATCGAGAACCTCCAGAAGACCAATGAGGAGCTAAAGGAATATATCAAGAATATTCAGGCTCCGTCGGAGGAGTTGAAGGAGTCCATCACCGCCGCTGACAAGAAGATCGATGAGGTGAAGACCGCGCTTGACAAGGCCATCGAGGACGCGAAGGCGAGCGACAGCGCGATGAAGGAGGAACTGGTCAAGTCCATCGAGGATGCCAAGGCCGATGTTGTCTCCCAGCTTACCTCGCTGCGGACCGAGATGACCGAGAAACTCACCCTGCTGAACGAGACTGTCACCACTTTGGAGAGCAAGAGCAAGGAGATCGAGTCTAAGGTCACTGAACTGAGGAGCTTCGTCACCGAGCAGATCTCCTCCACAAAGGACTGGGCCACAGCCACCTTCGTTACACTTGAGGAGTATTCAAAGGTCGTCTCAGACGTGACCTCGATAAAGGAGACCATCACCAACCTCACGAACTCCCTCTCCGAGATGGAGACCAAACTCAAGACTCAGTGGCAGTCCGACATCGAGACCGCCATCGCCCCGGTCAAGAAGCAGATCGAGGATGCCGTGACCTCCATCACCAATGAATATACCAGCGCAATCTCCGCTGCGAAGTCCGAGGTGACCGATGCCTACCGTGCAGAGATGAAAGTCGAAATCAGCAAGTTGGAGGAATCCCTCAAGGCCTGGGTGAACTCCAAGTTCGACTCCTACTGGACCATCGCCGAGACCCAGGTCAAGCTGGACGCCCAGAAATCCGACCTTGAGGCCCAGCTGAAGTCACAGAAGGAATATCTCGAAGGCCTCATTAACAACCTCAAGCCTGGCTCCTCCGAGAGCGAGAACCGCACCTTGATCGACAACCTTACCAAGGAGCTGGAGACCGTAAAGAAGACCGCTTCCGACAACGCCTCCGCCATCGAGTCCCTCCGCTCCGACCTAACCAAGGCGACAGAGGACATCACCAAGGCCTACAAAGAAGCCATCTCCGCTGCCATCAATAGTACCTATGTTTGATATCCAAATAAAATTGGAGTGAGCTTTTTCAAAGCTCATGATGAACGCTCATCGGGGCCCGCTGCCCCGACCGCTAGGGCTAGCCCCGCGAAGTTTTTCATGAGTATATAAAGAAAGCTACCGGGATTTTGGTTACTTTTAAAAGTAAAAAAAGAACAAAGCAAAACCAAGATACCAGTAGCTTATGGAAGCACAAAGAAAAGCATTATCCTTCAAAGGACAAAACATTTACATCGGAATCGATGTGCATTTGAAGAGCTGGTCTGTGACATTGATGTCGGAGGCCACGCAGTTGAAGAGGTTCAGCCAGAGCCCAGACCCGGATGCGCTGCACGCACATCTGGTGAGGAACTACCCGGAGGCGGAGTATCACTCCGTGTATGAGGCGGGATTCTGCGGGTTCTGGATACACTACAGGCTCGTCGGGCTAGGGATACACAACATTGTTGTCAACCCCGCGGATGTCCCGACAACGACCAGCGAGAAGCTGAGGAAGACGGATGCGATAGACAGCGGCAAACTTGCCAGGAGTCTTCGCGCTGGGGAGTTGAAAGGGATATACGTTCCCGGAAGCGAATCTCTGGAGATACGTTCTTTGATAAGACTGAGAGACTCGATCACGAAGGACCAGACGCGGCAGAAGAACCGCATCAAGTCCCATCTGCGGTATCTCGGCACAGAGATACCGCAGGAGTTCTCCGGTCCGGGTCGCTGCTGGAACAGGCGCTTTACCGCATGGCTGAAGGGCGTGGAGACGAACACCGACTACGGACGGCAGACGCTCGACTTCCTCATCAGGCAGTACGAGGCATTGAGAGGCCAGAGGCTAGAGATGCTGCGGGCTGTCAGGGCATTGTCCAGGACAGAGCGGTTCGAGAAGCCCCTTGAGAACCTGATGACAGTGCCGGGCATCGGCCAGCTGACAGGCATGGCCCTCCTCTCCGAGATTGACGACATCAGGCGCTTCAAGAGCGCTGACCAACTCGCGGCCTTCATCGGGATGATACCAATGTGCCACTCAAGCGGAGAGCACGAGGGCGTCGGTGACATAACCGTCCGCAAAAGCGCGAGGCTCAGGTCCGCCCTTGTCGAAGCCTCATGGGTGGCGATAAGGCAAGACCCAGCGATGTCCATGGCGTACGGCAACTTCTGCAAGAGGATGGCACCGGGCAAGGCGATCATAAAGATCGCCAGGAAGCTTGTCAATCGCATCTACTTCGTGATGAAACGCAACCAGCCGTATGTCAAATGCGTGGTTGAATAGGAATATATCCTGTCTGGTAAACAGACTTTCCAGGGGAAGAATACTTGTGCATATTTGCGGCTTTGAAGTCCGCTCTAAATAGCCGTATGTCAAATGCGTGGTTGAATAGGAATATATCCTGTCTGGTAAACAGACTTTCCAGGGGAAGAATACTTGTGCATATTTGCGGCTTTGAAGTCCGCTCTAAATAGTACCTATGTTTGATATCCAAATAAAATTGGAGTGAGCTTTTTCAAAGCTC
>ERZ808267.427-NODE-427-length-12655-cov-3.253571_pt1 | contig 12655 bp, 11 predicted proteins | sample MGYA00521241_ERZ808267 | MGnify/ENA primary metagenome ERZ808267 (study PRJEB31516, sample SAMN03275592) | gut metagenome | biome: mammalia-associated habitat; material: feces | host: Papio cynocephalus | place: Kenya | collected 2012-07-19 ... | reverse complement strand
CGATAGCTACAAAAATTCAGAAGTTCAACCGCTTGGTTTTGAATGTATGGCTCGTATGATGGCTTTAGGTTTCAAATTGAAAGGTATTATTGTAAAAGATATTCAAGGTAACGAACGAGCAAAAGGTAAAACCGCAAACTTGTGGAGATATAGAGCTTTGGCAGGCGGTTTCTTTATCTTTAAACACGAATACGTTATGATTTTTGAAAAGAAATAGTGCTACGCACGTAGTTCTTTGTGGCAGTGTTGGTGCGTATTTCATATTTTTGGATAAGATGCTTAGATGCAAAGATGTATAGAGGTAAAGTCTGTTACGAAAAAAGAAATATACTCTCTTGGGAGAGAGAGTGGTTGTTTGAACGAAGTGAATTACAACCACGAGAGAGGGTTAAGTTCTGAATTGAGTTTGTTATCCGGCTTTGCTAATCCGACAATGTAATTAATATTTATTACCTTTGTAACATATCGTAAATAATGATTGCTTATTTGTTGATTTAATTTATAATTAGACCAATGAACACTATCTCTATAAACAATTCATATTATTCACAATCTTTTGGTTCTGTTCCAACAAAGGCGGTAACCAAGCATCGTGTTAGAAATTACAATCGTGATATTTCAAAAGCAGATAAGACCAAAGCATTAATTGGTTCTACTATTGGTACTGTTTTACCGATTTTGTTCATGATGAAAAAGCAAGGAGTAAAAAATCCTTTGAAACTAAAATATGGGATGTGGGATATGATAGGTGTTTCGGCAGGTTCTATTGTTGGAGGTGTTGGTGCAGGGTTGATTGCGGAAGATAAAAAGGTGCAGAAAAATAGATTGAAAGAAGGTTTGTTTCAATTTATGAACGCATCTATTCCGACTTGGATTGTTGGAGGAGTAGTAAGTCTTTGTGAAAATAGTGAAAAATATAATAATAAAAGAAATAAAATTTTGTCAGTAGTTGGCGGACTTTTGGTTGGAATGTATGGCTCTGCAGCATTGTCAAATGTAATTACAGATCCAAAAGACAAGTATCCGGATAGAAAACTGACATTTAAAGACGCATTAGCTAATATTGATGATGGAATTGGAGCTTTGGCATTGGCAAAAATTCCTATAGTTGAAAAATTAAATATAGGAAGATTTTTGCCAATAATTTATGCAGCTTGTGGCTATAGAGCAGGTCAAAGTAACTAGTAGTACTATTGGTAGAATATTTATCCTGTCGATGTAAAATTTGTATTATATTGCAACAACACAACTATTCATTTTGAGGGTTCCAGTCTACTTCAAAACCTCCCATGTGTTCTCTGTCGAATGAAAGTTTATGACTTGATGTGCTTAGCTCTTGTGACAATAGATTTATAGTGGTGTTTTTTATAAAGTTAATTGCACTTTGTTTTATATTTGTTTTATCTACTTCAAATCCACTGGCAGCTATTTGATTTTTAAGGGCGTTTAATTCTCCACTGGAAACATCTGTTTTTACTTTTGTTAGTTTTGCTTCTAATGTTGGAGCTATTTGTGTTTTTGATGTTTCTTGTTTTTCGTTTAGTTGTTGAATTGCATCTAAAGTATTTGTTGGTTTGTTTTCTGTTGGAAGTGTTAATTTTTTACCTATCGGAATTAAATCAACATTTTTGATATTGTTCAATTTTGCAAGTTCTGCAACAGTTGTCCCGTTTTGCATTGCTATTTTGCTTAATGTATCTCCTCGTTTGATTGTGTAATCCATAAAATATCTCCTTTGTTTATACTCTCATTATTAATAAAAATTTTGTGATTTTTAAATTGCTTACTTATTCTGAATTTTTAACAAATCTTTATAATTAATTAGCCATATTAATATTTAATTAGTTTATTAAATTATTTGGCGAAATATTATAACCTTTTATATATGGGCTATCAAAAATTAATAAACATGAATATTAGAGAATTGCGTTTAAAGAACAATTTAACGCAAGAAGAATTTGCTGAAAAAATCGGAATAAGTATTCAAGGTGTTTCTAATATTGAGCGAAACAGATACCAACCGACAGCAGATACAATTGACAAAATTTGCTCTGCCTTTGAGATTACACCGGCTCAATTGTTGGTTGTTTCTCCAAAAAATAATGAAGATATTATAAAAAATATCGTGACTTTGCTTTCAAACTGCAAACCTAAAAAATTGAAACAAATTTATGATATTATTTCTATTTTGTTGAAATAGTCTCCGCAATTCTTTTCATCAATTCATTCCAATTTTCTCTTTCGCCTAATCTGAAAAGTTTTACGCTATCATACCAATCGCAGTGGTTTAAATCCATGTGCCATCTCCAATTGTAGTTGTATGGTAGAAGGATTATACAAGGCTTGCCCATTGCGCCTGCAAGGTGCGCCAAAGAAGAATCACTTGAGATTACAAGGTCTACATTTTCTAACGCTCCTGCGGTATAAGAAAAATCTTTAAAATCCTTGCTTAAATCTGTAATATCATACTTATTCGCAAGTTTGGCAAATTCTTCTGCTCCCTCAAAAGTTTGGGCAGAATAGATTTTGGTATTAGGTAATTCAAATAATGGCGCAAAAGCCTCTACATTTATAACTCTATCTGTTTCGTAATAAGGGTTTCCTTGCCATTTTATTGCGATTTTAAATTTGTCATTATTGAAATATTTTTCTTTGAAATATTGGATTTTATCAGGTGTTGCGCTCAAATATTTGTCGTGGCGCATAAAAATTTCATCATTTTTTAAGCCCAAAACGTACGGAATACTTAAAAAAGGAAGATGTACGTCAAAATCTGTTCTGTCTTCTTCATAGAACAAATCCATAACCTCAACGTCAGGGAAATTATCTCTAAACAGTTGCGACAACTCTTTTTGTGGCTTGATTAAAAGTTTTTTACATCTTTTTTGAAGTTCCGGAATATATCTCGCAAACATTATCATATCACCAAATCCGGCTTCATAGTAGGTGTAAAGTGTCTTATCAGATATATCTTCGCCCTGCCAAAGCGGTGCTTTTTGCATTAAGTGTGGATAAGTAACTTCTTGCGAGGTTATTGCGGTTCCTCTGCAAAGTCTGTTTTCAAAATATTTTGTGCCTGTTTCATAATTCTTTGTTCTGAAATAACCGAGCGAAAGAAAATACAAAACCTCTTTGTCATTCGGGTTGATTTCAAGGCATTTTTTGAAGTATTCAATAGCTTTTTGCGGATTATTCAAAAACAAATAAAGACTTGCTAAATTAAAACAAGCTTTTTCTGATTTTGGGTTAAGCTTAAGTGCCTTTAGGTAAGCTTTTTCGGATTTTTCATACTCGATATTATTTTTGTATGCCAACGCAAGAATAAAATATATCTCAAATCCGCAATCGACTTCCTCACAAGCTTTTTCAAGGACTTTTATTTCTGTTTCATAATCCTTTTTAAATTCGTAAGCTCTTGCTAAATTCTCATAAAAATAAGCATCTTTTTTTATTGACAAAGCTTTTAAAATAAATTTTTCGGCATCATCCAATTCTTTTTTAGACAATTTAATAAGTCCCAAAAGATTGTAAACTTGCGCATTTTCGGGTTCTTTATCTAAAATCTCTCTATAAATTTTTTCCGCCTCTTCAAGTTTACCTTGAGAGTGCAATTTAAACGCAGTATTGAGCATAGTTGGATTTTAGTGGAAAATTGGAAAGATTGCAAGATTTTAAAGTGAAAAGTGAAACGTGAGAAGTGAGAAGCCCATTTCGCTCGCTTCGTTCGTTAATTAATTTTGGTGCGGTAGCACCTGTAACGGTCTTTTCACTTTTCACTTCTTACTCTTATAAAAATCTCCTTCAAATAAAGGATAACATTTTAAGCAAAATAGTATATTTTAATAATGTACATCAAGGGCATGCCCAAAATAAAAATAAGCATGTCGCAAAAGTGACAATATTACAAAATATTAACCAAACTTGAAGAAATGTTAAATCACCGCAAACCATGTCGTCATCATGGTTTTCAGGATAAAAAATAGTAGGAGGAAGGTTTAAAAATAAAAAAGTTGTCCACTATTGATGTATAGGGTACAATTAATACTATATTCAACTTCTTGTAAGGGTAGGATGATTATTTATGCAAGACACGGTTAGAGAGAATCTTTTACAAATACAGGAAGATATCGCACCTTATAAACCGAATATTATCGCAGTTACAAAGTATTTTGACGAAAGGGCTATGATTGAAGCCTATAATGCAGGGCTTAGAGATTTTGCCGAATCAAGAGCGGTTGAGGCAGTTGAAAAAATCGAAAACCTGCCAGCGGAGGTTAGAAATAATTCAAAATTCCATTTTATCGGGCATCTTCAAACTAACAAAGTTAAAAAAGTTGTTCCGACATTTGATTATATTCATTCCGTTGATTCGTTAAAACTTGCAAGAGCAATTGCAGATGAAGCGCAACTTTTTGGAAAAGTTCAAAATATTCTTCTTCAAGTTAATAATGCGAACGAAGAACAAAAATTTGGATTTTCTAAAAAAGAAATCTTTGAAGTTTTTCCTTCAATCAAAGAGCTTCCTTCTGTAAACATTGCAGGGATTATGAATATGGCTCCTCTCGGTGCGTCAGAAGAAGAATTGAACAGACTTTTTGAAGATGTCTTTAACATTAAAAAAGAACTTGAACAAAAATTTGATTGCGAGTTGAAAGAATTATCCATGGGGATGAGTCAGGATTACAAAATAGCGGTAAAACACGGCGCAACGATGTTAAGAATTGGTAGAAAATTATTTATATAAGTAAGATAAACGGAGGAAAAACGGTGGCAGTAGTTACAGACAAAATTAAATCAGTAGTAGATTTTTTAGTAAAAGGATTTGAACCAAGAGAAACAATTTTTGATGAAATGGCTCAAGAAGCAGATGAAGATTATCAAGTACAAGATAACCTAGCAATTGACCCAGCTTATTCATACCAACCGGTTGTAGAAAAACCAAGCGAATTGAAAGTTGTTAATCACCCAAGCTTTAACAAAGGTTATGAAGTTAAAGTTATGGAACCAAGATCTTTCGAAGATGCTGCAACTATCGTTCAACATCTTAGAAATAGAAAAACCATCGTTTTAAACCTTCATCTTTTAGATAAAGAACAATCTCAAAGGACAATCGACTTCGTATGTGGTGCAGCTCACGCTCTTGATGGCAAACCACAAAAAGTTGGCGATTTAGTATTTGTATTTACTCCAAGCAACGTTACTTTGTCTGTTGACGTTACTGCGAACCAAAATAAATTTAACGACTCATTGTGGAGAGCTCCTTTACAATAACTTTCATCCACAAAAGAGTTACTAATATGAGAAAGAGAGAGATAGTTGAATTGAGGCACACCCCCCGTGCCTCTTTTTTTGTGCTACGCACGTAGTTCACTGTGATAATATCTGTTCCTACGTCATATGTTGGTGTAAGGTTTTGCTACGCACGTAGCCCACTGTGGTAACATTGGTCTAAAGTACCTCATATTTAGGTGAGGAGTTTTAAAAAGTTATCAAGATGCAAAGAGGCTTGGAGGCGTAGTCGTTATCAAAGGCAGTTAAGATAGTAGTATTTTATCTCGCCCCTTGAGGGAGACAAAGGGAACCGCAGAGCTGAGGCGATGCGTGTGACCCTGTCTGCCTTGTGCTGAGAAGAAATTTCTTAGCGAATATTATGAGCTTAGAAATTTCAGAGAGGGGTAAAATTAATTGAAAATAATATATTGTCTTGCGCAGACGGAGTTTTTTATGGAAAAATATTTTCCCTTACGGGAAAGCACCCACCTACACCTCCCTCATTAGGGAGGACTTAAATTACAGTCATTACGAGGAGCGAAGCGACGTAGTAATCTCATTCATGTAGAAAAAATATAATGAGATTGGTGCTACGCACGTAGCCTTCTGTAGCAACATTGGTTCTTATTTTGTATATTGGTGTAGAGTTTTCCGTTACACTCCACTTGCAATGACATGAAATAAGATTATCCTCCCTAATGAGGGAGGTGCAGGTGGGTGCTGATTAAATATCGTGAAAATAATAATTGATGTTGGATTTCCCATATTAATCCGACAATGCAACTTGCTCCTAATCCAAAATTATGCTATAAATTAGCTATGAAAAAGTTTGCAATTTGCTATAATCAGGAAATTTCTCATTCAGTTGAGATTAAGGATAAATTGAACAAAATTCTTTCTGCAAAAGGTATTGATGCGGAAGTTTTGAATATTGACAATTTGAAAGATGGATTTGATTTTGTTTTTGTAATCGGCGGTGATGGAACGATTTTAAAATCCGCAAGGTTTTATGCAAAATACAAAACTCCGGTTTTTGGAATAAATTTAGGTCGTTTAGGTTTTTTGTCGCAATCCTCAAAAGAAGAAATAGAGGCTTCTGTTGAAAAAATATTGAACGGAGATTTTCTTATTCAAGACAGAATTATGCTCGAAAGTGGCGAATATACTGCACTGAATGACTTTGTTATAAAAGGTTGTGATTTAGGTAGAACGTCAAGATTTTCGCTTAAAATCAACGGAAAATTCGTTTGTGATTATTTAGCTGATGGGGTGATTATTTCTACTCCGACCGGTTCTACGGCTTATGGCTTGTCGGCAGGTGGACCTGTTTTAGCCCCTATGTTAAAAGCTTTTGTTATAGTTCCGATTTGTCCGCATACACTGACTGCAAGACCGATTGTTGTTCCTGATTGTGAGGAAATTACTGTTTGTACAGACAAAAAAATGCAATATGTTTTGTCAACTGACGGGCAGGAACTTTATGAGTTTGATAGCGAAGTAAAAATTAAGAAATCTCAATATAGTGCGAAATTGGCGTTGTTAGAAGGAACAGAGTTTTATTCTATTTTGCAAAATAAGTTACATTGGGCAATGCCACCGGCTTATGAAAAATATTAACTTTTGTTTATAATTTGCAAATATTTTCTTGTACTTTTTGCCTATTTAAAATAGTATGTTAGTATATTATAAAGATAGATAATTATACATTATATAAAAGAGGTAAAAATAGTGGAAAATTTCGTATCAGATATCTTTGCGAAAAAAGATGAATCAACAGGTAATGACCAAGTTCAAAGACCACCTGTAAACCCAACTAAGATTAAAGTTATCGGTGTTGGCGGTGGCGGTGGAAACGCTGTTAACCGAATGATTAAAGCAGGTCTTTCAGGCGTTGAATTTTGGTTAATGAATACAGATTTGCAGGTTTTGGAATATGGTCAAACTAAAAACAGAATTCAATTAGGTTCAAAATCTACATCTGGTTTAGGTGCTGGTGGAGATCCTTCAGTTGGTGAAAAAGCTGCTGAAGAAGCTCAACAAGAAATCACAGAAGCATTAGATGGTGCTGATATGGTATTTATTACTGCAGGTATGGGTGGCGGAACCGGTACTGGTGCAGCTCCTGTAGTAGCTAAGATTGCTAAAGAATTAGGAATTTTGACAATTGCAGTTGTTACAAAACCTTTCAGTTGGGAAGGTAAGAAAAGACAAAATCAAGCTAATCAAGGTTTGGAAAAACTTAGAGAAGCAGTTGACGCTGTAATCGTAGTTCCTAACGATAAATTGTTGCAAGTTGTTGATAGACAAGTATCTTTGACAGAAGCATTCATTATCGTTGACGAAGTTCTATTAAGAGGTGTTCAAGGTATTTCTGATATCATTACAGTTCCTGGACTTATCAACGTTGACTTCGCTGATGTTAAATGTGTTATGCAAGCATCAGGTTCAGCTCTTATGGGTATTGGTCGTGGTCAAGGTGAAGGCAGAGCTATCAAAGCTGCTGAAATCGCTATCAATTCACAATTGCTTGAATCTTCAATCAACGGTGCAACTGGTGTAATTGTTAATATTACAGGCGGACCTGATATGACATTGCACGAAATCTCAGATGCTGCAAATATTATCCACGATGCAGTAAATGATGATGCAACTGTTATTATTGGTACAGCAGTAAATGAAAATATTCAAGGTGAAATTCAAATTACTGTTATCGCAACAGGATTTGAAATGAAAAATCAAAAACCGGAAGAAAAAACAGAAGTTAAACAATTGAGTGCGTCTGATTTCTTTGCAAATACATTCAATAACTCAACAACTTCTAATACAACACTTTCTTCTCAGCCACAACCAGCTAGAAGAAGTTCAATGCCGGATGTTTCTCCAAGCTTTACAAACATCGAAATTCCGGATTTCTTGAAAAAATAGTTCACACTAACAAGGAAGTATGAAAACTTAAAAGGAACGATTTTTAGTCGTTCCTTTTTTATTGTTACAATTTGTTAAATTCTGAAAATACTTGTGGGGTGTTGGTTAATCGGATTTGAGATTTAAAAAATATATATTCTGTATCAATTTTTTTATTCAAAATGTTTTTATAAAAACATAGGGGATATTTAATCACTTACATTATTTATTCGAAAGTTCTGCTGATATATTAATATCAGATAGGCTAAATTTGTAATACGAAAAATGAGATACGAGGAAAAAGGGGATTAGAATTATGACAGTGAGAATTGATGGACAAAATGGAAAACACAATCAAGTAACAAATTTAAAACAACATAAGAAAACTCATAAAAAATTAGAAGTTGGACAAACTTTGGCACAACCAACAGGTGATCCAAAGTTGAGAGAAAAGTTTGAAACTCCTGTTTTTTCTCAACCAACTGCGACAACTCCTGTTCAAACTTCAACACCTGATGCAATTGCTCAATTGAATAAAGAACAAGAAAATAAAGCTAAACAAGAAAAATTGGCAAAACAAGAAAGACAATTAAAAATTGACCAAAGGGAAATTCAGAATAGAATTGCGGATGAAGAAAATAAGCTTGCTGATAAAGAAGGAAAATTAGCTCGTTTGGATAGAGAAAAACATCCTCATAAAGCTAAAAAATTAGAAGAACAAATTAATTCCGGTAAAAAATATTTGGAACAACATAAGACAAAAGCAAATGAAATTGCTCAAAAATTGTCAGATGTAAATACAAAACAAGCAAGTTTGCCGTTGTCAACAAGACCATTATCAAAGGAAGCTCAAGCAGCTCTAGATATGGTTCACAAGGCAGAAAAAGCTAGTGCAAATGTTAAAATATCACCGGAAACCATTGATAAAAATTTAGGTATTGCAAAAGAAGAATCTTCTGTTTCAAAATATTTTAGAGAATTAGAAGCAAGTTCAACAAATGCAGGTACTAAAACTATTGAAATTCCTGAAATTTCAGAAACAGGTAAGAAACCTTATACAAAACCGCAAGCAGTTACACGTGAAGCAACTGATTTTGAACGATTAATGCTAGGCGAACCAATTTCAGCTGAACCTGTAACTTCAACAGCAGCCGAAGGTGTTGCATCAGGTGCAACTCCGGGATTAAAATCAGAGGCAGAAACTGCTGCAAAAGAATCAAAAGGAATTTGGAGTTCTATCAAAAATGCAGTTAAAGGCAAAAAAGGCAAAGCTGCTATTGCAGTTGGTGCTGCAGCATTAGTTGGCGCAGGTTTGTATGCCGTATTTGGTGGAAATGACGACAAAAAAGCCGAAGAAGTTAAACCGGAAGCTCCAAAAGAAGATAAAGAAGTAGTACCGGCAGCTCCTGATAGTGCTTATGATGAAATTCTTGATGAAACTGATATTCCTGACGAACCTGAAGAAAAAGCAGATTCAACAAGTGCAACAAAAGTCGCTCCGATTGTTGTAGGAGAAACAGAAGATGATGACACAACAAAAGTTGCAGAAAAAGATAGCACAAAAACAGGTGAGGCAAACAATGTAGTTGCAACTCCAGCCGAAGAAAAAGCAAAAGAAGAACAAGAAGAAAAAGAAATCGCCGAAGCAGATAAAGCCGATGAGGCTCAAGCAGCAGAAAAAGCTAAAAAATCTGACAAGGCTGAAAAATCAGAACAAACAGGTAAAACAGAGAAAACTGAACAAGTAGCAGAACAAGAAATCAAAGAACATATTGCTCAAAAAGCTGAAAACTACTGGAAATATGCAAAACGTGAATTAGCTGCTGAACATCAAGGAGATGCAAATTACAGACCAACAAATAAAGAAATCTATGACAGAATGGTTAAGATTATGGAAAGAAACGGTGTTGGCTTTGCAAAAGATGGTATTCATACAAATCCAATGTTGAAAATTGGCGATAAAGTAAAAGTTGCATTTGATGAAGTTGCAGCGTAAGAAATAATTTTAATAACAACAAAAATCCCGCTTCCAATAACAGAAACGGGATTTTTTGTATTTAATACATAAATCGTTGAGTTTTTAGACTAGCACTAGTCATCAGCGTGTCCAGCAGTTCCAAGAACGTCACGCATTTTGTGCATAACCATTTCTTTAACAGCTGTTCTACCAGGTCCCATGTATTCACGTGGGTCGAATTTTTCAGGGTGTTCAACGAAAAATTCTCTGATAGTTGAAGTCATAGCCAATCTCAAGTCTGTATCGATGTTAATTTTAGCTACACCGTGTTTAGAAGCGTAGTTAAGCATATCTTCTGGAACACCTTGAGCGTTAGGCAATTGACCACCGAATTTATTACATTTAGCAACAAATTCAGCAGGAACTGATGAAGAACCGTGCAATACTAATGGATAGTCAGGGAAACCAGCATCTTCCAAAGCTTTTTTGATTTCAGCAAGTCTTTCGAAGTCTAATTTAGCTTCGCCAGAGAATTTGTAAGCACCGTGAGAAGTTCCGATAGCAACAGCCAAAGAATCACAACCAGTTTCTTTAACAAATCTAACAGCTTCTGCTGGATCTGTGTAAGTTGAATCTTTAGCGTGAACTTTAACGTCATCTTCAACACCAGCTAATTTACCAAGTTCTGCTTCAACAGAAACGCCGTGTTTGTGAGCGTAGTCAACAACTTCTTTAGTTACTCTGATGTTTTCTTCTAATGGGAATCTAGAACCATCGATCATAACTGATGAGAAACCACCGTCGATACAAGCTTTACAAATTTCGAAATCAGCACCGTGATCCAAGTGTAAAGCGATAGGAACTGTAGTTGTAGCTAGAGCAGCTTCAACCAATTTGATTAAGTAAGTTTGGTTAGCGTATTTTCTAGCACCTGCTGATACTTGCAAGATGATTGGTGATCTAGTTTCTTCAGCAGCTTCTGCAATACCTTGCAAAATTTCCATGTTGTTAACGTTGTAAGCACCGATAGCATATTTGCCAGCCAATGCTTTTTTGAACATTTCGCCTGTTCCAACTAATTTTCTTTCACTCATTTGAGTTCTCCTTCTTTCTGTATGTATTTCTACAACACTTGTAGTAATTAGTCTTAATATCACCATGTAGATTACAACAAACAAAAAAACGGCGCAAGTGTAAAGAAATATTAATATAGTATATACAATTTTACAAAATCTGAAATCTATTGCTATAATAAGCTTTAGAGGGAATTAATGAATAATAGGTCTAGCAAAAAAATTTTTGTATAGGTCTTAAAAATGAAATAAGTAAAAAATAGTAGGGGTAAAAACCATGTCAATCAGACCAATTTCACCGGTATCATATACAAACGGTTATAATCAGGTAAATTTTGAAGGTAGAAAAAATAAGAAAAATGATGTAGAAAGATCTTATTCTACAAGTTCGTTTATGAAATCAATTCCATTGGCGGTATTAGTTGCAATGAGTCCTTTGAATGGTGTTCAGGCTCAAACTTTAACAAATCCGAATGAAAAAATTCTTCAAACTCAAACTTATAAAGATCCAATTAAAGATGGGTGCAATATTTTATTTATAAGTAATGACGGTGATGATAGTAATATTGAAGCTATTGCTTTACAACATGGGAAAAAATCCACTTATAAAAGAAATATTCGTGGTATTGATACACAATTAGTTAAAAGAGAAAATGTAAAGCAGTATTTGGATACATTAAAAACAGTAAACGAAACTATTAAGTATGAAGATGGTTCGCCTTCACGCACTGTGAAAAAATATGTTGCATCTGGCGCTCAAGTTTATGACGTATATGTTGACAATGCAGATACTGGCAAACAACTTAAACATGCCAACGGTAGTTCAAAACACGGAGAGTTTGAAATTGACAAGGAATTGTATGATTATTTATTGCAGTTTATGGATGAAAATTCTGTAAAAACAGAAAATAGAACTAAAATTGTTTTGAATCCGGATATAATAGATGATATGTTTAGTGGAATGTAAATATTTGTAAATATTCTAAAACATGCTGAAATCATGGGTTTTAGCATGTTTTTTTATACATGAGTGTTAAAACGAGAGAGCTAAAAATGGCTGTAAAACAAACCGATTTTTCAAATAATAACTTATCTATAAAAAGTCAAGAATTGTCAAAACCTCTTATAAATAATAGCAAAGAGGTTAAGATTTCTGTTGATGTAAAATCAAATACAGCAAAGCTTGATCTTTTAAAACGTTTGGGTATTACAGAAGAACAATTAAATGTAATTCTAAATAAATACCCAGATTTTTATTCATTAGCACCTGAAAAACAACTTACAATTGCTACAGGTATTAATACATTTCAACTGGAAAAAGAAACTCCTAAAAATCGAGTAAAAGATAGCGTATTATCTTCTAAAGCTCCTGCTGCAACCAAAGAAGATAAAGATGTAAAAATTTCAGCTTTTGATAATAAGGGGTTTGCAGCTGCTTCAAATGCTGATA
>ERZ808267.425-NODE-425-length-12695-cov-3.312263_pt1 | contig 12695 bp, 19 predicted proteins | sample MGYA00521241_ERZ808267 | MGnify/ENA primary metagenome ERZ808267 (study PRJEB31516, sample SAMN03275592) | gut metagenome | biome: mammalia-associated habitat; material: feces | host: Papio cynocephalus | place: Kenya | collected 2012-07-19 ... | reverse complement strand
CGCCATTGTAGGCAAGATTCTTGCGGCCGCCGTTGTGGCACTGCTTGCCTATCTGACTCCTAAGATTAAGACTTGGCTGGAAGCTAAGATCGGTTCTGAGGGAACAGCTAAGGTGATTCTACTAATCGAGAATTTTGTTACTGCGGCAGACCAGCTATATAAGGCTGATGATCCAACGGGGGTTATTCGTAAGAAGTATGTTGAAGATCAGCTAAAGGAGCTTGGTTACGCAATTACCGATGAAATTAATAGTTTCATTGAGAGTGCCGTTAAAAAGTGTAATAAAGAATACAATAAGTAAGAAAAGCCCTTCGCCTAGTGTAAAAGCTAGACGAAGGGCTATTTTTTTATGCGGCAAGGCAGGTAAGAGATCGTACAAGGTAGATTCAACGAGAACTTGGAAAAAATTTTTGTTAATTAGGACAAAAGTGTTTAAAGTACATAGGAGATTTTTTATATAATAATGAGGGATGGAAAAATTCTTCCCAATTTTAAATATGAAAGGAAATACCAAATATGTATCAAGGCTATGGACAGCAACCAGTCCGGGCACCGCAAAATTATTATCCTATGCAACAGCCCCAACAGGCCGTGCTAAAAGGTCGCCCCGTATCTTCACTAGACGAAGTACGTGCGACAGGAATTGATTTTGATGGTAGTATCTTTTATTTTCCGGACATCGCAAACAAAAGAATCTACACCAAACAGATTGGAATGGATGGAACAGCTATTCTAACAATGTATGAGCAGAAACCCATTCCGCAAGACGTACCCGTAGGAACCTATATCACAAGAGAAGAATTTGAAAATGCAATGCGGGCGCTAAAAGACGAAATGCGGCAACCCAGCCCAGAAATCTCTAAGACTAGCTCAGTAGATCCTAAAGCTGAATCGCCGCAATTCAATTTCTGAAAGGAGTAAAGAAAAATGAATCCTATGCAATTATTAGCAATGCTCAAGGGCGGAGGCAACCCGCAGCAGTTAGCAATGCAACTCTTACAGGGTAGTATGGGTAATACGCCAATGGGACAAAATCTTCTTTCTCTTGCTCAACAAGGCAATGGAACACAAATTGAGGAAATTGCCCGTAATATTTGTAAACAACAAGGTGTAGACTTCGATAAAGAATTTAGTGCCTTCAAGCAATTGTTAGGCATTAGATAATATAAAAATTTTTTATAAGGAGGAACACATCTATGTTCAATTCTAACACTAATGGTTATAGCCTATCTGATATTGCCGCGGCTACGGGCAATTGCGGTGGCAATAACGGTGGAGACATCTGGGGCAATGGCTCGGGTGCATGGTAAACAAATCTGCCATGGGTAAATCGCGGAATTAAGCGGGAAAGCTGAAATGCTAATCCGAACCGAAGGCTAGGCGAAGTCTAGTCAGGGGCAACGCATAGGTGGTGAAAAGATATAATCCACCCACGAGGCCGCGACAATCAAAATATTGATTGAAAAGATATGCTGAACTAATACGAATAAGCAAGTATTAGATTTATAGGATAAAAAGCCTATAAGATAACAACTGGGATTATTATCCTCTTCCTGTTCTGTTTCGCCGGTGGCTGGGGTAACGGCGGATGGGGTGGCAACCGCAATGATGGTGGCTCTGCTACCCCTGGTGTTAACTACAGTCTTGACCTCGCTGGTCTAACTGCGGGCTATCGTGATACCATGGGTTCTCGTTCTGAGATTGCTAATGGTTTCTATGATATTAACACCAATCTGCTGACTGGTTTTGCGAACACCCAGGCTGCTATGTGCGCTGGTAACAATTCTCTGCTTGCCGCGGATAATGCTAACACCAACGCATTGCTGGCCGCAAATACCGCTACAACTAATACGCTGAACAATTCTCTGCAAGCCCTCAGTACTCAACTCGCTTCCTGCTGCTAAAGTTTTCATGGCAGCCTAGGTGGGTAACTACCTAGTTAACAATTCGGTGAATTGCTGGAAAGCTAAGTTCACAAAATAAAAAAATTTTCGGACAAATTTAATTTTAATCCTATTGATTAAATTTTTAAATATAATGTGAGAATAAACATATTATATCAATAGGAGGTTAATAATAATATGAATGAACAAATATACTATGTTTATGAATGGTTCAACACTGAAACAGGGGAAGTCTTTTATGTAGGTAAAGGATGTCATAAAAGATATTTAGAAAAAAAAGCACAGAAACAATAAATTTAAAGAATATATTGAACAAAACCCTGTGGATGTACGTATCGTAATCAAAGATCTAACAGAAGAAGAAGCCTTTCAAAAGGAAAAAGAATTATATTTAAAATATAAGACTATAGACCAATGTTGTTGTAATTTAATGGAAGCTGGCCAAGGAGGCTTAGGGCAAATTTGGACAGAAGAAATGAGAGAATATTGGTCTATCAATAATCCAATGAAAGCAGAAGAACAAAGATAGCGCATGAGAGACAACAATCCTATGAAAAACGCTGAAATTGCTAAAAAATCAGGCGAAAAACATAAGCGTGCTGTAATCATAGATAATGTTGAATATGATAGTTTATCAGCTGCTGCGCAAGTCTATGGGGTATCAGATGTTACAATTGGGGATTGGTGCCGTAAAGGCTCAGGTAAAAATGGTATTGTTTGTTCTTATGCAGACAAACGGCCATCTAAAAGAAATCCAACCTCTCTTTCCCGCCCAGTAATAGTTGATGGAGTTTGGTATCCATCAATTAGTCAAGCTGCGTAGGCTGTAGGATTATCTGCTTCTTCTTTGGGGGGGGGTGCCTTGCGAAATAACCGAAAATTTTTAAAAAATCATTCTTGTGAATATGCCAATCAGCAGCCAAACCAGTGAAAGTCAATAAAAGTAACTGGAAGGTTCAACGACTAACGCGTGAGTTATGACAAACAATAATCGCGACACGAGTGCCGAACTCCTCTAAGTGGAGGATGAAGATATAGTCTGATCTTATAGGAAACTATAAGAAATATAGGATAAAGAGCCTATATGATAACACAAATTATGGTGAAAATCGTTTCACTACCGCACAGAGTTTTGCGGACCTGAATTACAACCTCGCTTCTATTGCTTGCCAGAACCGTCAGGCTACCGCGGACGCCGCACGAGACATTATTGATAACCAAAACGCAAATACTCGCTCCATCATGGACTTTATGGTTCAGAGCAAGATCGATCAGCTAACCTCTGAGAACGCTTCTCTGCGTGGTCAGATTTCTCAGGCTGAGCAAAATGCTTATCTGGTAAATGCTCTTGGTGCTAAGGTGCCTACCGCGGCTTACATTGTCGCTAATCCTTATACGGGAACTGCTTACTCTAGCTACGGCTGTGGTGCAACTTCCGCGTGCGGTTGCGGCGCCTAAGGAGGTAAATTATGGAAATTACTGCCAATGCTATTCAGACTGTAACTGAAAATAGTAATGTACTATTTACAAACACTTCTGTGGCTGGAAGTTCTTGTATCGTACATCGTGAAGGTAGTGGGCTAGTAACCTTGCGCGGTTTGACCAATGGCCAATGCCGCGCAAGATTCCGCGTAACGTTTGGTGGGAATGTGGCTATTCCTACCGGCGGTACCGCTGGCCCTATTTCAGTAGCAATTGCAATCAATGGTGAACCTGTGCAAACGTCTACCATGATTGTTACTCCTGCTGCTGTTGATGAATACTTTAATGTATATCGTTCAATGTTCTTGGATATTCCTCGCGGTTGTTGTTCTCAAGTGAGTGTTGAGAACTTAACTGGTGCGGATATTTTAGTCCAGAACGCAAATCTGACTATTGAGAGGGTTGCGTAATGAAAGAATTAAAGAATATGAAAGAACAACTGATGTCAGTTGTGAAAACTCAAATGAGTGATTTATCTTGCGTAGATACGCATGAGTTAGGCGAAGCGGTTGATATGATTAAAGACCTTGCAGAAGCCATGTATTATTGCTCTATTGCTGAAGCAATGGAAGAAGAGTATCCGTCTGAAACCAGATATTATGGCGGTCCTCGTCGTCGTATGTCTCGCTCTACTGAAGATGACTATACCTACTATAGAGACATGGATCGTGATAAAGGTCGGATGTATTACACAGAAAGAGATAATAGAGAGTATCCAATGATGCGTGACCGTAGAGAAGGTCGCAGCCCTGAACTGCGTAAACACTATATGGAGTCTAAAGAAATGCATCATGATACCGCGGTTTCTATGAAAGAGTTAGAAAGTTATTTAAATGAATTAAGTAAAGATATTGTTGAAATGATTGATGATGCAACCCCAGATGAAAAAGCACTATTACAAAAGAAACTGCAAACTCTCTCAGCTAAAATTGTCTAATGTTTCATATAAATGGTGAGGAATGGCGCGTCGTGTATGCGGCGCCCACTCACTATAAATTGCGGCGATCAGATGGTAGCGTTAGTGTAGGGGCTTGTGACGATGATGCGAAAACCATCTATATTAGTACAGATACGCCTCGCCGCAAATTAAAAAAAGTTTTATGTCATGAAATAACTCATGCAGCAATGTTTAGTTATAACGTAGATTTATCTATCGCGCAAGAAGAACTTTTGGCGGATTTAATTGCAACTTATGGTCAAGAAATAATTAACATTACCAACTGTCTTAACAGTAAAATTGGGGAACCTCGTAATTGAGGTTCCCCTTTCTTTTTTACTCTAGTGAGGACTCGTATTTGTGTTTGACGGCTTTAAATAAGGTGCAGCCATCAGAGTTACCGCCAATGCCAGTGTATGCCTCGTAATCATTTTTTAATTCCACCCATTCATCAATGGTGATTTGGTGGTTATCATCTAACAATTCTCTACACTTAGCCTTGAATTGCGGGCCTTGCATATCTAGGACGCCTTTCCGCAAGTGATCAATGTCTTTGCGTATCTCTTTTGTATCGGTTTTAAGTTCTTCGATTTCGTGGTATAGTCCATCTATTTCATTCTAGGTATGCTCTCGTAAATCTTGAATCTCTTGTTTTAAAAGCTCATCGCTTTTCTGAAACAGCTTCGACACCTCTTCTACAACTGTTTTATCATGATCTTTAATCTACGTTGCAAGGTTCTCCTTGAACAATTTAAAATGATGTTTCAATAGAAAACCCCCTATCGTTATTACTAAACCAAATAAGAACTCAACCCAATACTTGACAATAAAATCTGCCATAGGTCGATACCCTCATTTCTTTCAAGAATAAAATTTCTCGCTCTATATACTTTAAAAAAATGAGAATATAAATTACACAATTTTGTCCTTAGTTAGAAAAAATTTTTATTAACTCCAATCAAGAGTACGATTCTTGGTACCGTGCTCACCAATACAAATTGCATCAGCTTCATCTTCTGTAGCCTAGATACCATATTTTTCTAAAACGTGCTTTTGCGCGGCTGGCTTGTATTCGCTGCGGACTCGGCCCTTAACACCGCAAGTGCTTCGCCAAGTAGCTGCGGGGATAATATGATATGGGACACCTTCTTCGATGCAAGTTACTATTAAAGCGCCTTGTACATGAGCAAGTTTTTTATATGTCACAACACCAATATTTCCTCTGCCCAAATCTTGTAGCTGGATGTCTTCAAAATATACTTCTACATTGGGTTTCAGCGAAGCTAGCTTATCGAGCAACCAAGCCCGCAATTTAACGATACGATGCTCATAATCTCCTGAAGGATTAAAAACACCATGAGCGATTAATTCTTTGCCCTAAAAAATTGAATAACCCGTAATTTGCGTACTCTAATCAAGAGCAATGATAAATTTACTGTCCACTGGAGCCAAACCCTCCTTCGCCGCGTTCACTGCCATTTAGTTCATTCACTTGATATAGCTTAGTCTGTAAAACGGGAAGAATACAGAATTGCGCGATCCGATCGCCATAGCTGACCATCTGATCTTGATCACTGTCGTTTTGAAGAGCGATCTTCCAGGTACCCCGATACGATGAGTCAATCACCCCGACGCAATTAGCTGGCCTCAAGTGCTTTTTGCTAGATATACCGCTCCGCGCAAAGACCGCCGCAAAATATCCATCAGGGATTTCCGTAGCAAAACCCAAGTCAATCATCACACTACTATGCGCGGGAACCCAGAAAAAGGTTCCCTTATTCTCGCTAGTAGGGGCATATAGATCAAAACAAGCATCCGTGTCATGCGCCTTAGTGGGCATAGTAGCAAATGGCTCAATTAATTTGATCTTTACGTCAATCACAGGTCTACCTCCACATGATGCGGCAGGTCATAGGTCGCCGCAATTGTGCTATCCGGTTCTTTTACATCGTTAAACACCAATTTGGCCTTTACGACTTGATACTCTTCCTCAGTCTTTTTATTATATTTAGTTGTATAAGAGAAACTTTCTAGTTCACAATACTTGAGGTTAGATAGCTCCTCCCGCAATTCAAGAGCATCATCTACCGTAGGAACACGATAAGTATTAACAGCATTAATTAAATAAGTCATAACAATCTCCTTTAGCACAGTTCAATGCGGACGTTAAGGTTCGCCGCATTTGCGTATTTTTTATGTTCAAATTCATTGAACTCTTGTTTTAATTCTTCTTCCGTATATGGAATAGTATTTGTATTTCCATAGAATACAACATCAAATGCATCTTGCGCGTAGCACAAATCAGTCAATGCATCTTTAAATTTATCCCAATCATTTGATAAAGCGTACTTAGTAACTGCTGTTCCTTGAGTCTCATATACATCAATAGTGGATAAACCACTCATCCCAGGACGATAATCAACAACTATAGTTTTCATTTTGATTCAACCACTCCTCTATCATAATCAAATAGAATAAATGCGTGAGTATCTTCTGGGTCATTGTTCATTGTTACCCAACACTCAAGAGCCATTTCATCACTTGTTTTTTCAATAGATTTAATCTCACCAAGTTCTTGTAAAATAGCTAGAATATTATCGCGGGTAATATGTCTAAATTGCGGAGACTCTTGATGGAATAGCGTAAAATATCTTAATTCATGATTAAGTAGCATATAATAATTTGCGCGATGCCAATTTAAGAAATCTGCAATAGTCTGATTTGCGGCGGCGAGTTCGGCTTCATCAAGCGCGGGGAGTTTACCATAATTTACTTGATTTAATTCATAAATGGTCATAAGGTCATTTCTCCTTTATTTCATAAGGAAGAATTAATGATTTTGAGGAAATTTCTTTATAATGATTATTACTCTCAAGACTTTTTAATTCCTCCGAGTTTAAATGAGTATATACATAAATGCGAGTATGCGGCAAGGCGCGTAGTACCTCATGAATTACCAAGTCAATGAGGAACAAGTTATCCTCACTTAATGGCTCGCCATGGCTAATAGTCAAGATAGGCGAGGATAACTCTTCCAGTGCCATAATTAAATCCATTAGATCAAATAGATTAAATTCTTTTGCGGCGGGGTCGTTTTCTGCGGCGGTGCGAAACTCAACTTGATTTGGTAGAATGGTAATTTGTGAATATGTCATTAATCACACTTGCTCCAACCACAAGATTTACATTGGATACAACCATTTTCATGTGAAATCTCAGCGCCACATTCTGGGCAAACATTGGCGGTAGTTTCTTTCTCTTGTTTTGGTTTAGTCGTTTGTATAATTTGATCACTTGTATATACGCCTAACTCGCATTTTACTTCTTGTTCCATTTCTACCAATGCGTTACCAATCGCCATGGGACAACAAGAGCCAGGAGACGTGTCTTGTGAAATAGCTCTGCGAGTAGCATAGCTTGGACAAACTCCCGTACTATCAAGCTGATCTTTAATATCTTTGACGCTTACACCTGCGCGAGCTGCTATTGACACCATGCGGCTGAGGCCTGTCATAAAGTTCGCGCATCCGCCCGCCGATCCCTTACTCAGGAATACTTCCATCAAGTTGCCAGAGTTGGGATCGAACCATGCCTGGACATGAAGACTGCCGCACCCAGATTGTAGCTTACGTTTTCTACCAATTAATTCATCAGAACACTTGATAATTTCACCACGAGCTAACTGCGGCTGGGGGTTATTAGCTGGCTTATCAGAATCTTTAACTAGAATACCCGCTCTGGCGCATCCCGCACGATAAACGGTGATACCTTTTAGGCCAGACTTCCATGCTTGCATATATAGTTTTTCTACATCCTCTACTGTTGCTTCATTAGGGAGATTAATAGTAGAAGAAATACTGGCATCAATATGCTCTTGCCAAATGCTTTGCATACCAATGCGGTCATTTACAGGAATGTCCTCTGAAAATACAAAATAATCAGGTAGTTCTTCTCGTTTAGTACAGTTATGAGCAATCATGTAGTCTGCAACAATTTGAGGATGCATGGCATAAATTTCATCTTTGTCAGATAAGGATTTTGTGGTACGAGTATATGAATAGGCAAAAATAGGCTCAATACCACCACTTACACCAAGCATTGTAGAAATACTTCCTGTAGGTGCGATAGTGAGAAGCTGACTATTGCGGAGACCCGTCTCTCGCACATCTTTAATAATAGTACGGTCTTTGCCACAATGTTCTTGGAAAAACGGAGAGTCAACAATCAAGTTATTCTTGCATTTGTTAAATTTACCTCGCTCTATAGCCAAATCTGCGCTTGTTGCAATAGCGGTACGGCCCATGGTGTATCCAATTTCATCGCACAGATATATTGCCTCTGGACTACCATAGCGAATACCCAGCTTAATAAGCATATCAGCTAGTCCGAAAATTCCCAAGCCAGTTTGGCGCCAGTCACGCACGCTATCTAGCTGCTCCTTTAAAGGATGTAATTCCAAACCCTCATCAAGAACATCATTCAATGCACGAACAGCGATGCTCACAGCTTTAGTAAAATCTACCCAATTAAAGGTCGGATTATCTGGGTTAGTGGAATCTACAAACTCGCTTAGGTTGAGGGCACCTAGAAGGCAAGATCCACCACCTGGCAATGGCTCCTCAGCACAGGGATTGGTTCCTGCATACTCAAATTCAGGATTATTAGAAAGCATATTATAGTACTTTATGTTATCCCAAAACAGCATACCTGGTTCTGCAAAATTCCAGTTATTTTCACATAATTGGTGGTATAATTCTTTTGCAGGAAGAGTTCGTGTGATTGTCTCGCCTGTTTCTTTACGAGTATATGTCATAGTCCAATCAGCATTATGCTCTACAGCTTGCATAAATTCATCAGAAATGCGAACTGAAATATTTGCACCTGTAACTTTATTAAGATCATTTTTAATACTAATGAATTCTGGAAGATCGGGATGGCTGTCTGCGATACTAATCATGAGAGCCCCCCTGCGGCCGTGTTGACCAATCTGGTGAGTCACTTGGCTAAACGTGTCCATAAAACTCACCGCGCCACTAGTTGATTTGGCTTGGTTGCGGACGCGAGCCCCTGCCGGCGCAAGTTTAGAAATATCAATACCGCATCCTCCGCCGTAGGAATACGTGCGGGCAAGTCTGGCGCAAGTGCCATAAATAGATTCCAGATTATCTTCGGGGGGCGAGATCACATAGCAGTTTGAGTACGTTACCCGCTCGTCATCCTGGATATTACGATTGGAGAGGATACGGCCGCCAAATAAAAATTTACGACTAGCTATTAATTCTCGGACTTTTTCATCGCCACCGCTTACTCGATCAAGCCATTGGTCAAAAGTTTCATTATTGCGGCGATATTTCTTCTCCCAAATGTCTATACCAATTGGATTATTTTTTCCAACAAAATCTTGTATAGTCAATATAATTTCCTCCTAAATGTTGTATACTATATTTAGAAAATTCCTTAAATGGATTAAACAATTTTGTCCAAGAATTTTTCTAATTCATCAAGAGTCCGCCAGATTAAACCGTCATGATTCTCAATGCGTACAAAATTCTTTAATTTTCCAATAGTATGTTGTTCAAACAAATAAAAATCATCCTCATCTGCGTCGTAGCGGCGAAGCACCTCCCGCACGTCAGGATTCTCTTCTCTTGTTAATTGTCGCACTAGCCTTTCTTTATCAGTTGCAGTAATATAGGCAACGTATAAATCTATATCAGGTCTATTCATTAGCGAAATAATACCCGCGGGATTAAATACACCAATATTAGGTTTTTCACTTGATAGAGAATCAACCGCAGTTCCATACATCCAATTATTAAATTTAGTATATTCTATCATGCGACCATCATGTACCATATCAGCGAAAGTGTATTTATCAACAAAGTGATAACTAAATCCATCAATTTCACCTTGTCTTGGATCGCGGGTAGTATAGCTAACAATCTCATGGAGGTCATAGGCACCAATGGTCCCGCTTAAGACCTCCTCTAGTAGAGCGTCTTTGCCAGCCCCCGCTCGGCCGACAAGCGCAATTATTTTATACTTCGTCATCTTCTTCTGCTTCTCCTTTTGCTCTTTCTCCCTGTAACTCTAGATCACCATTTGGAAGAATCTGGGTTATACGATACAACATGTGACCTGACGATGATGCATAATTCTTTGCCACAAACATATCATCTCGTCTAAACCCCTTAACTACAATTTTACTTCCACGGTTAAACCAAGAGTTTTCAAGAGTTTTCTTTTTTCCCGTGATGGGATCAATAGTAGAAATGCGGCGATCAAACATAGAAAAATATTCCTTAGCGAATTTTACAGAAACAACTCCTTCGGTTGTTAGTAAAAACACCGTAGACTTGGCCTTATCCTTCGCAATGCAAGTCCCGCATATTTTATACAAGCGATAAATGGGAATTGCGGCGTTGCCTCGCTGGAATACTTTTTCTACCACGGGGACTTCTGGCATTTCTTTATAATTGCTTAAACCGTATTTTTGCATATTGGCATCCCGCAATTCATGCGGATGGTAATAGAAACACAATGCATCCATTTCCCAAGAGGAAAGATTGCCTTTGCCATACTTTTCCCATTCTTCCATAAAAATAGCTGTATTGAGTCTATCAAGAATAGCTTCTTTGTCACTTGCTATCCAATCGCGGAAAACATCCATCCACTTTTGATATACTTTATCCCACATTTTCACATCAATAAAGGTGCGGCGAGATTCTGTGTTTACAATTAAGAGGTCAGATAGGTCATGTGCATTAAGAAATTCTATTACGATGTCATTGGCTAAATACATACTTGGGTCTGGTAGGTATTTACACTCTGCTTTCAGATAACGAGTAAATTCATAAAACTTGCGGGCGTCGATACGCTCTTGTGTGTCTTCTGGTAATATACCATAACGAATTAACCCAGGAAGGTTTTGCAAGGTAATGCGCTTTTTCTTGTCGCATTTTAACCATACATATTCTACCATAGCTTGATAACGAGGTTCTAAGGAGTCAAATGCGCCACCTTTTATGAGAGACACCATTTGCTGTGCCTTAGGATGTACGCGGTTATAAAAATCATACAAAGATACATAGGGGCGATTAGCTATGATTTGTTTAATAAAATCATCAGACACATTAGATGCGCCCTTCAAGCCATATAGGATGCGATTATTTGCGGCGTCTGGTTTAAAACTCAAACCTGATTTATTAATATCAAGGAGTGAGATTTCTATGCCCGAATCCTTAAACTTACCTATTGCTTTCGCAATTTTAGAATAATCCGTTGATTCATCTTCACTACCAGAATCGGTAATAATACAAGCGCAGTTCCAGTATACGATTGGAAATCTAGATGCAAGATTCATTTCTTGTAGGCCTACGAGCGAATAGGCTAGCGTATGGCTCAAGTTAAAGCCATAACCCCGGCTAGTCGAGACTAATGTATTCCAAACGTAGCTACAAAGAGCGGTACTCAAACCCTTCTGCTCCGCATTATCGAAATACTCTTTGGTTAATGCTTCAAACTCTGCGGGGTTCTTCTTTGCAATTGATTTGCGGAGACGGTCTGCGAAGTTTAGGTCGAAGCCGCCGCACTCAGGTATTTGGACAAGACTCATAAATAATTCTTGAGATTCACAAATACCATAGGAACCTTCAAGGTATGGTTTCAAGATTTTTTGCTCTTTTTCCGTTAAGTCAGCATCAGACATTTCTTTATACCAATATCTAATATCTTGTTTAAATCGTGCATATTTTTGCAAGGGTTGTTCCGCATCTTTATCTTGAGCCATTAGTCGAATAACAGAATTCAAGTGGGCCAAGTCTTCTACGCTTTGTGGATGAGTTAATGCAATGCCTTGTATACCACTAGCCTTTTCCATTTGGAACAAAGATTGGATTTCATGATTATTAACCATACCCCACATCTTTTCACTTGTTCTATCAAGATTATAAACTCCAATCACTGATTCATAGGTCTCTTTTAGAGTTGGTTTCTGCTCAATTAAGCCATCCTCGATCAACAGATCAAGGCAAGTGTGTATCTTGTCTGCGGCGTTGACTGACAATGCGTCGTATTTGATCAAGCTTACAGATTCACTATCGTGGAGTTCGTAGGCCGTTACGATCGTACCATCGGGAGCTCGCATTAATGCAGTAGATTCTACAAATGGCTCATCTACGAAAATAACTCCGCCTGCATGGATACCTGTACGACAAATCAAATTTTCAATTTTGTGTGCGGTTTTCCATAACTCAGGTCGGGCGTTCATCTCATTTACAAACAAACGAATAGGTTCATAACCATTTTCTTTATCGCCATAATAACATTGATCAAGTGTACGAATGATACCACGATCCGCGGGAACAAGAGAA
>ERZ808267.423-NODE-423-length-12778-cov-3.484870_pt1 | contig 12778 bp, 9 predicted proteins | sample MGYA00521241_ERZ808267 | MGnify/ENA primary metagenome ERZ808267 (study PRJEB31516, sample SAMN03275592) | gut metagenome | biome: mammalia-associated habitat; material: feces | host: Papio cynocephalus | place: Kenya | collected 2012-07-19 ... | reverse complement strand
TTCCAACCGGAAACAATCCGGCAGGTGTTGTCAATTCCGAAAATATCACTATCTTAGCACCGTTTTAGGCCCGATGGCCTGAAACAGACATATTTGATGAAAGTGTTTTCGCACTATCCTTCTGAAGAAATCTGACAGTTTCCATAGAAAGTAGGGTAAACGACAACACCATTTCATCTGTATTCGCTTGCGTGTACCTCACACTCAACGATACAGGTGTGGGGATTGTTTCCGTTTTATTTACTTTCGGGCTTTGTCAGAGCCTCTTCAGAGATAAACGAATCGGCTCCACACTTTCTTTGTATATACTAACTTAATCAGGGGCAGGTCCCTTAATCATTGTCGGAGTCGCATTGGAAAGAAATAATTGACCTTTGTTTATGTCAATGATTGCTTTGCATAATATGATGGTTGGAAATTGTGCATTATCCTATTGGTTTCGGTTTACCTTTGGGGATAATAGACATAAATGTTAAGACCTATGTTGTTATTATTTGATAGAAATTAACACTTAAATACATTAACACATGAAAATTAGTAAATTGTTAAGTTTGGTATTATCTCTATGCTTTCTAGCAGGATGTACCGAGAAAGAGACTCAAGTGGAAGTCTCATCTGTCTCACTTAATACAGCGACCATCGAAATGGTTGAGGGCGAGACCTTCAGCCTCGTCGCCACCGTCCTGCCAAAGGACGCTGAATATGACGGTGTGATTTGGGCATCGTCTAACGCCTCTGTCGCCAATGTTAATTCCGGCACGGTCACTGCCATTAAAGAAGGCACTGCCACAATCACTGCCAGTGCCGGTGGCAAGTCTGCGACTTGTACCGTGAAGGTCTCTACAAAAGTGGTGGCCGTAACGTCAATCACTCTTGACAAGACATCACTGTCAATGCAAGTCGGAGAGACGGAAACGATAACCGCAACGGTAAGCCCTTACAATGCCACGGATAAAACAATAACTTGGAACTCATCTGATGTCTCAGTCGCAACCGTGGCTGATGGCAAGGTAACGGCAAAGAAGTCAGGAACCGCGATAATCACCGCCAAATCTGGTACCTACACAGCGGATTGTACAGTAACCATTACTGTTAACACTGAATCTGTTACCATTGACAAAACTTCACTTGAGCTGGCCGTAGGCGAGACTGCGCAGTTAACCGCCACGGTGAAGCCTGATGATGCCACTGACAAAAACGTGATATGGACTACATCTGATGAGTCGGTCGCCAAGGTGGCCGACGGCAAGGTGTCCGCTGTCAAGATCGGGTTGACTACAATAACAGCCAAGTGCGGAGACAAAACAGCCGAGTGCGCAGTAACCGTGATCGTCCCGGTTTCTTCCGTAATAATTGACAAAACCGCTCTATCGTTGGCCGTAGGTAAGACCGCACAGTTGACGGCAACTATAAAACCAGACAATGCCACCGACAAGGACGTGATATGGTTTTCGTCTGACGAGAACGTTGCCAAGGTAACAGAAGAGGGTAATGTGTCCGCTATCAATGCCGGAAATGCAACAATAACCGCCAAATGCGGAGGTATGACTGCAGAATGTGCTGTCACGGTGACAGTTCCGACCTTAAGCATAAAACTAGATCAGACATTTGTGTCTCTATTGGTTGGTGAATGCGTTAAATTGTATCTGACCATCACTCCATCGAACTCAACAGATAGTATTACATGGAAATCTGAAACTCCTTCAATCGTTACTGTTGATAATGGGGTTGTAAAGGCAGTTGCTGAAGGAACAGGCAAGATTTCCGTCCATTCTGGGCAATTATCCGAAGTCTGCGAAATTGCTGTGATCTCCACATCTCCAAATGGTGTTGATTTGGGGTTATCAGTCAAATGGGCTACGACAAATCTTGGTGCAAATACACCAGCAGAAAGTGGTGATTATTACGCATGGGGAGAAGTATCATCAAAAAGTACTTTTTATTGGGAAAACTATAAATGGGGCAACGGAGGAAATTTAAATTTGAAAAAATATGTTAATGATAACTCATATGGATACGTTGACAATCGTTCGAGACTCGCTCGGGAAGATGATGCCGCTGTATGTATATTGGGAGGTAAGTGGCGTATGCCAACAAAAGAGGAAATTGAGGAACTGCATAAGAATACTAATTGGACATTTGCTAAACTAGGCGTGATGAATGGCTATGTCATAACCAGTAAACTTAATGGTAAATGCATTTTTTTACCCATGGTAGGGATGCAAAAATGGTCCGATGGTATAGCGTGTTTTAATTCATCTGGCTTTTATTGGTCTTCAGATCTTTATAGAAACCCAATGGATGCATGGCGTTTATGTTTTAGCAATTCCTCCAATTTTTCCGTAGAGAATTGCTATCGTTTTGTCGGTCTCCCGATACGCCCGGTTAATGGCGAAGCCAGTGAAATTCAATTGACAAGCATTTCGTTGAATATTAAAAAGATATCGTTGTATATTGGAGATACTGAAACTCTTTCGGTTTCCTTAATTCCAAGCGATGCAACGCATATAGACTTGTCATGGTCATCTTCAAACCCGTCAGTTGCAACTGTATCAGCCGGAGTTATTACAGCAATTTCTGAAGGCAGTACAGAAATTAAAGTCATGAATGGTAATGTAGAAGATGTCTGTACTGTGAATGTATTGAATAAAATTCCAGTTGGAGCAGTAGATTTGGGTCTAAGTGTATATTGGGCCGATTGCAATATTGGTGCTTCTTCTCCTGAAGAGTTTGGTGATTACTTTTCTTTTGGAGAAATAGAACCCAAAGAAAGGTATGATTGGTCAACGTATAAGTGGGGAGATAGGTTATATCCAACAAAATTCACCAAATATTATGCATCTGATATATTCCCTCCTGGAACTGTTGATAGCCAAGGTTCAATAATGGATGGGAAGCGGATATTGGAACCGGAGGACGATGTCGCCTATACAAGGCTTGGAGGAAAATGGCGTATGCCAACGCATGAAGAAATGTTAGAGTTAGTAAATTCTTGTAGTATGGCTTTCACTTCATCCGGAGGTGTTCCGGGAGTACAAGTTACTAATTTAAATACGGGTGCTTATATTTTTCTTCCAGCTGCCGGGTATAAGTCCGCCTCTCAAGTAATAGGCAAAACAACGAGAGGAGAATATATGTCCTCAAGTGTCAGTACCGATAATGTTTATCAAGAGTGGGGGTTGACAATATATATGCCTAATAGTTATAGAGTTGTTTCATACACTTCTTTTTATCGTTCCGTGGGCTATTCTGTTAGAGCCGTATGTGACAAATAACTTAATAATCGAATATATGTTGCGATACTGTACGTTATTATACATCCGCAAAGGCCAGACAATCAAATCCACGCAAATCCCCTCGAACACAATTATCAAATACCTAGTCCCCGATGGCACTGTCACCCTCCTCCAGAGACACACCGTGGGCCGCGGCATCAAGTTCATCATCATGGGCGACGGTTACCTGAGCAGCGGCCTTGCCTATGGAAGCGGTTCCAAGTCAAAATTCGACACCTGGGCTGACCACGCCATGGAGGCAATCTTCGCTGAAGAACCGTACAAGACCTTCCGCAACCGCTTCGACGTCTATTCTGTGGCGGTGGAATCCACGACCGAAACCTTCAACGGTGGCACAGCGCTCGGCTGCAAATTCGGAGATGGTACATGGATCAACGGCAACAGCACCAAGGTCTTTGAATATGCCCGAAAGGTGCAGGGTGTGGATCTCACCGAGTCAGTTGTCATCGTCATCCTGAACTCCACCCGCTACGCTGGCACATGCTGGTATTGGTCCGACAACAGCGCGATCGCCTACGTCCCTACAACCTACAACGATGTGAAGGAATTCTCACAGACCATGCGTCACGAGGCCGGTGGCCACGGATTCGCCAAACTCTTTGACGAATATTACTATTCCGGAACCATCCCGTCCAGTGAGGTCTCTTCCCGCAATTGGTGGTACAACACCATCGGAGCTGGGTCGAACGTTGATTTCACCAGTGACCGCACGAAAGTCCGCTGGGCTCACTTCCTATCCGATGCCCGATACTCCGGTCAGGTCGGTGTCTATCAAGGAGCCCTTACCTACCAGTACGGAGCCTACCGCCCTACGGACCAGAGCATCATGCGCCACAACATCGGAGGCTACAACGCCTCGTCCCGCGAGGCGATCTACAAACGGATAATGCAGTTGTCGAAAGGCGATGGTTGGGAATATGACTACGAAACCTTCGTGGCCTACGATGCCGTCAACCGCTCGAGCGCCTCCCAGACCCACCACCGCGATGAGCTCCGCGACTTCGATGAGCGAACCTTCATCCCTCTCGCCCCGCCAGTCTTCGTTGACGGCCCGGCACCCTCAGCCCGCCAATGAAAGTCGATGAAAGCTGATGAAAGCTGGCGAAAGCCGTGGCACCCAACTTATTGAATATGACCGTGAAGGCACCCTGTTCCAGTCTTCGAATCAAGACCAGAGCAGGGTTTCTTCTCTCTGATACTCAGAAACTTATCTGCCACGCTCTGATAATCAGCGAGTAACTGATAATGCGTTTTTATCATTTCGATAACCTATAGTGTACACATGGAATGCCGTTCCGGCTGAATGATGCACATAATTGATGACGAGTCGGAGGGCTGAAATGAAAAATGATGAAAATACTGAGTTTTGTTTTTGGAAAAATGTATCTTTGTCAAAAACATGTAAGTATGATCACGAATTTTGACCAACTTGATTTTGCGACATATTGCATAGGTTGCCTATCAATGAAATTATCATTGCCTCAGCCCGATGTTTATCATCGTCTGAAAAGTTCGGGCATTCTTGATGATTACATAGTCAAGGGCTATGATATTCTTCATACTTTCGGCAGAGAGTACTTGATGTCAGACCTTATCTCCTACATGAAAGAAAAAGGAGTTCTGTCATGATTGTATTTCATTCATCAACTTGCATTGTTGAGCATCCGGATGTCTCTTTTTCAAGAGATTATTTGGATTTTGGCAAAGGCTTTTATGTTACAACAATCGAGGAACAAGCACGTAAATATGCCCAACGATTTTTGTTAAGAGGCAAAAAAGCATATTTGAACAAATACGAACTTTCTGATGACTTACGGGAGTATAAAACTCTTTCATTTGATTCGTATGATGAATCATGGTTGGATTTTGTTGCGATCTGCAGAGTTGGCAAGGATTGCACAGACTATGATATGGACCTCGGAGGAATCGCAAATGACAAAGTGTTCCGGACTATTGATCTTTTCTTTTCAGGTGAGATCACAAAGGACGAAACACTTCGGAATCTGCTTTATGAGAAGCCGAATGATCAAATTTGTCTGAGGTCTCAACATCTTTTAGATACAGAACTTACATTTATTTCAAGCGAGGAGATCCGATGAACGATACTGAAAAACAGATAGTCCTTCAAGCAAAATATGCGAGAATAATCGCTCTCTTGGCTTCAAAAGAAAACATCACCTTCGATCAGGCAATGGAAAGGTTTTATGACTCTGATGTTTTTCGCTTGATTCAAGATGGCATTGCTGACCTACACTGTCGTAGTGACCAGTATCTTGCCGATGAGGTTTCCCGTGAAGTCCGGCATTAGCAGACCGTTTACTGTCAGGAGGCTTAGAGATTGCTGAATACAATCGGCTGTCCGGAAGGGGAGCCTTGGATGAGGCTGCCATCGGCAACGACTTGCTTGCCGTTGAGGAAGATTCTGTCTATCATGCCTTTAAGCGTTTGTCCATCGTACGGAGACCAGCCGCATTTGTAGGCGATGTCTTTCACTGAATATTTCAGAGCGTGAGCATAGCCGACCAAATCAGCGCGACTCTTAACTGAATATTCCCGCTCAAGGTCAATGACAATGAGGTCAGCATAGTTGCCGACTTTCAGACTGCCGCGCTCCTTGATTCCGAGGATCTCGGCTGGCTTCTCTGAAAATGCCGAAGCGATTCTGGACAGTGTCAACTGCCCCTCTTCCTTGCCTTCATTGAATATGCCCGCGACCGTCATAACTACCGAAAGGGATTGCTGCACGGAAGGCATTCCTGAAGGACATTTCAGGTAGTTGTCCACCTTTTCCGAAAGCAGATGCGGTGCGTGGTCCGAACCGATGGTGTCAATGATGCCTTCCGCAAGTCCTTTTCTTAAGGCCTCACGGTCAGTGGCCGACTTGATGGCTGGATTACACTTCACCTTACCTTTCAACGTTTCGTAGTCTTCGTCGCTGAACCAAAGGTAATTCGCTGATGTCTCGGCTGTTATATTCGGATTGTGAATCTTTGCGGCGCGGAGCATCTCCACCTCCTCGGCTGTCGAGACATGGAGGACGTGGAGTCTGGTGCCATATTCAATGGCCATGGCAAGAGCCTTGGCGGTGGAGCGGATGCAGGCCTTGCGGCTGCGAATCAGCGGATGCTCGCTGAAAGGAATATCCTCTCCGAACTTAGCTTTGGCGGCCTCCAGATTCGCTTTGATAATCCCCTCGTCCTCACTGTGGATGAGGATCGGCTTGCCTTGAATCATGAAAAAATCGGAAAGAGCATCTTTATCGTCCACGAGCATATTCCCGGTGGAGGATCCCATGAAGACCTTGATGCCTCCAAACTCTCCACCGTGACCTTCGGCAAGATATTCCCGGATCATTGCTGCATTGCCGTTGGTGGCTCCTATGTGGAAGCCGTAATTGGCCCATGAACGCCCGCAGGCACGGTTCAGTTTGTCCTTTAGAGCATCTAAATCTGTTGTCGGTGGAATGGTGTTCGGCATGTCTATGAAGGATGTGACTCCACCGAGCAGGGCGGCCTTTGACTCGCTTTCCATGTCGGCTTTCCGCTCCAGGCCAGGTTCACGGAAATGCACGTGCGCGTCTATTCCTCCTGCCATCAGCACCTTGCCATCCAAGTCAATAACCTCAGCGTCCGTGAAAGCCCGCAGAGCCTCGGAATCATCGGGCTCCGAATCGCTGCGGTACCATATTCCAGCGATCCTCTCGCCTTCAATGGCAAGGGCTCCCTTCTTTGAGGAAGCCCCTGTCACTATCAAAGCATTGGTCAGCAAAATCCTTGCCATACTTATCCCCTACGATGAAACTTTCTGAATTTCAATTTGATGACGCCCCAGAACGCCTCTCCGAAGATCCCACCGCTCATCTTGGATGTGCCAAGCTTGCGGTTCACGAATATGATAGGAACCTCGACTAGCTTGAATCCCAGTTTCCAGGCCGTGTATTTCATCTCGATCTGGAATCCGTAGCCTTTCATCCTAACATCGTCCAAGTCGATGGTCTCCAATGCCTTGCGGCTATAACACTTGAATCCTGCCGTGCAGTCGTGGATCTTCATTCCGAGGACTGTCTTGACGTAGATCGACGCGAAATAGGACATCAGAATCCTGCCGATAGGCCAGTTCACGACGCTGATTCCATCGCAGTAGCGTGAACCGATGGCCACTCCACCGCACTCAGCGCAGGCCTTGTAGAGCCTTGGCAGATCCTCTGGGTTGTGGGAGAAGTCCGCATCCATCTCGAAGATGTAGTCGTAGCCTTGCTCCAGAGCCCATTTGAATCCGGTCAGATAGGCTGTTCCAAGTCCGAGTTTTCCTGAGCGCTCAATCATGAACAACCTGTCGCTGAACTCGGTCTGAAGGCCTTTGACAATGGTGGCGGTTCCGTCAGGGGAGCCGTCATCAATGATAAGCACGTTAAAATCTCCGTCAAGGGAGAACACTTTTCTGATGATTGCTTCAATGTTTTCCTTCTCGTTGTAAGTCGGAATGATGACGACTTTCCTGTCCATAAATATTCAATTATTATTTTGTTTTCATCATCTCTTTGACCGCTGCCTCAAGCTGCTTGTCTTCGCCCCTGAGGACGGAGGCAGGGTCATTGTCAACCTTGATGTCTGGTTCAATCTGCTGGTTTTCAAGGTATCTGCCTTCCTTAAGGCCGAATGAACCGACCTGTGGGATTCCAAACACCATGCCATTGATCTGGGTCTCCCACCAAACGGCTGTCATCGTGCCCGGAACCGGCATGCCGATCAGCTTGCCCACTCCAAGAGTCCTGTACGTGTAAGGGAAGCCGCAGGCGTCGGAGTAGTTGTCTTCGCACATCAGCACGCACGAAGGCTTCCTCCATTTGTTGTACGGCTCGCTGCCGATGTACTGTCCGCGAGGGGTGAATCGGATATATTCCTTGCCGCTCAGGAATGTCGCGAGGTCGTCATGCAGCCATCCGCCACCGTTGTGCCTTGTGTCAACCACAGCCGCGTCAGCCGCCCTGTACTTGCCAAGGAGTTTTGAATATACCGTCCTGAAGCTTGGAGAATCCATCCCTTGGACGTGGGTGTAGCCAACTGTTCCCCCCGACAGCTTGTCTGTCATCTCTTCTCTCTGCTTCACCCACCTGCGGTACATTTGAGAGTATTCTGAATATCCCGGCTCGACGAACATCTCAACCTCTTTCTTGCCTTTCTTCACCACGACGGCCACCTTCTTGCCGGCCTTGTTCCTAAGCAGACCGAACCAGCTTTCTCCAGCTTTTATTGGCTGTCCGTCAATTGATTCGATGATGTCTCCAGCCTTGATTTCCGAATCTGCCAGATTGAGTGCTCCGCCAGGAAGAACCTCGGCTATCTTAAGTCCTTCACCTTCGTAATCATAGTCATAGATAGCTCCAAACCAACCCATCGTGTACTTTGAACGGCTGTAGTACCTTGCTCCAGTGTGCGAACCGTTGAGCTCTCCGAGCATCTCGGAGAGGAGATCCTGGAAGTCGAAATTGTTGGCGATGTAAGGCATAAACTGTTCGTAGTTCTTCTTGTAGCCCTCCCAATCAATTCCATGAATCTGTGGGTCGTAGAACTTCTCGTTCACCTGCTTCCAGACATGGCCGAAGATGTAGTCCCTTTCGGCCTTAGGCTTGAACTCGTAGTCTCCGGAGAATGTAATGGCGCTCGTTGCCCCGCTTGCAATAGTCAGTTTCGTGATGCTGCTTCCCGTGAAGACATACAGGAACTTGTCGTCCGCTGAAGGAATCAGCGCTCCTCTCACTCCTTTCTTGAGGACCTTGACGTCACCTTTCTTCACATCCATCTGGCAGAGATCATAACTCTTTTCCAATAGCTTAGTGTAGAACAACTTCGTTCCATCCTGTGTGAGGTAGAAGTCTCCGAGTCTGCCGGAGATTCTTGTCAGTCGGGCGGTTCTGTACTCCCTGTTCTCAAGGTCAAGAACCAGTTTCTCAGGCTTTTCGGCCTGCTTTACTGAATCCTTCTTCTCTTTCTTCTCCTCTTTCTCTATCTTCTTCTCGGATTTGTCTCCGTCCTCCAAGGCCTTGGCGATCTCCGCATCCTCCTTGTCCTGGTAGAACTTGGTCATCTCCTTTCCGTCAAAGAACATGATGTAGATGTCGTTCTCTGCTCCCCAACTTCCGTGGCTGCGGTAGCCGTCCTTGTCTGATTCCCATGCCATTGCCTTGCCCTTGAGAGCCCATTTGAAGTTGCCGTCAGAGTAACCGCTCTGGGTAAGGTTCGTGATCTCACCGCTCTCGATGTCAATCAAGGCTATGTCTGAATTGTTCCAACCACCGTTGATCTGATAGTTGCTCAGGAGGTACTTGCTGTCAGGGCTCCACTCAAATTCCTGATCTCCGTCAGCGTAGGAATAGTTGACTCCCTTAAGAAGAGACTTCTCCTTGCCGTCCTTTGTCGATTTGATGACCAGTTCGGTCCTGTCGCGCAGGAAGGCCACCCATTTCCCGTCCGGAGATACAACTGGCTGGAAGCAAGTCTCGTTTTCCGATGTCACAAGCTCTTCCTTGAACTTGGTCGCATAGGTGAATCTCTTCTCTTTCTTATCGGTAAGGGATGTCTTGTATATTCCCCAATGGCCGTTCCTTTCCGATGAATAGTACAACTCGCGTCCGTCCTTTGAGAAGCTGACGTTGCGCTCCTGCTCAGGAGTGTTGGTGATTCTCTTCGTGGTCTTGTAGTCGGCAGAGGTGACGAAGACATCGCCTCTTATCACCACAGCGATCTCCTTTCCGTCAGGTGACACCGCCATCGAGGAGGCTCCTGAAGAGAAGGTGAGATATTCAACATCATTCTCGGTCTCGTCCTTCGCAACGGTGATGTCAAGCTTTTGAGGTTCACTGCCTTCCTTCATGGTATAGAGGTCTCCGTTCCATGAGAAGCAGAGGGTCCCGTTGCCCGCTACCGAGAGGAATCTCACCGGATTGTCCTTGAATCTGGTAAGTTGAGCTACCTGTCCCGGATTGTCGGTGGACGCTCTGTAAACGTTCAGCGTTCCGTCAGCCTCTGATATATAATAATATGTCTTTCCGTCAGCGGCAAAGACCGGGTTCCTGTCCTCTCCGACGAATGAGGTCAACTTCGTGAATGTCCCGTCACCGGTGATGCGGAACCTTTCGCCTTGCGCCCCGGCTGGCTTGTACAGCCAAATGTCCCTTGTGACAGAGGACTGGTGATGCTTGCGGAGCGGATCCTCGTAGCCCTTGTAGTCTTCGTAGATGACTTCACCATTGCTGTTGGCACTTATTGCCATAATCGGAAGAGAAGTGACAAGTTGTGGCCTTCCTGAATTTTCGTCCACCTGCCAGATCTGAGGACTTCCTGGGAATCCTCCGTACAAAGCATCCTGCTGGATGGACGCCTGGAACAGCACTCTACCTCCATCCAGAACGCATAGAGGGGTCTCGTTGCCAGGATAGTCAGTAAGTCTCTTCGGAGTGCCACCCTCAGCTGATGTGATGAATATGTCCTTGGAGCCTGCCCGGTAAGAGGAAAAGACGATCTTCTTCCCGTCCGGTGTCCAAATAGGGTCGGAATCATAGGCTTGATTCGTCGTGATCTGGAGTGCTCTTCCTCCTTTAGCATCAACGGTAAAGATGTCGCCCTTGTAGCAGAAAGCTACTTTGTTACCATCTGGGGAAATAGCACTTTTCCTAAGCCATTTCGGTGTTTCCTGTGCTGTCATTGCCGTGGCTGTGGCCAAAACTGCCACCGCCAGAATCATTGCTCTTCTCATGGTCATATTCATAAACATTTGCTGGCAGATACTGCCTATGATAATTTTTTGCCTTCGGGAAGCGGTTGTCCGCACATCCTGAGTGACTATTTGACAAATGTATCAATTTTTACCGAATATTTTACTTATTTTTGCGTCCACTAGAATTAATATTCCTTAATTATATGAACAGAATAGATTGTTTTGTCCCTTTCGTGAGCGATGATCAAGTGGCAGTTACCGCTGCAAACCTTCGCTCGCAGGACGAGGTCGCTAAGGTTGAATTCCTTGACGCAGCCTCTTTCAAGAGTACAGCTAGCATCAGAAAGATTGCTGAGATAGCATCAGCTCCTTTCACAATGATTTACACAAAGACCACGGAACTGAGTTTTGGCCAATTCGCTCTGGAACGTTTCCTTTCAATTGCGGAGGATTCTTCCGCTGCCATGGTCTATGCCGACCATTTCAATGAAGTTGACGGCAACCGCGCCTTCGCCCCTGTGATAGACTGTCAGCAGGGTGCCCTTCGCGATGACTTTGACTTCGGCTCTGTGATGATTTACCGAACCTCCGCTCTCAAGGAAGCCGTTGCAAGAATGGATGTGGATTATGAATATGCCGGCCTGTACGACCTTCGTTTGAAGGTCTCTCAGAAGGGAAGCCTTGTCCACATCAATGAATATCTCTACTACGAGATCGAAACTGATACCCGCAAGTCCGGTGAGAAACTCTTCGATTATGTCGATCCAAAGAACCGTGCCGTGCAGATTGAGATGGAAAAAGCTTGCACCCAGCATCTTAAAGATGTGGGCGGCTTCTTGGAACCGACTTTCAAGCACATCGAGTTCTCGGATGATTCCTTTGAATATGAAGCCTCGGTTGTCATCCCTTGCAAGAACAGGGTCCGCACAATCGGAGATGCCTTGACTTCGGCATTGAACCAGAAGACATCCTTTAAGTATAATGTGATCGTTGTGGATGACAACTCAACTGATGGAACCGTTGATGTCATCAAGAAATTCATTGATGATCCTAAGCTAGTTTACATTGCTCAAGACAAGAGTTATCACGCAATCGGAGGTAACTGGAATGCTGCACTGCACCATCCTAAGTGTGGAAAGTTTGCCATCCAGTTGGACTCTGATGATGTTTATTATGATGAGAACACCGTTCAGAAATTCGTGGATGCCTTCTATGCCCAGAACTGCGCCATGGTTGTCGGTACCTACAGGATGACAAACTTCCAGATGGAGACTTTGCCTCCAGGAATCATAGATCATCGTGAGTGGACTCCAGAGAATGGCCGCAACAATGCTCTGCGCATCAATGGTCTTGGTGCTCCTCGTGGATTCTATGTTCCGATGCTTCGTACAATCAACTTCCCTACGACCAAGTACGGAGAAGATTATGCGGTCGGTCTTCGTGTATCTAGAGAGTACCAGATAGGTAGAATTTACGATGTCGTGTATAATTGCCGCCGTTGGGACGACAATTCCGATGCTTCGCTCGACATCGACAAAGTAAATGCTAACAACTTGTATAAGGATAGGATACGTACTTGGGAGCTTCAGGCAAGAATTAAGCTGAACAAAAAAAGTTAAAAATTTTTGAGAAAAAGTTTGCAGGTTCAAAAATAATGTCTACCTTTGCATTCCCGTTCGGAACGAAACACAAACGATCTGAACAGGAATGCAAACAAGTTCATTGAAAAGACTGAAGGAAGTACAACAAGTACCGAGAACGAAAAA
>ERZ808267.422-NODE-422-length-12806-cov-3.964003_pt1 | contig 12806 bp, 12 predicted proteins | sample MGYA00521241_ERZ808267 | MGnify/ENA primary metagenome ERZ808267 (study PRJEB31516, sample SAMN03275592) | gut metagenome | biome: mammalia-associated habitat; material: feces | host: Papio cynocephalus | place: Kenya | collected 2012-07-19 ... | reverse complement strand
CGATTACCGCAATTCCCTGATTGCCGGTCACCTCAAAAAATAATGAATAAAAAAATTCCGTTAACTGAACTAACGGTGTTATAAAAATCTGATAAAGAGCTGAAAACATGAGATTAATTATAATAAATAAGCAATTTTTTTACTATAAAAATCAAAAAACTTTCAAGAACTTTATTTTTTTCTTGCCGATTAAAATATCTCTTAGTATTTTAAAATAACGAGAGTTTTTTTTGAGCAAGGAGGTGGTTATGAGAAATTAAAAGCGATTGCCTGTATGAATGGGCAAAAATCAAAAAAACTGATGTATGGCTTTTATGTTTACATGATGTTTTTTTGAAAGTTTTGCACGAACCTAGCTTATAGGAATAAGTTCAAGTTCTTGCGGTTCGGATGGGAAGTTTAAATTTATATTTATAAGGAGCATTAAATGAATAATGCTATTATAAAAAAGCAGGGAAAATTATCTGTGGCCCTATATCAAAATAAAATAAAGAAAAACGCAGATGAAAATGTTACATTTTATGCCCGGACAATTAACCGTGGAGTCTGTAACAATGAAGATTTGGCTTCCGAGCTTATTTTGCTTGGAAAGAATAATGGCCTCACAAAGGAGCAGATTGTAAAAATCGCGGAGCTTTTGAATGAATCTAAACTTAGCAAGATTTCAGATGGTTTTATTGTGGACGATGGTTTGTTCCTCTCATCCGCAAAAGTGAAGGGCTGTTTTGATTCTGAATCTGAGCCATTCAATAAGGAAAAACATAGCATTGAGATTTCTGTTTTTCCTGTGGCTGCTGCAAAAAACACCATGGCTTCCTTGGAGCCTGTTATAACTCAGGGAAATTCTGTAAAGCCTAGTATAACAGAGGTTTTTGATCTTGGTTCAAAAAGTTCGGATATACTTACAAAAGGCGGATTCTTTGATGTTTATGGCTCGAATATCCGGGTTGGTGGAGAAGCTCCTGATGTAGGATTGTACTTTATAAATCTTGAAGATGACACAAAAACTGTTTGCCTAAAAAAGGAAAGTATTGGGACAAATTCCCAGAACCATCTGGCATGTGTTGTTCCTGTGGATTTGCAGACTGGGTCTTACAAGATTAAGGTTGTGACTCAGGCTGTGAACTCCAAAGTAGTTAGAAAACAACCTTTGGAGTTCACTTTTAATACAGTATTGACTGTGGCATAGTCCATAATAATACTTGAACGGCTGGAAGAATTAATCTTCTGGCCGTTTTTTTATTGGTTCGGGTGTGCCTGTATATTACTACAAAAAAATTAATGTACTACTACAAAAAAAGTATCGTACTACTACAAAAAAAGTATCGTACTACTACAAAAAAAGTATCGTATTACTACAAAAAAAGTATCGTATTACTACAAAAAAAGTATCGGCTATTACAAAAGTTGTAGAGGTTTATTGCTCAAGCAAAGTTTCTGTCTCTTTTATCCTTAAATCCAGCGTTTTGCACAAGATTTCCGCGCGTTCCGGCTCTATGTATGGATTTTGCGATATTAATTTTCCGAAGAATTCTGAAGTCCCATTCAGTTTCTCAAAGTTCAAATCTGCAAAGTATTCCTTGAATGGAATCCGTTTCATCTGTTCCTTCTGGTTTGGAGCGAACGGCTTTGCCTTTATTTTTAAAGATTCACGCAAGTATGGATTTCGTAATGAGAACACGCTTTCTCTGTGGAAAAATGAAGTTCCGCTGTCAAACACTGGTGCAAGACCAAGCCATTCAAGCGTGTCAGGATTCCTTAAAAAACCGAAGTTGTTGTAGTGCCTGTCGGTGTTGGCAATTATAAAGTCAACCGTGAGCATATTGCAGATTTCCTGCTTTAGTTTTTCTGTGTCTTTGAATCCCAGTTCCTGGCAGCAGTTTATCATATGGTTGAAGTTTGAAGTATTGTTGTCTTTTTTTAAAGTATTTACAATGTGCCAGGCTGGAACAAGCTCTGTCTGCGGCGACACAAAGTCTGGGCATGATGAATAAAAAGTTTCATCAGATTTTATGATTTTGTATTCAACGTGTTTTATTCCGAGCCTACCACAAATTTCGGAAGTCAAAACTTCATTGAACGGCTCCTGATAATACGGCGCGCTTCCGGCTTTTAGAAGAATCCTCTCTCCGTTGTTTATTATCCATTTTTTCTTGAGCCATCCGTCGGATGTGTTGTCCGGGGAAACAAGGTTCAGCTTGTCCGTGCTGTCTGAATTCAGAACGCCGAAGAGCGCTTTTCCTACATCGTCTGAAAAGCTGTTCTGAAAGAAATTCACGTCTTTCCAGGAAAGGCTGCTTGCCAAAGGCTTTGCCCAGTAGTGGTCAGAAAGGCTAAGTCCGTAGCTTTTTTCTATAAGATAATCCGTGGTGACATTTCCGAGCTGTTCAAGGGCCGTGTCAAGATTCTGCCGGCTTGCAGGAATTGAACGACCTTTCCACCAGGAGCGGAACTGGCTTTTCAGCGTTTTTCCCTTTTCGTTGTCTGGCGATATTCCGACAGGAAGATGATCCCCGCAGATTATTTCAGAGACTTCGGAGATTTCTTCATCTTCTGTTGAGAACCTTAAAACTGGAATATCTTTGTGGCAAAGAATGTAGTTCATTATAGCCTCACAATCTTCCATTCAGCAAGATTCCGTTCCTTTGTTGAGAAGCTCGCTCCGATTTTTATAATCCTCTTTCCGCTTGACTTGTACGGCTCGGCATATTTTGCCTCCTCAATCTGATTCAGAGCCTCGTCCGCGCTCTTGTCCCTCTTGAACTCAAAGATAAAGACATTGTTTCCGTTCAAAAGCACGCAGTCAGCCCTGCCGAATGAGGATGTCTCCTCTACAGACGACCACTGGCCTAGCAGCGTGAACACAAGGTAGAACACGTTCTGGAAGTTCTGCTCGATAACAGCATCCCTTTTTTCCTTCCTTGCGGTTGTGTAGGGAAGAGTGGCAAAGAGAGACTTGAACCGGTTCATCACGCTTTCTATGTCGCCTTTCTTTATGTCGCGCGCGAACGAGACTACGACAAGCCCTGTGGAGCGGTTGTTGTTCAGGATTGCCGGTGCAAGCGAGTTTATGAACGCGTACTTCACCTCATTATTCGGGTATTTTAAAAGGTACACGCCGAACTCCCTGTCGTAGCCCTTTATTGTAAGGTAGCCTGTCTGGTAGAAGAGCGGAATAGGGTTCGGGTTGTCGCTCCTGTAGTCCTGTAGCTCCTGCGCCGTGGCCTCAACTCCGTTTGAAAGGTCCATGTAGTTCATTGTGCTTTCCTGGAGCTTCTTTATTAGGAAAGTGGGCGTGCCGGTTGCGAACCAGTAAAGCGCAAATTCCCTTGAGTAAAGAGCGTTCAGAAGACTGAATGGATTGTACACGCCGTCAGCCTCATGGTGAAAATGGTAGCCATCATACATCTTTTCAAGCTGATTTACACATTCTTCTTTTGAGAGTCCGTTCTTTTCTGCGAACTCGTTTATCTCTGGTTCCAGATTTTCAAGCATTTCTTTTTCTGTAATTCCGCAGACTGTGGCGTACCGGCTTGTGATTGATATGTCGTTCAGCTGGTTCAGGTCGCTGAATATGCTCACCTTGCTGAACTTTGTTACGCCTGTAAGGAACACAAATTTAAGGTCCTCGTCCAGGGCTTTCAGTGTCACGTACAGTCCGCACAGCGTCTCGCGGTTCTCATTCACAAGCTCCTCGTTGTTCTGCGCGTCAAGAAGCGGCTTGTCGTACTCGCCAATAAGGAGTGCAGCTGGAAGACCTGTCTTTTTCCGCGCGGTCTGCACAATGTTTATGAAGCGGCCTGCAAAATTTGTCGGGTCCAAAGAGTCTTTGTAGTCAGATTGTATTTCATATTTTTTTTCATATTCTTCCAGCTGAAGATTTATAGTTTTTTCAAGAGAACTTTCTTTTGAAAAACTGTTCTGCGCAAAATTCAGATGAATAACTGGGTAGGGTTTCCAGGCGTCGGGATTGTCCTTTTCAAGCTGCTCAATCCTAAGTCCTGCAAAAAGTTCCTTCTTGCCTTCAAAATAAGCCTTCAGCGTCGAGAGAAAAAGGCTCTTCCCGAAACGGCGCGGCCGGCTAAGAAAGTAAACTTTTCCTGAGTGGACAAGACTGTATACAAATTCCGTCTTGTCTATATAGATATAATTGTCTCTGCGGAGACTCTCAAAACTCTGGATGCCTATCGGCAGTTTTCTGATTTTCTGCATATAAAAATAATAGCATAGAAAAAGGGAAAAATAAATTAGTATTTTTGTTTACTCAGAAATGTATAAGAGTTTCTTGAAAGCTAAAACTTTTGCTTTATGTTAAAAAGATATTTATACAGACCTAATACTGAAAGAGAATATTTTATAAAATTTCCTGCAGTAGGATTATATTTAAAAATCATTTTCATTTCTTCTTTAGGATTTTTGCCTGTTTTGCACACAAAAGCAGCTTTTTTCTTGAAAAAACTTTCAACAATCTCCGGATCAGAAATAATTGCGCTCTTGTGTTTTTCAAAAAGCATTTCCATTCCCTTTACACCTTTTTGCGGATTTTTTGTTATAGAATCTTTTTGCTGGTAGACATCAACAAGAACCGCTTGCTGATAATAAAATTTATATTTTTTTACTAAATCAAGGGAAAGTGCCCAGTCCGTAAATCTTGGCTGTTTTTCATCGAATAAAATATCCTTAAAGCATTCAGCCTTTCCAATGATTGTCTGAGTCGTGGTGCAGTTGTATTTTAAAAGTTGCTTATATGAAATATAACCTTCTTTTACCAATTTTTCATTCGGATGATTGTATAGGTATTTATGAGTATCTTCATCATTTACAGCGGTCTGACAGCATAAAACATCTGCGTTGACTTCTCGAATTTTACTCATTTGAATCTCTAGTTTATTTAGATGCCATATATCATCACTGTCGTGATGGGCAATATATTCTCCGGCACTTGCTTTTATGCCTGTGTTTCTTGCTGCATTTTGCCCTTTGTTTTTAGAATGTCTGATAATTTTAAGTCTTTTGTCACTGATTTGTTCCAAAACATTGATTGTATCGTCAGTTGAACAGTCATCAACAACAATAAGATCAATATTCTTATAAGTCTGATTCAGAACAGAATTTACTGAATCAAGAATAAGCCGTCCGCGGTTATAAGTTGGAATAATTACAGATACTAATGGTTCGTTTTGCATAGATTATTGTTGCTAATTTTTTTTGTTAACGATAGCAGAAACTACAACTTGTACTATGACTGCAATGGAAGTTGCTATTGCTCCTGCAGTATTACCTTTTAGTCCTAAATAGATTGTTGCACCTATTCCTGCTATTCCAAAGATAAATGATAATATTTGACCAAGTATTACAGATATTATATTTCCTTTTACTAAAGCTGATTGAGAGGCATCTTCTGTTTTTGCATGATTTTCAGCTAATTTTATGATTCGCTCTGGATATGACTTATCAATTTCTCCATAACCTTTTAGAATGTCAGGATGAGGTATAGCACCTTCAAATACAACTTGTTTTTCTTGATAAAGGGCAACACCAGCTTTATCTGTCGCTGAAGCTTTTTCGTTTTTTGTCATTTGGTTTCGTGGCATAAGAAATTCCTATCTTTATATCATTTCCTGCTTTGCTGAACATACGTGCAACAAATTCAAAATCTTTAGAAACAGAACATGATGTTGTTTTTTGAATTCTAGGAGAAATCGAATTAATTTGACCAAAAAGATTTTTGTAGAAATATTCCATAGTTTTCCTCCTAGATACTATTCTAACACAAAACTATTTTCTTGTCAGTTGTGATTTACAACTTAATAACAACTATTTTTCTAGAAAATATGCGTAAAGAGTTTTACTTCCGTTTATCTCTTTTTTATAACCTCTTTTCCAGTTAAGTTTGAAAAAAGTTGATTCAGATAGAATATTGTCTAAAAGTTCATTTGAATATTCCTCATTGAAATGTCTGTCGAGTTCCTTTATTCCTTGATTGTTGAGAGGCAGTGCATCTATAAGTTTTTTGAAAGCTGGAATATTTTTGTATCCTGCAAGCATTACATAGTCAATGAAAAAATAATCAATCAGCTTGTTATATCTTTTCCAATATGAGAAGAATACATCGCGGCAAAAACTGTGTATAAGCGATTTTTCCTGTCCTGCCTGGCAAAAACCTGTCCATTTTCCACTTGCTATTTTGCTTGTTGATGTTTCGTAGTGGATTGAAAAATACGGAAGCTCAAAGCAATATTCAGGAATCTTTCTTGACACAAAAATTGTTGCGTCAAGCCAAAGCCCGCCATGCTCAGAAACAAGACTCATCCGAAGAATATCTGAAAAGTGGGTTAGGGTGATAATACCTTTTTCAACTTTTTCTATGATGTAATCGGGAATGTCTGCGTAATTTTTCCAGTTTTCTTTTGTAAGTAAAATCACCGGATGATTTCCAGCGTTTTTTATTATGCTGTCAATACATTTTTTTACAAGAAGAGGCGCGGTGTCATAGCCCTGCCACCAGAATATCCATATATTACCATTATTTTCAGATTTTTTTTCTTTTATAAAAAATCGGCTTTCGTCTGTATGATTCCTGTATTTTTCTATAATTGCTGAAAAATCTTTTTCAATGAATTTTTCTATTACAGAGTTTGGGTTTATGAAAGTACATATTTTAGAAAATTTGTTGAAGAGTTTCTTTTTTAAAATTAGTAGAATGATTTTCATAATTTAAAATCTGCCATTCCTGTTGATTTTATCCAATCGCAGACAGCTTTTGAATAAATGCTTCTGTAGGGAGGAATTATATGTCCAAAAAAATCTTTAAAATTTATAGTTTCCATTGAATTTGGAAAAAAAATCTGATTATTTCCATGAATATAATTTATATTGTTTTCTTTCATAAAGTTATATGTATTTTCAATACATTTGTTTAATTCTGGATTAGATTTCATTATTAATGAGGGAATAGGACATGAAATTACAAAAAAATTTATATCATGCTCTTTACAATAATCTCTTATTTTTAATAAATAAAATGCATCATTTGATGTCATTTTATCAGAATATTTAGTTTTAGAAACTTGGTCGAATTTAAAATTTTGCTTATAAATATTATTAGGGTCTATTCGTTCGCTTATTCCTCTTGGAACATAACCTGGTTTTCTTGATTTTATAACTTCAGGAATTTCCATTATATTTTCTGGAAATGATGACCAATCAAAAAAAGTTGACGTATATCTTTGGTTCATAACACCTTTGAAAACAATTTTTTTTAATTCTGAATTTCCTTTTAAATCAGCAAAAAATTCTCTGTAAAGTTCTTCTTCATGAGGATAATGATATTCTGGGAGTTGGTAATTTTGAATTACATCCCAACCTATAAGTAAATTTTTCACATTATGCTTATTTGTGATATCGACTAAAAGATAATATAAACTTTCTGGATAGGAGCCCTGTGGAGTCATACAATAAGCAGTCTGGTTAAATTCCCTACCTACTATTTCTGGCGAAATTCCGTTTCCCTCAAGAGAATTTCCTAAAACAAGAAAATCTATATTCTTGTCGAAGTTATGATAATCAATAAATTTTTTGTTCATAGAGGATAATGGGTACAATAAAAAGGTCATTACTCTTGAACATAAAACAAGCAAGATACAAAAACAGAATGATTTTATATACTTTGAAAGTTTAGAACTGTGCATAAATAAATCCTGTCATATTGGCTGCCTGAAAAAAAGGTACACTTAATATCAGAGCTAAATAAATAATCCATCTAATAGGAAGAGCGAAAGATTCAATTTTTTTACGGACATCAATATTTTTTTCTTTTAGAACACTTATTATAAACCAAATCAAACAAAACAGAACAACTGTACAAATTGTTAATTCAGAGAATGTATCAAATTTCCAATTAGAAATAAGATTTCCTGTATTAAATTTAAAAAGTTGTTTTAACATTGAAAGACTTTGTTTTAAATCTGTAACCTCATCAAAAACCCAACCTATATTAACAAGTAAAAACGTTCTTAGAATTCTGAATATTTTATACCAAGTTTTTTTTACATCAATATGAAAAATATTTATAATTTTTTCTAAAAATGGCTTAAAAACTGTTCCTAGAACAATTAAAAAACCATTGTAAAGGCCATAAACTATAAAATGCCATTCAGCTCCATGCCATACACCAACAACAAAAAATACAATAAGATTTGCTATGCACATAGGAATAATTTTTCCTGCATATTTATTGATTTTTGCAATTGCTTTACCCATATTAGAAGCAAATTTTGAAAGACTAAAAGGATAGAAAATATAATCTTTCATCCACGTACCTAGGGTAATATGCCATCTTCGCCAAAATTCACTTATAGATTGACTAAAAAATGGTTGTCTGAAATTTTCTGGAAGTTTTATGCCTACAAGCTCAGAAACGCCAATAACAACATCCATTCCACCTGAAAAATCCGCATACAATTTTATTGAATAGAATATAAGACCTACAAATGTAATATACCAAGGAAGCTTTGTGTATTCTGCGAAAATATATGTTACAACTTCCGCAGCTCTGTCAGCAATGACCAATTTTTTTAAGAAGCCCCAAAGAATTCTTTGCAATGCATACTGACATGATGTAATGCTAAAATGATGTTCTTCCTCAAAAAATTGTTTTTTTAATTCGTTGTATCGACTTATAGGACCTTGAAGGAGAGACGGAAACCAACTTACATATAAAGCATAATGGAAAAAGTTTTTCTCAGCCTTATATTTTCCATTATAAACATCAAAAATATAGCTTGCAATTTGGAATGTGTAAAAAGAAATCCCCAATGGCAGAATGATTTTAATTGCAGGAATTTTAGCATATTCTGGAATAAAATTATTAATATTTGAAATAAAGAAATTCGTATACTTTACTATAATCAATATTCCAAAACAAAAAACGAGTCCAAGACTGGCTATTAATTTCTTTTTTGATTTACATTCTTTTTTTAGATTTTTGCGCTCAATTTTATCTTCAAGTAATTTTAACTTTATGTCATAATTATCGGAAATTTTCGAAATATAAACTGCCGATAAATAACTTATAAGCGTTGACGAGAAAATAAAAAGAATTGCTTTTACGTTATTCAGTGCATAAAAAACATAGTTTGCCAAAAGCAGTACAATCCATTTTCTTTTTTGTGGAACTAGATAATATGCTGCTACTACTAATACGCAAAAAAATACAAAACCTGTTGAAACAAATGACATATTATTGAAGTTTTTGAATCATATTCCACATAGCTTCTGCAGAATTAAAGTTTTCTGGAATAAGATCCGCCGGTGTGATATCGATATCGAAAGTATCTTTTAATTGTGTCACAAGTTGAACAATATCAAAAGAATCAAGGATTGCATTGTCTATAAGAGATTTTTCTTCTGCAAAATCTACATCTGGTTTAAGTTCTTTAAGAATGTCTAAAAGTTCGTTCATTTTATTATCCTTTATAAATTATTATGCATTTAGTATATATGTTTCTTTTTGTTTTCTCAATATGCAATAACTTGTTCCGTTGAATAATAGAACAGCTGGAAGCGGATGGCTTAAGAAAAGATAAATTCCTTCTGTGATTGAATATGCGCCAATGTCATTGAAGACGAGAAAATCGCCTATGCCAGGGGCTTTTAACGAAAGTTTTCGTAATACGATGTCTGCTGTTGTGCACAAAGAACCTGCAATTGCAAAGTCAGTTGTTTTTTCTGCACTTTTATTTTCATAAATTTTTATATGGTCCACTTTTGGATTTTTCATTCCCATCATTTGGCCATAGTAATTTATATGGTTTATTCCGCCATCAATTATTATATAGTGATTTTTTTCATCTCCTTTTATATCCATGATTTTTGTAATATATTTGCCACAGCAAGAGGCAATGTAACGTCCAAGTTCTATTACATAGTCGTATTTTGAATCTTTTATAAGTGATGAAAACTGTTCAAGCTCAATGAAATTTTTATTTTGCTCTTTTTCGGAAAAATATTCGTAAATCAAGCCCGGACCATATTCTATGCTTGAAAAACTTATTCCTGTATCGGATTGCAGCTTGTCGCAAAAATCTTCAATAAAAGTAATTTCTTCTGTAATTTTTTTGATTTTTTTCTGTGTTCCAGTAAAAAAGTGAATGCCACGGATATTTATATTTGAATATGGTTTTAAAAGCCTGACACATTCATAAACATCTTCTTTTGACATACCAAATTGGTTTCCGTTTGAAAGTCTGATGATAACATCTTGAGGATGTTCTTTTTCTGATTTTACAGCTTTTATAAGGTATTCACAGTGCAAAAGTGATTCTAGTGTTATTGTATTTACTTTTAGATTATATGCTCTTTTTATATCTTCAAGAGTTTTGCAAACACCACTAAAAACAATTTTTTGTGGCAAAAGCTGATTTTCTTCGCAAATGGAAAGTTCTCCAGGAGAGCAAACTTCAAACATTAAATCTTCATTTTTTAGTTTATTTACTAAAAATGCATTTGCTTTTATTGCATAGCAGAGCTTTGTGTTTTTTGGAAGCATTTCTTTTATATCATTGATTCTCTCTTTTGCTTTTGAAGAATCAATGATATAAAGTGGAGTACCATATTTTTCTGCAAGAACCTTATAATCTGTAATATTAGTCATGAAGCTTCTCCAAAAGTGTTCGCTTATCGATTTTTCCATTTTTGGTTAATGGAAATTCACTTATAAAAATAAAATCACTTGGAATCATGTATGAGGGAAGATTTATACGCAACATAGAAACAATTTCTTTTTTTTCAGTTTCAGTTCCTGTATAAAAAGCTGTGATTCTATTGTCCGAGAAAATACAACAGGCACGAGTAATATTATTATGCTTGGAAATAGCACCTTCAATTTCTCCTAGTTCTATCCTGTGTCCCATGTGCTTTATTTGAGTGTCTTTTCGTCCAATATAATACAGAAGTCCATCATCTCCGTATTTTGCTAGATCGCCTGTTTTATAAATTCGTTCATATCTTGAATTTTGGCACGGATTCTGAACAAAAACTTCTTGCGTTTTAGGAGAGTTGTAATAACCGATTGCAACGCAAGTTCCACCTACGCAAAGTTCACCTTCAGCATTTTTTTCTGTAATAAGTTTATTGTTTTCATCTATAAGATATATCCGTTCATTAGGAAAAGGAACTCCGATTGGAATTGTGTCAGGAACTGTTCCAGCAGGAAGAATATAGTAGGTACAATTACATGTTATTTCTGTTGGCCCGTAAAGATTTATGTATTGTGCATTTGGAATAAATTTTTTCCAAATTTCGAGCTGCTTGCAAGGCATAACTTCTCCGCTAAACATAATCTTGTTAAGTTTAGAAGGGACTTTGTAGTCAAAGCCGTTAAGCGTAGAAAGAATGCACATTGCGCTTACCGCCCATATTATTGTTGTAATTTCACGCTCTTCAAGATAGTCAAGAAGTTTTGTTGGAAAACTGAAGAACATTTTTGGAACTAAATGGACTGTTGCACCAGTAAATACTCCAGAGAAAATATCTTTGACAGAAACATCAAAGTCAAATGGCGCTTGATTTGCAATGTTGTCTTTCTCTGTTATTTCAAAAATTTCTGTAAAGCAAGTTATAAAATCAATTACAGAACGATGAGAAACAACGACCGCCTTTGGTGTTCCTGTTGAGCCTGATGTAAAATTTGCATAGGCAGGATCTGTATCGATTATGTTTTTGCGGCGAGTGTCATAATATTCTTCACAACTTTTAGCGTTGAATTCTTTTTCCAAATCATCAAAAAAAAGCGGTGTTACATTAAGGGTTGAAACTTTTTTCTCAAAGCGACGGTCGCAAATAATATATTTTACATTGAGAGTTTCAACCATTGAGTTTAAGCGACTGTCTGGAAAAGTTGCATCAAAATAAGAATAAAAACAACCTGAATATAAAGCTGCAAAAAAATATTCCAATGTTTTGACGCTTTTATCAATCATAACAGGGACTGCTTGTCCACTCTCAAAGTATTGCGAAACTACTGTTGAAAGCATTTTTGATTTTGATACAAAATCTTTCCAATTTATGGAATGCTGAACGTCTGCAAAGGCCGTCTTTTCAGGATAAGAACTAGCCGTGGATTCAAGATAGTCTAAAATAGTGTATTTCATAATAAATATCATAAGCAGTATATAAGATTTTTTATACTATTGCTAGTAACGACTATTTAGTCGAAATTTTTGGACACATCACAGATATTTAGTCTCAAATTATTCTCGTGTTTATTGGTTGTACAATAACTTTTTTTAATCAGCATGCTTCAGGAAAACAAAATCGATGTTTATAAGACGATACAAAAAAAAGAACATAGCATTCCGCTGGGCATGTTATTATGTTCCTCTGATTTTGATAATTCTTTTATTCAGTTTTAGTTCTAGGACACAGGATTTATGTATGCACAGTATTGACAGCTATTTTTTTATGCATCAAAGCAAGTATTGGTATTAATAAATTAAATGTATTCATGTTTTTTTCTGTAAAAAAAACTCTACCTTTTCTGTTTTTATTGTTTTATCAAATAAAACAGACTGTTTTTCCCAATAAAACACTTTGTTTTACCAAGAAAAACAGTCTGTTTCTTTTGGTAAAAACCTTGCGATTATGTTTTTAATAACTCCAGTCATAGTCTTCTGTGAATCTCTCGTATTGGATTTCTGATTCAATGCCATGGTTTTGGAAGATTTTTGTGAATATTTGCTGGTCGGATGGAAAAAGAGGCTTCTCGCATCTGTAAAACTGATAGTATTTTGTTCTTCCGTATTTTA
>ERZ808267.421-NODE-421-length-12822-cov-2.673142_pt1 | contig 12822 bp, 11 predicted proteins | sample MGYA00521241_ERZ808267 | MGnify/ENA primary metagenome ERZ808267 (study PRJEB31516, sample SAMN03275592) | gut metagenome | biome: mammalia-associated habitat; material: feces | host: Papio cynocephalus | place: Kenya | collected 2012-07-19 ... | reverse complement strand
CGCTATTTGCAGGGTGCCAACCGAGTAGAGCAACATAGTTTATAATCGCCTCGGGTAGATACCCCTGTCCCACCAAATCTGCGAACGAAACAGAGCCATGACGCTTTGACAATTTGCTGACATTCCCGTCCGCATCCTTACCCATAATCAGTGGCAAGTGATAATATTCAGGCAATTCAAAGCCCAAATCTTGATGAAGTTGGACATATTGCGGAGTGCTAACAATGTACTCATTGCCACGCAAAACGTGAGTTACTCCCATAAGGTGGTCATCAATCACGTGCGCAAAATTGTATGTTGGCATTCCGTCCGATTTGATGAGAATAATATCGTGCAACATCTTGTTCTCGACCGAAATCTCGCCAAAAACGTGATCAAAATATGTGGTTACGCCCTCTTTGTTGGTTTTGTGGCGAATTACATAACTAGCGCCACTTGCGAGGCGAGCCTTGACCTCATCTTCGGTCAAATCTCTACAAGGGTCAGCCTCTGGAACTTCGGGGATTTCACAATTATCGCTAGCCAAATCTGCGTGAGGCTCTTTTTTCTCACAAAAGCAATAATATGCCTTGCCCTCTCTGATAAGTCTGTCGGCGTATTCGAGATAAATTGCCTTTCGCTCGCTCTGGCGGTATGGCCCGTGTCCACCATCACGGTCTGGACCTTCGTCATAATCTAGTCCAGCCATTCGCAAGGTATCAAAAATAACTTGCTCCGCACCGTCTACGTAACGATTTTGGTCAGTATCCTCAATTCGCAATAGAAATTTACCGCCTTTTGACTTCGCAACGAGGTACGCATACAAGGCGGTACGCAAGTTCCCAATATGCATATATCCAGTTGGGCTAGGCGCAAAGCGTGATACAATTTGTTTCTTGTCCATATTTTGGTTCTTACTCCTTATCAAAAATCTCCGTTATTATACCACTATAATAGATTTTATGCAAGAGATTTTTGGGTAGAGCAAAACAAAAAGGGGCTTACATCCCCAATTCACGCATTATATTTTCTACCTCTTGTTGACCCTCTTTTAGTTTTTGGAGTTCGGTCGGGTCAAGAGCGTGCAACAGGGTCAAGAGTTCCCCGATATGCGTACGCTCCTCATTCATAATATCTGTCCAAACCGCACGAGCCAACTGATTATCGGTCGCAGCAATGTGGGCGTTATATTGGTCGATTGCCTCCAACTCCCCGATTAGGTCGGTTCGAATAGCGGCTTTTAGTTCCGATTTGTTATAAAATTTCTGTTGAGCAAAAATTCCGTCTTGCATAATTCTCTCCTTTCAAATTTCAAATTATATATGTACAAATTTCGATTTTTGTTCAATTTCGGCAAAAAAGTATATTTATTTAATTGCTTTTTTTGCATTTTATTTATATACTTGTTTATATATTGTATGGAGGTAAGACTATGATTGGCCAAGCCGTGAGCAAGGTTTTGAGCGTGGTCAACAAAATTTTGGCTTTTGTTGTACTACTGACTTATGCACTCTTTGCTATCAATTTGAAATGGACATTTATTACAAATGAAACCATTTTGGGGATTTTGGAGGTAATTATGCACTACGGGCCGCTAGCAATCTGCTCGCTCGTAATGCTCGAATTTGCCGCAAAACGCAACATAATTATCAAAATTGTGGTGATTGCCGTAATTGCAATCGCAATCATCTTCCAATTCTTCCCAGACACATTCAACTGGGTAGTTGGCAAAATTTAGAAAAAACCGCATAATGCGGTTTTTATTTTTTATGTTGATTTTCTTGGATATACGATAGCGGAATTATATTTGAGGAAACGCTACTATCCTCTATCACACAATTGCTGCCAATTATACAATTATCACTCAAAATTGCGTTTTTTAGCACACAATTGGGGTAAATGATGCAATTTTTACCTATTTTACTACGCTCTATAAAGCAATTTGGATAGATTGTTGTATATTCAGAGATATCAGAATAAGAATCAACAAAAGTACTTGCTGGGTGCAAAATATTCACTTTTGATGCAAGCAAGTTTTGGTTAATATAGTTTTGCATTATGATTTGGCAGGCAGCTAGTTCTTTGAGTGTGTTTACACTTGGTATATAAAATTCGCCAGTATTTTGTGTAAAAGTAGTGATTTTTTGATGATTTTCTGCAAATAATTTGACTAAATCAGTTACATAATACTCATTTTGTGAATTATTGCAATCTAGTTTGTTGATAAATTTCTGCAATACTTTATTATCAAAGCAGTAAATCCCGAGATTTTTCTCCATTATTTTTTTATCTTGCGGGTTACAGTCCTTTGCTTCAACAATATCAATTACTCTGCCGTTTTTGCGTTTTATACGCCCTAAATTATCATTTTGAGGTAAAAAACCAGTAAAAATCAACATTTTTGCGTCATTTAGCGACATAATTTGAGTTAGCGTAGATGATGGCACTATCGGCCCGTCCCCATTTAAGAGCAGAACTTTACCGTCAAAATCAACAAAATTTTTACACGCACAAGCAAAGGCGTCGCCAGTACCACGAGGAATTGGTTGAATAGCAATTTCAATATCATTAGGCAAAAATGGTTGAATTTCTGCTTTATTTTCACCCAAAACGATAAATTTTCGCACAAAATTAATGTTTTTTATACTATCTAGAATATATTCGAGTATCGGCTTATTACAAATTGGCGATAGGATTTTACTACATTTTAGAGCCATTCGTGAGCCTCTGCCCCCAGCCAAAATTACGGCAATACAATCCAAATTTTTACCCCCTACTTTTTGTGTTTTCTTTCGCTAATTTTACTTAATCTTTGAGGTAGGAAAAATGAATTTTTGGGCAGGCCTTTTTCTACTGTTGCACCTGCACAAATGTAGCAATTATTCCCAATATTTACGGGCGCTATTAGGTTTGTATTACAACCAATAAAACAGTCATTACCGATAACAGTTTTTTGCTTAATTTTGCCATTAAAATTTGCGGTTATTACACCGCAACCTAGATTACAGCGTTTGCCCAAAATTGCATCTCCTATGTAGGTAAGGTGCGAAATTTTGCAACTATCCCCCACAAAACAAGCCTTTATCTCGCAAAAATTGCCTATTTTAACATTGTTGCAAATTTGCGTTTCTGGGCGAATATGACTACAAGGCCCCAGCGAAACAAAGTCGCCTATCACTGATTTTTCTATAAAATTATTCGGTAAAAGTACACAGTTTTTGCCTATTTTTGTACCATTTTTTATATAATTATTTGGATAAATTATTGTCCCCTCTCCAACCTCAACATCAGGCTCAATATATGTGTTTTTGGGGTCGATTATTTTTACATTTTTTGCAATTAATTTTGACTGAATTTTCTTCATATCGCTCTCACCTTTTTGCGTATTTTCCTCTCATAACAAACCATACGCAACATAAATAAAATGCCGAATACTCCCATTACAGGATAGCAATAACTTACAATCAGACCAAATCCCAACCCCGAAATCAACAAACACAGAATACCTACCAAAACGGTGGCAATTTTGTATGATTTGATATATTTTTTTAGCCAAATTGAAATAGTGTAAATCAAGGATACGGCAGTCGTGAGTATTCCAAGCCAGACAACCAGCAGCGTTCCTGTTCCGAACGAGTTGCTGACCGATTTTGCAATATATACGAGTGGCATATCGGACATAGAACTGTATGGATTAAGGTAAATCGACACAACCATACCGATGAGACAAATTACCATAAAACTTGCCCCGATTAGCGCTCCCCAGAGATTTGCCTTGCTGCTATGCTCACGCCCTAGCCTAGCAAATATAAAGCCTGCAAAATAAAGATTGCTGCACACATAGAGAATACAGAAGAAAACTGCACTGAATAATCTATCCGTTCCGTCCACCAGTGGCACGACAAAACCATTTGAATTTGACAAACAATATATGAAAGATATTGCAATTACCAAAACCAAAAACGGTACAACCAAGATATTTACCTTTACCATCTTGTTGAAGCCAAGCCAACTTACAAATATTGCAATAACAGCAGTCAAGACGCTAGCGTATCTATACAGTGAAGTGTCTAGCACTATGTCAAAAAGCGAGTTTGCACCAGCAAACATAGCTGAAAGGAGTATAATATTACTAATTATAAATATTATTTCCCCTACACTTCCCCAGCGTCCGAACAATTTTTGATTCATTTGCTGTACAGATTCTATACCATTGCGCTTTCCAAATTCTAGAAATCTGTATCCAAGAGCGAACAACAAGAAACCAGCAAGTATAATTAGAGGGAAACACACCCAACCGAATTGCGCAAAATAGAACCACACCTCTTTTCCACTAGCGAACCCAGCCCCGACAACAGAACCAAACATTACCGCTCCAACCACCAAACTTTGACCAAAAAGTCCCTTTTTGCGTGTCATCTACACCTCTTTACAACAGTTTTAGGCATTTTATAGCTTCATCGACCTCAGATTTATCTGTATTAAAATATATGCAAGCCTGCTCCAAAATCTGATTATTCTCGCAAAAATATAGGCAACTAATGAGATTTTCGCTAAAAGAGCAATCAATACTCTCCAAATTTTTACCCCTTAATTTTTGATTTGTTTTATTCAAATCAATATCAAGGTTGCAAATTTCCGAATAAACAACCGCTCCACAATAACCATACCGCAAAACCTGATTTAATGCTATAAATTGAGGAATTTTTAACTTAAAACTATGATAACGCATATTATTTGTGAAATCAATTGCTTTTAGCCGCCCAGATGAAAGCGCATATTTTGCCAAATAAAATTTCTGTTTACCGGCTATTCGTAAAGTAAGCAACAACTTGATATAAAATGAAATAACTGATTTATTACAAGAATTTGCAAGTTTTTGTACAATTTGGGGTGTAAAATCTGCATTCTTTAGCGTCAAGCACCATTCCAAGTCGCCAGCCAAAGTCAGAGAAGTTTCAAAAATGCCGTCAAAATTTTGCAAATCAAGCGTTTCAAATACAAAATTTATCTTTTCTTGCCCAGTTTTACGAGGAATTGAGGTAGAAATTTCCAAATTTTCCTCTTTGTTGCCATTTATTATTTCATAAAATATATTAAGTGTGGGATTTTCAATGTCGATCCACCTTGCACGCCCGATATAATACAGGGCTTCTTTTGAATTTTTGAGATTGTAGTAGCAAATAGCCACAAAAAGTAGTATTTTTGTGTTAAATTCGTCATTTTTGAGTATTTTTTGGTAATATTCTATAGCTTTTGTATAATTACCGCACTGCGCATAAATGTTTGCGACTGTTTCTTGCTCTTTTGAAGTCAAGGCTAGACTTGATAATTTTTCTAAATTTTGTTCCAAACTAATATAATCTTCGTCCATCAAGCAAATATTAGCCAGCACAATTATTGCACCAGCATTACTCGGGTCAAAACGCAAAATTTGCTGCAAAATATCACGGGCTTTATCACATTCCCCCAGCAAAACCAGTATATCGCAATATACAATTTGAAAATTTAGGTCGTTATTTTGTAAATAAGGCTCAATTTCTGCCAGTGCTTCATTATACCGCTTTTGTTTGATAAGCATTTTAATTCCCGCAAGCGTATCAAATTTAGGTTGGTTAGACATCAAATCTTCTCTAACAAAATTACACCATTCCAATACTGCCCCGACAAGTTCACTTTCCCTACCACAGTTTAACACTTCGGCAAAATACTTGACTGCGAGTTTCGGGCGATTGAGTTTTACGAGATTTCTGCCTATGCAAAAATACGCATTTGCACGAGTTTCTATATTTTTTACCGAACGAAAAGCATATTCGCAACTCAACACATACTGCCCCATTTCAAAATAGACTTGGCTAATAAGCAAATTCGCCGCCTGTCTATCTATCCTAGTTTTTGCGTAATGCAAAGCATTGCGGCTAGCGTCCAACGCTCCCAAATAATCTTGCTCAATCATTTTTGCGTCAAAAAGCTGCAGGTAATAATCGAGTGTATGCTTTAATTGAATAATCTTGCCCATACAATAGCGTATGAGGGGAAAAGGTAATTAATGATATAAATCTAGCTAAAACAAAAAAGGCAACTTTGGTTCAAAATTTACCCAAAAGTTGTCTTTTTTGGCGTTTTTTGCGTTTTTTTCTGTATTTTTTGCTGTTTTTTATTACTTTTTGGCAGTACTATGCAACCTCTTTGTTACCATTTTCCATTAAATACAATTCGTTGTAGGCTTTGCAAGATTTCAATAATTGCTGGTGCTTTCCTTGTGCAACAACCTTGTGGTCGTCTAACACAATAATGTTATCGCAGTCAACAATAGTACTCAATCTGTGCGCTACAATTATAAATGTGCATTTTTGTTTCATTTGATTAATAACATTCTTGATACTTTCTTGGTTCTTGTTATCCAAAGCGCTGGTTGCCTCGTCTAGCATCAGCACCTTACAATCAGTCAAAAACGCTCTGGCGATAGCGAGTCTTTGGCGTTGTCCGCCGCTCAATGTGATACCGCCCTCCCCTACAAAAGTTTCCATTCCGTCTGGTTTATCCATGACAAAGTCATAAAACTGCGCTGATTTGAGAGCGTCTACTAATTCTTGCTCGATTGCATCAGGTTTGGCATACAGTAAATTTTGCCTAATAGTTGTATTAAAAATATACGGACTTTGCGGAACCATACCGATATTAGTACGCAAAGACTGTTCGGTCAATTCAGAATTTTTGACCCCATCGAGCAAGATTTCTCCGCTTTCGCAATCAATTAGTCTATTGATTAGGCTCAGAATAGTGCTTTTACCCTCGCCTGACCTACCGACAATTCCCAAAGTTTGGTGCGCAGGAACGGTAAAACTGACATCTTGAAGTGCGGGCTGATTGTCATAACTAAAGTTTACATTTCTAAATTCGATTTTGCCTGTAAAGTCCTTTAATTCGGTAGTCCCGAAACGCTCTTGTGGATATTGGGTTTCATCAAATGTTTTGCGCATACGCTTGGCCGAAATTCGAGCGTCTTGCAATAAGTTGGAAATGTCGCCCAACTGAATACTCATACTCAATGGCGTATTGAAATATCTCAACATAACCACAAAAGCACCAGCGACAATTTGACCAATGGATAACAAATAAATTCCTAAAAGGAGCATTCCGCCTATCATAAAGTTGACAATGCACAATCTGCTCCTCGCAAATGTGGTATTGTATGCTCTTTTGTTAAACTCTGAATTATACTCGTGTGTATTCCACTTGCTGAATGCAGAAAACATAGATTTTTTGAGATTTAGACTCTTGACATCGTCCGAACCGCGCACAAACTCACCTATTACGCTGGTTTGTCTTTCCACAACAAGTGAGCCACGCATTACTTGGACAGCCCTATGTTTCTGCTGTATCATTCTCAAAAACGAATCTATCACAAGCGTTGCAACCATCAAAAGCCCTACCCATATATTCACGATAAAAAAGTACGCTACTATACCTAAATTTGTAAGGAAATAGAATAGCTGATCCCAAATTGCATTGATACTTGTAGCGTATGATTTGGGGTCGTTTGTCGCTCTCTGTATTACCTCGCCTGTGGTGAGTTTGCGATATGTTGAACTGGTGGTGTTTATTAACCGACTAGATATATCATTCCGAATATCACGAGTTGCTTTTCCACAGAGATTCGCTAGCGAAACTACACTCAACAATCTAGCAATGTCGCCCAAGCAAAAAATTCCACATAACACCAGCACCCAAATAATGGCGTCTGTCCATTCCTCTGCGAGCACAAAATTTGAAACACGCTCCAAAACGGGGGCACTCATAAATCCTGTAATTGTCAAGAAGATGGACAGCGTTATGGCACAAAACAACAGCCCCTTGTACCTTGAAAAATAAGTCAAAAACGATTTATTTTTTGATATTTTTTTGCGATTTTTTTTAGATTTTTTGATATCGGTTTTATCGCTAGCAATGATTGAATTGCCTTGTCGTTTTTTCTTCAAAGCCTCAGTAACTTCGTCATAACTGACGCCGTATTTTTGTAGATATTTTTGTTTTTTTAATTCAATTTTTTGTGCTTTTTTTATTTGTTTTTCTGTAAATTCTTTTCCCTTTTGTTCTTGCATCTCACTCTCCTCAAAAACACAAAAACTGCCACTATGTCGCAAATTTTAGCAGGTAAGTCGCAGTTTTTGTATAGTATGATATGATTTTTATTTCTTTTGATAGATTATCCTGTGGCAGTTTTCGCACTCCACAATTCCGTCTTTGTTGAGTAAATCCAGTCTAGCATTCGCTAATGGAGTCGAGCAGATTGCACAACAGTTATTTGTGAGCGGTACCATAATCGGGAACTTGTGGTCCTCACGCAATTCCTGATACCTAGTCATAATGCGAGGGTTGACTTTTTTCTTCAACTCCTCCATTTCTGCCAAAATCTTTTGACGCTCGGCATTGTCCTTCGCCTCCAAAGCGTTGAACTTATTTAGACTTTCTTTGTACTTGTTTTTGCATTCCACGCCTTGATTTTTTGTCTTGTCAAAATTGGCAACCATTTGATTTATTTTGATAGACAAATTCTTGATATCTTTGCTCAAAGACAACAAATTGCCGATTTCGGACTTGATTTGAGCCTCTTTTTCACGAAGTTCATCAACAGACTTGCCACTCATATCCTCTTTTTTGAGGTTGTTGAGCTTTTCAGTCTTCTTTGCGTAAGCGTTTTTTAACTTCTCAAACTCGGCAATCAACTCACCCGCCGCACTTTCTAGTGAAACGAGCTTGTTTTGCGCTTGCTTGACTTGTTCTACGAGATTGTTTACCTCACGCTTTTCACGACTATTCTCCAACTCTTTGTTAAGTTTTACCAAAGCAGCATCTTTTTGTTGATACATTAGGATTTCTTTTAGCATTTTACACTTCCTTTTAAGTTCTCGCATTGCCGCAAAAACTGTGTTAATTCGTTAAATTTGGGGTCAGAAACATCAATTTTGGATAAAATTTGGGTAGTTTTACTGATTTTTTGGTCGAGCCACATACGGAACACTGGGTTAGAATACTCCGCCTCACTCGCTCCGAAAAGCAATTTTTCTTCGGATAAAACCTGCTGCCCAACTATCGCTTTGATTAGCAGATAAAATTTTTTGTCAAAAATCAGCCTGTCCACCACAATTTCATACCCAACCGAATTAAGCAACTTACGGACTTTGTAAAAATCACGCATTGGTTGCAAAACTAGCGTTGGGCGAGATGAATTTCGGTCAAAATAATTAGTTAAAATCTTGCAAATTTCGTTGCCGCCCATTCCCGCAATCAGCACTTGGTCAAAATTGCGGTCGGCTGGCAACCCATCGCATACCAAACACTCTGAACGAGTAATCAGTCCGTTCTCTCGGAGCAGTTTGGCTGTCTTTTGTAGACTTTGAGCGCTAATATCGGTCGCTACGAGGTGTTGCGTCAAGTTGTTTTGCAACAAATATAGCGACAAAATCCCATGGTCGCACCCGACATCTGCGGTGTTCTCTGACCGAGTTAGCAGTGCCGCCAATTCGCTCTGGCGATTAGTCATCTACAAAATCCTTTAATTTTTTGCTACGGCTAGGGTTACGCAACTTTTTGAGCGCTTTTGCCTCAATCTGACGGATACGCTCACGAGTTACATTAAATTCCTTGCCAACCTCCTCCAAAGTACGAGGATGCGCATCGTCTAGCCCGTAGCGCAAGCGGATAACTTTTTGCTCACGAGGAGTAAGGGTTTCGATTACTGCCAAAAGTTGCTCTTTTAGCATCATTTGGATAACATTTTCTGACGGTGATTTGGTGTTCTCGTCCTCAACAAAATCGTAGAACTCACTGTCGCCCTCCTCACCTGTCGGGGTTTCTAGGCTGGTAGGTTCTAGGGCGATTTTACGAATCTCGCCAACTTTCTCCTCGGACAAGCCCATAACCTCGGCAATCTCGCTCTCCGTAGGCTCTCTGCCTAATTTTTGCCACAACATACGGGTAACACGACCCAAACGGTTGATAGTTTCGACCATATGCACAGGGATACGGATTGTACGGGCTTGGTCAGCCATCGCACGACTGATTGCCTGTCTAATCCACCACGTACCGTAGGTGCTGAAGTGGAAGCCACGGCGGTAGTCGAAACGCTCAACCGCCTTGATTAGACCCATATTACCCTCTTGGATAAGGTCGCTAAATGACATACCAGTACGCCCCAAGAACCTCTTGGCAATGCTGACAACCAGACGCAAGTTCGACTCAATCAGCTTTTGCTTGGCGGTTTCATCGCCGTCCATCATACGCTTGCCCAACTCGATTTCTTGCTCGGGGGTCAAGAGGTCGACTTTACCAATGTCCTTAAAGTACATTTTGACAGGGTCGTTGATATTTGCTTGGTTCATCATATGCTCGACATCGATTTCGTCCGAGTCATCACGAGTTACCTCTACGCCCTCTTCGGCGAGGTATTTCATCGCAATTTCGATTTCCTCGGCATTTGCCTCGACTTTCATTAGGCGATTATATACATCGTCCTCCGAAATTGAGCCTTTTTTGCTGGCGATAATTGCCAACTTGTCGCACTCTTTCTTGATTTCATCTCTTAATTCTGTATTCATTCTTCCTCCATCACCTACGAGAATTTTTGTTCATAAGGTTGATATTTGTTACATATTTTTGGCTCAAAGCCTCGGTTTGTGCTTTGAGTTTGTTTAATTCTTTGGTATATTCGATGACTTTGCGCAGTGCATCGTTACGAATCTCAATATCCGTAGTCTGCGAACAGATAGCCTGCTGTTTTTCGCTCTCCAACTTGATTTTGCGGTGCTTGTTTTTGAGCAGATACGATTCGAAAGTAATTTCTGGCAGCGGGTCTGGCAAAAATTCGTAATTCACCGCCTCTTTGAGTAGCGGCGTTGACTGGTCGACATCTATATAACTATATAGTCCGCTAATGCTCGGACGGTTACCAGCGGCGATAGTGTCGAGTATGTACCCAAAAGCCTCATTTAGCCCGCTATCAGTAAAATATAATTCGGGCAAAGTCGCATCAAATTGTTGACAATAATTTTTATTATACAACAAACTAGCGATAATGTAAAGGTCTGCGAGGTCAAAACCGTCTTTTTTTACCTCTTTCGGCTTCTCGGAGGTGTCGCCAGCCTGCTCATCAGGCACAGTTTCACGCTCTCGCTCCCAAAATGGGAGTTCGCTATCGGGGAGTTTGTTCAAATCTTCACGCAAAATATCTAGCGGCGTACCCGAGTATTTTTTGATTAATTCAAGGTAAATATCTTGCTCGCTTTTATTCTCCAAAGCCTTGATTACGACCAGCGCTTCGTGTACAAACTTGGTTTTTTGCATACGGTTTGTTAGGTCAAAATTGTCCGCAACGGTCTTGATTTTGTACTCAATTCCGTCAATAGCACTATCCACGATTTCACGCATTCGTTCAGCGCCATACGCTTTGAGGAATTCGTCTGGGTCTTTCCCCTCAGGGATTGAGCCGACCTTGACATTTAGTCCGCCATTACGCAAGACATCAATACTCCGTAGAGTCGCCTTTTGCCCTGCCCCATCGCCGTCAAGTAGCAGAACTATATCATCGGTAAATTGCCTCAACTTGCGGGCGTGTATAGGTGTAATCGCAGTACCGAGGCACGCAACCGTATTGTTGAAGCCGAATTGGTGCATACTGATGACATCAATTTGCCCCTCAACGATTATAATATTAGGCAAACCGCCGAAATCTCGGTTGTTTTTGCGTGCTTCGTCCCGCTCCTTTTTGATGAGGTTGATTGCGAAAATCACCTCAGATTTATTGAATATGTATGACGCACTGGTGTTCTTGTACTTTGCGCCCTCTTTGTTTTCTAGCATACGGGCGGAAAAGCCGATTACATTGCCGTCCTTGTCGATAATCGGGAATGTAAGCCTTCTTGCAAAAGAATCATAGGTCGAGCCCTTCTCGCTCACACTCTCCAAGCCTGCCTTTTTGAGGATTTCGTCCGAAAAGCCTTTGTTACGCAGGTGGTTGAGTAGCCCATTAAAGTCTAGACTACACCCTAACCCGAATTTACGCACAAATTCGGGGCTGATTTGCCGTTTTTGGATATATTTGACCGCTAATTGTGCTTGCGGGTGGCTGGTGTAGAGATTCTTGTGATAATATAACCCAGCCTCTCGGAGAGCAGCGAGAATGGTATCCCGCTCCTTTTTCTTCTTGGCGATTTGGTCTTGGTCCACATCTTTGAGTTCGGGCATCGGCATATTGGCGATGTTTGCCAAACGCTCTACAGCCTCTACAAAGCCGACATTTTCGTACTTGCTGATAAATTTGATGACATCACCACTCTCTTTGCAGCCGAAACAGTGGTAACTTTGACTATCGGGATAAACAAAAAATGATGGGGTCTTTTCGTGGTGAAATGGGCAGCAGCCCGACATTTCTCTGCCGTTTTTCTTCAACGGAACATAACGCCCGATAATGTCTACCACATCGCAGCGTGATTTGAGTTCGTTGAGCCAGTCTGGACTAAAAAGTTTCGCCATTGCTCCTCCTTGTAAAGTGAAAAATAGAAAACACAACCAAATTTAGGGTTGTCCCTCGCTAAAAATGAATAAAAGCAGTATGCTTCGCAACATACTAAATCATACCTCTAATGTATAAGTACGCAATCGACTCGCTAAATTCCTCCTTTTATTTCAAAAATTTTTTGGAAAATTTGGAAAATGCTAGGTTTTTGTAGGTAAAATCCCACAAAAAATAAAAAAAGCACTGTCTAGTGCTTTTTCTTTATATCACTCTACTCACTATTATCCACAACGACATAGGTATTAGGGTCAGTGCCGACAGGGGCA
>ERZ808267.418-NODE-418-length-12901-cov-2.863537_pt1 | contig 12901 bp, 13 predicted proteins | sample MGYA00521241_ERZ808267 | MGnify/ENA primary metagenome ERZ808267 (study PRJEB31516, sample SAMN03275592) | gut metagenome | biome: mammalia-associated habitat; material: feces | host: Papio cynocephalus | place: Kenya | collected 2012-07-19 ... | reverse complement strand
TTTCCCTTGACTTAGGGGAAAACTATGCTACAAAAGACACCAAAAGCGAGTAAAGGAGATTAAGTAAAGAAAACATACTTCAATGATTTTGGAATAACTAGAACATTAACAATGCTTATAGTTATGTATTTGAAAAATGTCTTTTAAAGAAAAACATAATTTTGTTGAAACAACAATATTGAAATTTAAGAACAAATTACAATACAATTTGCCGAGTGTATAAAAAAAAGAGGTTTTGCGTATAGCCCCGCGCGCAAACCTCTTTTTCACTCGGCAATGGTTGTTCAAGAGAAATGTGTTTTTGTTTAGTTGTTTTATATTCTTGTAGTTCATTTAGTTTATATTGTTTAATTGCTTTGTGTTCGTGTGCTTGTCTTCGGTGGAGCGTAGCGACACCGACTTGTATCAAGACAAGCGCACGTTTAAATGCCATTAATTTTCTTTATTGTATAATTCACAAAATTTTATTACTGCGCCTTGAGTAAAATATGGTTTTTTAGCTCCTGTTTTATTTCTTGGATCTAAATATCTAACTGTACAATAATCTGGATTTTCTTTTATCTTTTTATATATATTTGAAAATTCTTTATTTATTCTTAAATTTGGAATGAATTTCTTTAATTCAATTGTAAAAGATTTATAATCATACTCTGGTAAAATATCTTAACTTCTAACAGCAGGGGCATTTTTGTCATTCGTTAATCTATAGGCTTTTGTAACAGGTATTGATTTTTCATTCTCAGCATCAATAGCTGCAATAATATCAGCATTGGTTACTTTTTTAACACTTGCTAGTAAAGTATCGAAACCTACTATAACCGATTCTTCTATACCTTCATCGTTTAAATACTTTATAGCTTTTATAATTTCAGACACAAAATCATTGTTATTGTCATTGTAATCCCTATTCAAAAATTCAACCGGGTTAAAAGGTACTTTAAATCCAATTGGAAGAATAATTAAATTATTTTCTTCCGTTAGATCAACATTAAAATAATTAACTAGAAATTCATTATAATTTAACAAGCTTTTACTTAGTAACATAAAAATTGCAGGATCTAACTCTTCTTCAAAATAATGAACATTAGAATTTCTATAAGTATCTATTAATTCTAAGTTTTCAAACTGTGATATGAACTTATTATGACCTTCTTTTGAGTTGATATAGTCCCTTACAAGAACTAAAGCTTTTGAGAATGATATTGTATGTTTTTTATCATCTTTTTCATAAATTTTTTTATTTGAAATAAATTTATATATGTAAGCTTTTAATAGCAATTCCCATGCATTTATAAATAACATAGCTGCTGTAGGATACCTGTAACTAAATTGGGGCTTATTATGAATCTCCATAGCAGAAAGCATTGCGGATTTTGAAGCATTTAATAAATTGTATACAACATTTTTCTTTCTTTTTCTCATAGAACCTCACTTTTTAAACACAAACACATACTCATGTGCCAATAGCAAAAAGTTGTATTTTTCACTATTTGTTTTCCAAAAGCCTGTTGCTTTGCAATTGTGTTGTTCTTTTATTATAATTTCTTTTTGTTTAAAGCCAACATTTATAAATCTTTGCATAACTTCAAAACCGAGTGGTTGAACCATTCCGTTTTTGCGAGTATCACCCATAACAATTGCACAAAATTTATCTTTCTTTAAAACTCTATAACACTCGCTAGCAACTTTTTCAATTGCCACAAGAAAATCTTTATATTTTAAATGAGATAAATCTTCATCAATATCTTCACTATATTTTATAATATCTGCATAAGGTGGGTGGGTGCAAATTAAATCAATACTCTCAGTTTGAATATTTTTTAAATCACAAGCATTACCAAGTTCAACTTTTATTTCATTGTTGAATTCGCAATCAAAATCAAGTTTGTTCTTTGTAATCTCAACAGCCTTTGGATTAATATCAACACCAATTGCATTACGATTGTTTAATTTACATTCAATAAGGGTTGTTCCACCACCAATAAATTGGTCAAGTACCAAATCGTTTGGTTTCGAATATCTCAAAATGATATTTTTAGCAACATAAGGGGAAAAGTTTCCACGATATTTTGCATCATGGGTTGCCCATTTGCCACGATTAGGGAACGACCAAACAGTGTTAGTTTCTAATTCAAATTTTTCTTCCATCTATTATTAGTCCTCAACCAATTCAGGGGGTACAGGTAACCCTAATCTATTTAATGGAATATATTCAAAATAATAATCACAACCCACAGAATGAATATAATCTAATACATCTTTGTATTTTTCGTTTCTAAACCAATTATCAAGTAAATAAATATACTCAACATCAATATTAGCAGTTGCCATAAGTTTTTTATACTGTTTTTTCTTAAAATCACAAGTTTGCAATTTTTCATCTACAGAGCCTGCAACTTCTTGATGTTTGCACTCTATAATAAATAAAACATTGTTAAGTAAAACAAATATGCTATCATCTGGCAGTAATTGTTTTGATATGTGCTGTTTCCAGTTTATTTCTAATTTTTTTAAGAATATATTATAAAATTTATGTTTTTTGTAAACTTCTGCAACTTTTTCATTATCATAATAAACATCATTTCCAACAACATTATAATGTGGTTGTTGTGTTAAGAATGTTGACAAATCAGTTTTACCCTCAAATATCAGTCCTGTTTTTGTATTACCGCCACCTTTACCGCTTTTAATCATCTTTTTCTCCTTTATTTATTGAATTAATTTTCTCCAACCGCAATTTGAAACCACCCAATCAAGTCATAGTATTCTATAAGTTGTTTTGAGTAATATCTTGCTCGTCCTGAGCTTATATTTCCTTCTGCATAGTAAGGTGTTCCCTTTATCGCAATTGGCTGATTTAACATATTCTTATCTTTAGACAATATTGGGTCTTTTATATTTTCTTTTTTTGTTGATGTTGCTTTATGTATTAAATTATCCTTAACAATTTCATCAAACTTTTTATTGTCAAAACCATTTAATATTTCACAAATAGTAGGGATAACGTCTTTCCATTTAGAAACCGGATATTCTTTATCATCAAACCTAATAAGTGTTGGTTTTTCTCCTTCCATTGGAGTGGATTCATCCGACATATCATAAATCCCTGGTTCAAATTCAAATGCTGGTGCTTTTGTTTCATAGTCCCTAGACCTTTTTAATGGGGGAGTTATTGCCTTACAAATTCGTTCAGCAATTTCTTCATTACGAATTTTTATATTTTCCTCTTTCCATTCTAAGAATCTTTCATCTTTAGCAATTTCGTTAGTAATAACAAATTGAACCTCAGCTATATGTTTTAACTTTACACTCCAAGGTTTATTTGAATTTTTTGAATTATACCCCTGCGACATTGGAGCTAAATTACCTATACAATTTAAATATTTATTTCTTAAGTCCTTAGATTTTTCTTCGCCTCCGTAATACTGTATCCACCAATTAGAGAATGTTTGTGGCATCAAATGTTCCATTGTTACTTTTGAAATATCTACTGGGATATTGCACCTTTCGAATTCTTCTGTTTTTATTAGGATCGCCCTTGCATAATTAACATTTACAGCTTCTTTTAAAGCTTGTTTAAACTCTGCATTATCAGGGAATCTTCCAGCTGACGAACTACTGTTAGATAACTCAAAGTATATATTATCATAATTGCACTCTAAACCATTATCAAACTTTCTTAATAGTTGATTTATAACCGTTCTTAATGCACCGCCACCACCAGAAACTGCACATACTCTATATCTTGCCATAAAATCAAATAACAAATTTAAAATCCTTTCAAGTTCATATTCTTGATTAGTATATAATGTATCAAACAAATAAAGATACAACGGCATTAAGTCATCAGTTTTTAGCAAATTTAACATAATTATTTGTTTATTAATTTTCTTATTTTCACAATTTTCAAACTTGAAATATGCAAAATATTTAGAATATCTGCTCATTTCACTTAATATTTCTACCTTGTTGTTTTCAGGCTGATTTACATAATCATTTTTAAATTTTTTATAAATGTTATCTTGTTCTACATCTTCAAATATTTTCATTACTAAAAAATCACGAGCAAATCTAGATATATTTTCATTAGACACAGTTCTTTCAATTTTCATCCAATAATTCTTATATAGAGACTCTTGTTCTTCAATTGAATTTGATAAAAGTAAACAATTTCTAATCAAATCTGCAGGAGTAAGGCGTTTACCTGTAGAATTAATTTTCTCAAACACAGTTTGAACTGCTTCTAAATTATCTTCAATCTGCAAATTCACATCAACAACTTCTAATTTTGTTATAGTATTATAAATGTCTTTTAATGGTAAATTACTTTTTCTTAATAAATCAATAAAATGATAGTAATTTTTAATTATATTATTTTTCTTATCATTTGCAGTAATCATTCCTTTAACAACAGAATTGAAACTATCAGCATCATAAGATGTTTGTTTTAATCTTACTCTAAAAGTATCCCCACCATTATCATTTTCCAAATATCTAAATGTTATATTTTCATCTGGAATGTTTAATCGCTTCATTTCATCCCTAATAGCACATAGCAACAATAATATTGTTGTTACTCTTTGTTGACCATCCACTAAAATAAATTCATTAAAAGAAGCACCATTATTTTTTCCCTCATAATATACAATATTTCCCAAATAATGAGTTTTATTTGTCTTGTATGAGTTTACTATATCTTCAAACAGCTCATCACATTGCTCAAAAGACCATTCATAATTTCTTTGAAATGGTGGAATTATAAATACTTTATCTAAACCACCAATAAACCTTAAGATATTTGTTTCACTAGCTTTCATTTTTATTTTCTCCTTTTGTAATTCATTACAACAATTTCTGTTATATCTCCACGCTTGCTTGCCTGACAGTTAATCATTCGTTTTGCATAAACTCTTTCAATTTCAAAGTCATTATATAAGTCATCAAAAAAGTTATCATTTTCATTTGTATTTTTAGGGTCGGAATTTGAAAGCATAAGCAAACAATCTTTTTTATCCAAGTCTTTAAAATTCTCAGCAAGTTTAATTTGGTCTTTATCATCAAATCCTGATTTATCATAACTCACAAATGAATTATTCTCAACAAGTGGACGATAAGGTGGGTCAAAATAAATAAAAGTATTATTATCTGCATTGCTTAAAACTTGTTCATAACTACCAAAACTAATCTCAACTTTTTGTAATAATTTTGAGCAAGCCAATAAATTGTCTTTATCGCAAATCAAAGGATTTTTATATTTGCCATGTGGCACATTAAATTTGCCACTTTTATTTACTCTATAAAGTCCATTAAAACAAGTGTGGTTCAAAAATATAAAATCAGCGCACTTTTCAAAATCGTAATGTTCATTCAAATGAATTGAGTTATATCTGTCCCTAACATTATAAAAATATTTTGTTCTGTCATCACAAGATAAATATTCTTTTTCAAGCACTTCAAGTTGCTTTATAACTTCATTTACATCTGTTTTTATGCAACGATAACAATTTATAAGTTCTTTATTTATATCGTTTATGTAGGTTTTTTCAATGTTGTAATTTTGTAAAACATGGAAAAGGACTGCTCCACCACCAACGAAAGGCTCAATATATGTTTTTATTTTACCTTCTTTAAGTTCATTTGGGAACATTTTATCAAATGTATTTATAAGTTGTCCTTTACCGCCAGCCCATTTCAAAAATGGTTTTGCAATTCCTTTACACATTTTTTGACTCCTTTGTTAATTCCATAATATCTGCGATATCACAATCAAGAGTTTTGCAAATGCGCAAAAGGACATCCATACTTACTTGCTCATTTTTTCCAAGTTTAGCAAGTGTTGATGTTCCTATATCTGCTTTTAATCTTAATTCTGTTTTTGTCATACCATTATCAATAAGTTTTTTCCATAATTTGTTATATGAAATGCTCATACTATACCTCTGAATTTATTTATAAATGCATTATACTATAAATGTTAGAAAATTACAACAAAATATTTGACTTATGAAATATTTTATCTCATATAATACTGCTTATTTGTTTTTTACTACCTTAATGGATTTTACTAGTTTAATAAATAAGTCTTGAATAAAATTGTTTATATTTTTAACATTTATAAATTTGGGTTTATCATTATATAAATTTCCCTTGTTATCTTTTGAATATCTTGAATGGGAGCCATCACAATCAAGCTCTTCCAAAGCACAAATAAAAATTTTTATATCATCAAAGTTGTCATTTATTATACAATTGTATTCATTAAATCTTTCAATGATTTTATCCCATAATATAATTAACCCATGTCTGGGTTTGTATTCAATATTCAATAATCTGCAGATATATTTCAAAGTAAGTTCCACTGTATGTCTTGCAAGAAATATAAATGGAATTGTTAATGAATTAGTTCGTAGTGTCATGATTACTACAGATGAATGATTTTGTTTTAATAATGAATCTGCTATACAATTTAAAGCGTTTGCATATCCTAATATGACTTCTTTTTCAGCTTCATCAGGTTTAAATTCATCCTTAAAAATAGAGGCAGATGTAACAATATCCCATTCGTTTGTAATATATTTATCAACCCCATCTCTAAAAAACATTTCTCTAGTATATTTTGTCATTATAATCTCCTTAGAATTATGACTACATTATAACACAAAATTGATTGTACAGCGTCAAAAATAAGCAAAATAACAAAAAAGACTAAACCAATTAGTTCGATTTAGTCCATTAAATTATTCTGCTAGTTTCAAAATGTCTAGCCCTTCCCTAAATTCTTTTTATTCTTCACAAATTAGATAAATTATTTGTCCATTTCGACAGCAGTGTCAGCACTTGCCTCTGCTGATGCAGACTTGTTCCCCAAACGGTCAAAAACAGTCTTGCCGATAAAGTAACCACCGCAACCAGCCAAAGCAGCGATTCCGATAGTACCTACAATCTCAGCTGAGTCAAGGTTTGCAGCAGTGTTGAGCGCATTTGCCGCCTCAGGAGCTAGTTGAATAGTCCATTCGTTCACTACATTGCCAGCAGCATCTGTGAATGGGTCGGTAACGATTTGACCACCTTGCAACATACTTGGGTCAATGCCTGCCTTGATAATGTCGTCAGCGTAGAAGCTGATAGCCTCATCACCAAGGTAGTTGTACATATCTACAAAAGTGTAGTAGTATTTGTCAATGTCAGCCATACTTGTGTCCGCACTAATTGTACCATTTTCATTGAACAAGTGAGCAAAAGTCTCATTTGTCCAAGCAGAGTAGGCGTCAAAGTCCTCAAAGCCACGTTCTTGAGCGTATTGGTTCAAGACATCAGCGTTTGAGTGTGAGTGAACTCTGTTGATAATCTTACTAGCGAGTTCTGGGTTTGCCTCTGCGAATTTGCTAAATTTACCATTCATATTAGGGAAAACGCTACTACCATAGTCGTTGTAGTCAAACAGTGGGTTACCAGTTTTGAGAGCCTCAACCGCACTTTGGTGAATAGCCTCAACCGCACTCTTTTGAGCCTCTGCAATTTGTGCATTGTATTGAGCAGCAGCCAAAGCTTTCTTGTATGCGATTGACTTGCTAGCGTACAAGAAGCCTGCGACACCGCAACTTGCAGCACCCAAAATAAGGGCAGCGATGTTACTGAGCCTAGACTTAACACTTTTGGTAGCCTTGTTGTACTCCTCGGTAGCATCTTCTACACTAGATACAAAGTTGTTTGTGTTGCTTTGAGCAATAGTTTCGCCTGTTTTAGGGCTGAAACTGGCTTTTGTGCTAACTTTTGTTTTTTTAGGTTGTTCTTGTACGTTGTCATTTTCAATACCAAACATACCATTTAATCTCTTATTACCTTCCATAATAATTAATCTCCCTATATCTCTTTTATTTACGATGTAATTATACCACAAAGAGGGTACTTTGTCAATACTCTTTTTTCAAAAAAGTTGCATTTTTGGTATAAAAATAGCATTTTTATGCATAAAATTAGCAAAACATACGGATTTTTATGAATAAAAAACCCTATTCCATACAGAAAAGGGTCTAAATACAATTTGTTAACCAAACTACATTTGCATTTCGCCGTATTTGAGGTCTCTCGATTTACGGTCTTCCTCTATAAGCTCGTTAATCAAGTTGCGGACTTGTGAGGGGTTGCGAATACGAATGAGATCCATGGCATTATCCGAAGCATCCTTGCAATATACTTTGAGCGTACCAGTACCCCAAAACTTGTTGGTAAACGACTCAAAAATAGATGTATCATCAATACGGAAAACATTAACCTCATCAATCTTACTCGTAAAGAATCCGCGGTCGATAATCAACTTGCACCACTTGCCGGGCTTCTGAATAATGCTGTAACGAGTAAAAGAGAGGGGAAGCCCGCACCAACGTTTGCGGTCGTGCCACAACTCTTTTATATCATCACCGTATTTTTCTGATGCGTATGACATAAATTCCTCCTGAATTATATTTTAAGTATTGTATCACAAAAAAATCAAAATGTAAATAGTAAAGTCAAATTTATCTTATCTCTCGATAGTTACTGTTCCATCTTCGCTGATTTCAATTTTGTCGCCAGACTGGACATAATTTAGGAAATCTTCGCCCAACTGATCGATTGCAATCATTGTGCTGTTTTCCCAAAATTTAGCCAAAATCACACCGCTTGCGGCGAGTGAGTCAATTTCATTTGAAAACAACATCGCACTAGGCGCAATACCCATTGAGCAAACAGTCTGCAATACCAGCCCTCCTGTGGTTGACCCAATAGTGTTCGGAAGGCATAGGATTTTGCCTGTGATTACTTTGTTATACAAATCTGGGTTGTTTTGGTCGCTACCGATAATTTGCTTGGCATTTTTGAGTGCGCTCTTTTGAAATGTCGCTAGTGTGTTTAGCCCTGCGTGTGTTACTAGAGCCTCACCAGTCAAAGTTCCTCCGCAGAGGACTCTACCCTTAAATTCTTTTTTAGCCATTGTTTGCCTCCTTGCCTGTGATAATGTCGAGGATTTCATTTTCCGAATAGAATCTAGCCCTTGTATAAGTACGCAATTTATTCGAGCAAGTGATAATTGCCCTAGAATGTGTGAGCGGGTTGTTTAGATACATTAGCGGACAAATGCTAGATAATTTTACCCCAGTCGCCATAAGTTTGAGATAATTTGTAGTTTCGCTAAACTTCTGTGCAACAGCAGGAGAAGTGGTTAGAATTGTGCGACAGGTAACTTTTGTCCTGCCGTTTTTGATTAACGAGTCAAAAATCTTGTCAGTCCAACTATCCAGTTGTTCTAGTGATAGATGAGGACACCCGATAAAGCACAATTTTGGTCTTGCGTTTTTGTTTTTCCAAAGGATTGGATAAGAATCATATGTTTTCTGCAAGTATTCATCATCAATCACCAGCTTTTTGGCGTCTTTTCTGATTAACTTTTCGCCACTTTCCACCGCTTCGGGAGTTAGGTTTTCAATATGGTACAAACCAACCGCTCCGTTACTAGCGCTAGCCGCTCCCATATCTTTGAGATAAGAGCAGGTGGTGTCGTCCAAGGTCTTGCCAATCCACTTGTCCAGCCCCTTGATATAAGGCACGCCCTCGCCAACGGCAATTCCTATGGCACTACCCAAGATTTGTGCCTCAGGAATTTTGGTAGTTTTTACCTCGACTACCCAATTTGCTTGCCTGTTTTCATCTAATAAGAGTCCAAATTCAGGCACAACACCTAGTATACACCCAAACAAATCTATCATACCACTATTGCGGTTACACCTAGCACCCAACACTGAGTTTGCATAAACTACGGCACTGCTCTCTGCCCAAGACAAAATATCGCCTTTTTGGGGAGTGTTTCCCATTTCCTTGTGATAGCAAGCACAACTAAATGAGTCAGAGGAAATAAGCCCAACTTTCTTTAACTGCTCCTCGTACTCCGCCTGCTTGCCATACATTACCTTGCTAAATACAATTTTGTCTAGCAAGTTGCATTTTACATTTTTGTAGTCAATAGGGCGAGGGTCGGCAGTAAATTTCCATTTTGCGCTAATACCTGCGTCAATTATTTGTTGCATAGTGCGGTAGAGTGGTTTGAGTAGGGGAATACCCATAGAAGTAACCAAATGCCCCTCGTGAGTGATTTTTACCATACGCTTTGCCCCAAAAATGTCGCCAAGGCTGACCAAAGTCTGCATCATTTTTGCCATTACTTCGCCTTGCGAGCCGTTGAGTATTGCTTCTTCTTCTGGCGTTAAATTCATTTTGTGTTCCATTTTTGTCCTCCTATATATCTCTACAACGGCGATATGCGCCCTTGACTGCTATAAATACCTTGCCTGGACGGAAAGCATCACCAACTTGATAAACATGCTTTACCGCATTTTGTTTCACTAGGTCAAAGTATAGTTCATTTTGAGCACGAGTTCCGACAGCCACAATTACTAGGTCAGCAGGAATTTCGACTGATTGTATTTTTGTCTGAATCTTTGGAGCGAGCGGGTTAGTTATATTCTCTGGCAAAATAGGTTGCCAAGTGTTGTATGGGTTCGGTACTGAACTATGTACGTTTTTGTTGATAACTACACTGCTATCCTTGATTTCACTCAAAGTACTCAAATTATGTGTTGTAACATTTGCTTTGTCTAGGTAGTGGAGTATGTGACCACGATTTGCGGTACAACTATCCGTCATCAGTGTCGCTTTTTGCTCAATAATGGTTACTTTTTTGCCTAATTCAATAGCCGCCCAATATGCAGCCTCGCACCCAGAATCTCCACCACCGAGAATAACGATTTCTTTTGCCTTCTTTACAATTTCTGGGTTTTGTAGAGCCTCTGTTACAGTAATTACGTGATTTTTGTCAGCACCCGCAATATTCGGTATCACAATCTTGCTACCAGTTGCGACCACCACAGAATCATACTTGTCTTTTAGATAAGGTGTATCAGCACGCCTGTTGAGTTTGAGTGTAAAGTTTGAGTTCTTTTTCATCTCATCAACAACGCCATTTAGATATGTTACATAGTTTTTGATTTCGTACTTGAATGTAGGCACGCCAGCAGGGATTAGTGTACCTCCGATGTGGTCAGTCGCCTCATAAAGGTCAACCTTGTGCCCACGCTCCAAGAGGCATTTAGCAGACACAATACCCGCAGGGCCTGCACCGATTACCGCAATGTGCTGTGGCTCATTTGATTTGGGCAACTCACGAGAAAAGACTTCCTCAAATGCAGTGCGAGGATTTACTGCACATTGAGGGTGTCCGCCCTCTACAAATTCACGAATACAACCCTCGTGGCAGCCGATACAAGGTCTGATTTTGTCGCACTCGCCAGCCATAGCCTTGTTTGGCCATTCGGGGTCTGCGAGAAGTGGGCGGGCAAGCATTATCATATCGCACTTTTCATCACGGAGAGCCTGTTCAGCCAAATCTGGGTATCCCAACTTTCCGACAGCAACGATTGGTACAGGTTTGCCAGCGTTTGAGGTAATGTTGTTCGCTCTAAAATAATCTTTGACAATTTTTGAAATTTCTAGGAAACAACCACTAGGCATACTAGCAGGAGGGTGAGGCAGCCACCAGTTGTCGTAACACCCCAAATCTACATCAAACATATCTACGCCCGCACGCACGAGGTTTACCATATATTCCAGCGTCTGTTGGATGGTGCGCTCGTTACGGAATTTTTTGAGCGGCTTTTGACTCATTTTGTCTTGATAAGTAGCGTTCAATGCTAATGATAAGTCAATCCGATACATAATAGGGTAATTGTTACCAACTCTTTTACGAATTTGCTTGACTACATCAATTCCGAATCTCTGCCAGTCGCTAAATCTACCCATAACCCTGCGGTTAAATGCAGGGTTCGTCAATTGTTCTAATAGGTATCCCTCGTGTCCGTGCAAGTAAACTCCGTCAATTGTGCAAGCCTTGGCGTCTGCTGCCGCTTGCCCAAAATTCTTGATTAATTTGTTGAGTTTTCTGCCACTCAATCTCTTGCAAGGAATTTGAGGAATGTAAAAGTTCGGGTTCCAAGACGCGCTGACTGGTAACTTGAATTGGGTAAGCAGGCATTGTGGATTGCCGACTCTACCTAGGCCTGCGGTCAATTGGATAAAGAAATGCGCACCGTGTGCGTGAACTCCCGCCGCTACTTCTCTCCACCCCGAGAAAACAGTACGCGTGCGGTCAATACGAGGGAAATAACTCAAATCGCCGACTTCCTTGACAGTTGAGTCAATTCCATAACTTACAGGAATTAGACCCGAGGTAATTAGCCCCACGCCACCACGAGCACGCTCCGCAAAGTAACTAATCATTTTTTGACTAGGTCGGCCCGTCTCTTCTGCCATATCAATATTGCCCATAGGTCCCATCACTAGGCGGTTTTTGATAGTCAACTTATTGACCTGAATTGGGCTAAACATACTGGTGTAAGGATACAAATTATTGGTCATCTGTGGGGTAGCGTAGCCCTTTTGCCACCAATCGCCAAAGTTGTCCTCTAATTCGTATAGAATTTTGTCATTTATCATATCATATCTCCATTTTAATTTTCTACAATAAAAGTATAACTTTTATGCGATTTTTTAGCAAGCAAAATGCGGCAAATTTTGAGAAAAGTTGACAAAATTTTTGATTATAGCAAAATATAAAAAATTTTTGGATTTTAGTACTATTTTGTTTGACTTTTGGGGGTAAAATTTAATATAATTTTTTAAAAAAATTATTGCATAAATTTTATTATTATGGTATTATTAATCTTGTGATGGACCCTTAGCTCAGTTGGTTAGAGCAATCGGCTCATAACCGATCGGTCGTAGGTTCGAGCCCTACAGGGTCCACCATCTTTGTTTTTGCGGGTGTGGCGGAATTGGCAGACGCACTAGACTTAGGATCTAGCGGAGTAATCCA
>ERZ808267.417-NODE-417-length-12915-cov-2.595101_pt1 | contig 12915 bp, 14 predicted proteins | sample MGYA00521241_ERZ808267 | MGnify/ENA primary metagenome ERZ808267 (study PRJEB31516, sample SAMN03275592) | gut metagenome | biome: mammalia-associated habitat; material: feces | host: Papio cynocephalus | place: Kenya | collected 2012-07-19 ... | reverse complement strand
GCGTTGTAATGGTTGTATTCAGAGGTTCTGATGATATGGGCGACTTAAGAGTTGACCACCAAATGCTTTCAGGAAAACTTCCAGACCAATTCCAAAACGCAGTAGACTTTATGGAACAAGTTAGAGCAGCAAACCCTGATAAGAAAATCGTTGTTACAGGTCACTCATTAGGTGGTGCTTTAACAGAATTAGTTTCATCTAAATACGACGACGTTTTAGGTATTTCTTTTGATGCCGTTGGTACAAGAAGTTTAGTAGACTCAACTGACGGTATTGCAAGAGGTTTAAAAGACAATAATAACACAATCAACTATATCGTTAACGGAGATATCATTTCTAACGCATCAGAACACGTTGGTAATGTAACTCTAGTAAACGAAGTTGCAGACGTAACAAGAGGCGGTAAAGTTCAAAGCCCGCACGCAATTGGTAACTTCTCTGGTACAAACAATACTTCATTGCAAGGTGTTGAAGCCGGTATGGTTCAACGCACACTTGACGCAGCTAGTGCATCAAGAGCTCAAGCTGCAGCAAAAGGCTTAACTTTAGACAGCGCAATTGCAAAATCAGCAAACGGACAAGTTGCATTTGATGACAAAACTTTCAAGAAAATTCAAAAACAATTTGCATCAGATGTAAACGCATTAAATGTTGATTTAAAAGCAATGCAACAACAAATTGATGCAGTTACAGACCCTGCTCAAAAAATTGCATTACAAAAAATCCTAGACAAAAGAAAAATTGATATCACAGTAAATACTGACATTAAATCTCGTACAACAGTTTTACAACAAATGTCAGGTGATGAAGTTAATGAAATCTTAGCTAGAGATTATGGTTTCACTGAACCTGGTTTCTTAGGCGGTGACACACCATCAGCTTTAGTTCAAACAGACAAACCAACAAAATTTGTACGTGTATACAATGACGGTCAACCTGTAAAAGAAGGTGAATGGTCATCATTCGCAAAAGGTGCTTGGTTAATGCCTTATGATGAAATCGAAGGTTTAACAGCTGCACAAATCAAGGATAAATTTGCACTTCCAGCAACACCTAGATATGTTGTTGAAGTTGAAGTTCCTGAAGGCGTTCAAATGTTTACAGGTAAATGTAATCCACTTGAAGGCTGGGGTAACGGTGGCGGAACTCAATACTTCTTGGTTGGCGACAAAAAACCAAAAATCTACGGCGGAATGAAAGCATTGCCACAATAAAAGGATAAATAAATGCCAGAAATTAGTTTTGAAGAAAATAAATTAAATATAAATGATAAATCAATTCGTTTTGATTTGAACATCTACAACGCAATTGTCTTAGATGACAAAGTTGTCGTTATGCTTGATGTGCCAAACGACAACCCGTTAATGGAGAACATTATTGCGTTTAGTTTTGAAGGTCAACCTGTTTGGACAGTTCAACCCTTCAAAGAAAGATTTCCAGAAATTAAAATGACAACACCTTACGTTGGCATGTTTAAACGCGATGACGGAAATATCAACGCAACTAATTTTTATGGAATTTGTGTAGAAATTTCTGCAAAAGACGGTAAAATTTTATCAAAATCAACTTCAAGATAATTGTAAAAATTTGTGCTAAAAATTTTTCTTGAAAAAACTTAACAAAAAGTACAAATAATTAATTTCAATGGTTGACAATCCTTTTTGCTTGTTGTTATATAGATAGTACAATAACACTTAGCTGTATTTTTGTGCTGAAAAGTCCAACTAAGGTTTAGGCGAAAAATTAATAAATCATATATAAGGAGAAATTATGCCAACAATCAATCAGCTTGTACGTCGTGAACGTAAAAAGCTAGTAGACAAAACAAAATCACCAGCATTGATGGAATGTCCTCAAAGACGTGGTGTTTGCACAAGAGTTTATACAACAACTCCTAAAAAACCAAACTCAGCACTAAGAAAAGTTGCCAGAGTTAAGTTAACAAATGGATTTGAAGTTACTTCATACATTCCAGGTATCGGACACAACCTACAAGAACACAGTGTTGTTCTTATTCGTGGTGGTAGGGTTAAAGACCTTCCAGGTGTTAGATATCACATCATCCGCGGTACTTTAGATACAGCAGGTGTTGCAAATAGAGCACAAAGCCGTTCTAAATACGGTGCAAAACGTGCTAAAGGAGGTAAATAATGTCAAGACGTTCTAAACCAGCAAGAAGAATTCCTGCTGCAGACCCAATGTATAACAGTGTAGACGTATCAAAATTCATCAACAGAATTATGAGACGTGGTAAAAAATCTTTAGCTGAAAGAATCTTCTATTCAACTTTAGAAAGAATTAAAGAAAGAACTAACGAACAACCAATGGAAATTTTCGAAAAAGCATTAACAAATGCAACTCCATTGTTAGAAGTTAAAGCTAGACGTATCGGTGGTTCTACTTACCAAGTACCTCTAGAAGTTAAAGCAGATCGTGGTTTCGCTCTTTCTTCATCTTGGTTAATCGCAGCTGCTAAAAACAGAAGCGGTAAATCATTCATCGATAAATTAACAAGCGAATTAATTGATGCTTCAAACGGTGCTGGTCAAGCATGCAAAAAACGTGAAGATACTCACAAAATGGCTGAAGCTAACAAAGCTTTCGCTCACTACAGATACTAATTTTAAAATTGGTTATAAACAAAAAAAGAGTCACAAAATTGTGGCTCTTTTTTTATGCTATTTATATTATTTTTGAAACTTTTCTGGCTCTAAATACTTGATAACTCTTGCAGGATTTCCAACAACAACCGCATTATCTGGAACATCTTTCGTTACAACAGAGCATGCCCCAACAATTGCGTTTTCACCAATTGTAACTCCAGGCAGAATAGTTGTATTAACCCCAATCCAAACATTCTTTTTGATATGAACAGGTTTGCATGTGATTACAGGTCTATCATAAAAATCATGATTATTTGTTGCAATAGTACAATTTAAAGCGATTTTTGTATCATCTTCAATCATAAGTCCACCAGCGGACATGCATTGAAACCCATTCATAAGTACAACATTCTTGCCTACCTTAACTTTATTGGCTAAATTAACAAATATTGGCGGATTGACTATTGCATTTTCGCCTAAATTATCGCCAAAAAGTTCTTTAATAAGTGCGTTACACTCCTCAGTTTGTGGCATTGTGTTATTGATTTTAAAACAAAGTTGCGAACTTCTAATATATTCAGCCATTCTTTCTTCGTTTGGAATTCTTAAATCTAATCGTACTTCTTCCATATTTAACTCCTTTTGTTCAAATTTATTATAACAGCTTAGAGTAACTCTCAGTCAAGTATTTTGTATTAAAATTATTAATATTTTTAGAGAAAATTTGTTGACATGACTTATAGGATTAGTATAAACTTTTCTTACGTAGGAGATATATTTCATTAATAGGGAAACTTGTTTACAGGGGAGTAACAAGAGGGAAAAGATTAGAAATATTTTTCACGGAGCACATTAAAAATCCAACAGATATTAACGTTTAAATTTATTTTGAACATTAATTATAGAGTAGCAAATTTTTTGAAAGGAGAAAGACATGAAAAAATTATTCGCAACTTTAGCTTTATTATCAGTTATGGCTATGCCAGCAGTAGCATCTGAACCATTTGGTTTCGTTTACCAAGATACAACTCACCAATTATTAGGTTCTGGTTCTGTTGCTCCAGCTAAAATGGGTACAGCAACTTGCACATCTTACTTCGGTATTGTTGCATTAGGCAACTGCAGCGTTAAACAAGCTATGCAAAACGGCAGAATCAACTCATTATCACACGCTGACCAAGCAACTAAAAACATTTTAGGCTTCAAAAAAGTTACAACAAGAGCTTTCGGTCAATAGTCTGATTTAAAGTTTAAATACTTTTAAGGGGCGAAGCGGTTAACCGCTTCGCCCCTATTTATTATTAATTAATCCATTTTAGAAACGTAATCAAATTCTTTTATTCCGTCTTCTATTAAGTATGGCATCTCAGTATGCACATCTACATTTTGAGCAATTTTTTCAGGTGGAAGTTTCAAGTAAGTTGTTGTAGCTTCTGCAAATACAGTGCCTTCCGCATCAATAATTTTAGAGAAGGTTTTGAACATTCTTGATTTATCCATAATTACATAACCTTGTGCGAATAAATCTTCCTCGTACGGAACAGGCTTTCTGTACTTCAATTCCATTGAGGTTGTAACCCCAAGAGTGTAATCACCATTTACCCAATATGCACGACATGCCAGCTCGTCTAACATTGTTGCGATAAGTCCGCCATGCACACGTTGTGGAAAACTTTGATGCTCAACTTTGTATCGAACAGGAGTTATAACGCTTCCATCTTCCATATTATAAAATTGCGATTTGAAACCCATAGGATTATCCATACCGCAAATAAAACACATTCTTGAATTCTTTTGTTTACTTAAAACTTTCATATTACCAACCTTTTTCTTAATTATAGCATAAACCTGTGGCGCGCAGGCGTAATCGCCTGCGCGCCCAAAGCAAATCTAAACCTTTGTAACAAAAATCATTAAATCATTAAAGATTTTCTTTAATTCGTCCGAAAAATACAAAGAGGTATCATAAATTAAGAGGGTTGTTCGTTGTGAGTATAAATATTAACAATACAAACGCAATAACAAAAACCACTTCTGTTAAGCCAATGGGTGCTAAACAGAAGATTTATGATACTCAATTGAAGCAAGATACCTTTGAAATTAAGTTTAATGAGCAAGAAGCACGAGAGTTTTTAGACTCAAAAATGGACTACAACGAATACCCAGAAGTACCTCAATATAACGACAAACAAAAGGACTTTATTCTACAGACGATGAATAAAAATCCTAAGTTGTGGACTCCGTTTAAAGCTCTTGCAGATGTTCCTGATATAAAAGGCGAGGATGTTGTAAAATGCTTGAAAAACGCTAAAAAAGCGGAAGATTTTATTGATTTAGGCAAAATTGCCTCGATAAAAGATGCTTATGATGACCCGAAAGTTACTAAAGGCGAAGATTATCTAAAACTCTTAAAAATGGATAAAACTTCTCGCCAACAAGCAACTGAATTACTTAAAGACACCTCTTTACACGCAAATTATGTCTTTAAATATTTTGATATGCAAAAATCAAAACGACCAGACTTTAACACCTTGTCGGAAAATGTTAAAACACTTGAAAAAGAATATGATTGCAAAAACGATTACAAAATAGAACTTGTTAAAAACGAATATTCTGATAAAGAGTTCAATATTCACGTGATGAAAAAGCCTTATATTTTGGCGCAACAAGATGTTTTAGACACAAACGGACTTGTAAGCACTAAAAAAGTTACAACCTATGATAGTGGCGATAAGTCCTATACAATCGAGAAATTTAAAAATTATAGAAACAATACTACGATTAAAACGCGTAAAGAGTTTGATAAATCGACTAAAACCGATAACGATATAACAAACCAAATTCATATTATACGCGATAAACAGGGCAATATTATCGAAAAAATTAACACAGAACGCTCTGAAATTAACGGTATTTATAATATTAAAAAGATGTACCCGAACGGCAAAGTTAAGGTTATAAGCTCTGGCACTGTTGATAAGAAAACAGGAATTGAGAGCGTTAAAAAAGATATGACCTCGCTTGACGGCACTCGCACACAATATTTGTACGAAAACGACCCGAAGGGTAATAGAATTTCTGACTACAAGATTACGGATAAAAACGGCAACGTACTTTTGCAAAATAGTACGTCTTTTGAGGTGATTAACGAGAATAAATTCATTTCAGCAAAGAATGATAAAAAATACGAAATTAATGTTTCAGAAGACAAAATTGACGTTAAAAACTTGAATAACAAAAACGAAACCGCCTCAATTGATATTAATAAACGAATTTTCGGCGATAAAGAACGAATTATTAAGGTGTTAAAACAAGTTTCAGGCGACGAATTGATTGAACTTGCGAAAAACGTTAAATCCTTTGAAGGTATTGAAAATGCGGAAGATTCTGCATTTAGCGAAAGCGAAAAGAAGATTACAACAGGCGACAATATGTTTGTAATCTTGCACGAACTTGGTCATACAAAGGATATGAGCAAGGTTGAGAAATTGCATAATAATAAAGACTTGCAAAAGGTGTTTAATAAAGAAAAACAAGCATTTTTGAAGAAATTTCCACAAGCGGAACGTCAAAACATTGATTATTTCTTAAATCAAAAAGACCACTATAAGGGCAAAGACGGCGGACTTATAGAAACTATTGCGGAAAGTAATGCGCTTTTGGGAGCACATAGCTCAATGAACTTGACAGCAATCCGCTCACAATACTTGCAACAATATTTCCCTCGCACAATCGCATTTATCAATAACGAATTTGAAAAATAATTATTTTGCGTAAGCCTTTTGGGCATTAATTTTTTGCAGTTCCGTATCAACTGAGAAAGTCTTTTCGTTGGAAGATACTTTTTCTGATTGTTCGTTAACAGTATCAAAAGCTTCTTCTACTTTTTTTAGTTCGTTGTTTCTAGCTTCATCTTCTTCTTTTTCAAGAATTTCTAAAAATGTGTCTAAACACAAATTAAAATCTTCAATATTATACTCATCTATATATTGTTCTAAAGTTTGCTTTGTTGCTGTAACTCGTTCAGAGGGTGTTTTAGCCTCAGTATATGCACAATAGAAATTACTTAAATCTTCTACGCTGACATCATACAAAGGCAACGTTCTAATTGCAATACATTCAATATCATTCGAGACCATATCGTTATCAACTTGTGCCAAAAATCCAATACAAGAATCTCTCAATGCTTGAACATTGCTATGTCCACTTTTATTCAGAGCTTTAAGTTCGCTTTCATTTTTACACCCTCTTGAGGTCATGTATTCTTGAAAATCTTTATTCCAATCAATGTGAAGAGAATCATATTGAGCGAAACAGGTTTTAAATTCTTCGAGTGTTGATGGTGCTTTTGTACTCAAGATATCAACAATATGTGTTTTTTCTCGATTATATTCTTCGTACAACGAATTTAATCTATCATTTTGTTCTGTTGTTACTGTTTTATTATGTTTTACTTGTTTAGAAAACATTTCCGCTACTTTATTCATTTGTTCCTTATCAAGATATTTATTGAACAAATCTTTTATGGCTTGAATGTTATTTGCTAAAGTATCATCATCGAAATTACTATTGGATTCAAAAGTTTTTAAAAATTCATTCAAGTCTTCTACACTTGCAGATTCTACAACTTTACAAAATCTTAGTTCTGTGATATCTATACCTTTACGAGATAAATCTTCACTAACTTCACGAATACAATTTTCTGCATATATACGTAAATTATCTAGATTATCAAAAATACTAGTTTTGCTATTCTGTATATCAATAGAATCAATTATAAAGTTATCTTTTAACTGCGTATTTTGATTGGATTTTATATTTGATGTATTGATTGGCAAATTAGCGCAATTATTTGAAATTGCTATTGTCATATATAAAGCCCTCGCGTCTAGTGTTTATTCTTGCATGATAAAAAATTATAGCTCAATTTACATCCTACAAGTAAATGAGAATTATTATGACAAAACATGCTTGAATAAAAGAGGCGCGAGTTGGCTAAAAGCCAACTCGCGCCGTTTTCTAAACTTATTCAATTATTTATACATTTGAACTTCTGGAGCAAAAGTTAATGATGTAATATTTTTGTTTACATCTGCGTTTGCTTCCAAGTGGCTTATACAAAGCATCATTACTACCGCAACTGATACGATTGATAAGATTTTTAGTTTCATTTACTATCCTTTTTTTATGTAAAACTGATAATTTCGTTAAAGATTTTGATTGCAAATTTGTCTGTCATCGCTGAAATAAAGTCAATTACAGCTTTTCTATAAGATTGTTGATTTTTGTAATCGTAAACAACCTTGTTTTGACATTGCATTCTTTCTTTTTCGTCCAAAGCAATTTCTGTATATCTTACTAACCATTTTCTGAAATAAGAAGTTAATGTTGGGTACAAAGTAGATTCTTTTTCGATTGCGCCTAAGATATCTTCTCCAAAATATTTATCAACTTTTTCAAAAATAGTTTCGATAATCAATCTTGCATATTTTTTGAAAGGTTTTAATCTATCGTGACCACAAATATTTTCAGTATTGTAAGCCTTAATAACTCTCATCATTTCAAAAGTACTGTCAGTAAACTTCAAACCTTCCTCAATATTTGAGTTTTGACATAAGTCACGAATGAAGTAGTAAGTCAAAATGTTTGTACTTACGTTTTGCAATCTTTCATTAGGGAATGCAACTTGAATAATGTGTTCTAATTCTTTCTTTTGATCTTCTGTCAAAATGTTGTAAATTAAAGCATCTTCAATATCTCTGCCTAAATATGCAATTGTATCAGATAATTTTACAACACAACCTTCATAAGTAAATGGTGATAAGTGGCTTGCATATTGAATTGCAGACAAATCACAGAATTCATCTCTAGGTTTTAGAACTTTGTCATTAACTTCGCCACAGTGGCAAACAATACCGTCACGAACAGCATAAGTTAAGTTCAAGTTTTGTTGACGTCCTTGATAATCAGGTAATGTTTCCAAATTATCAACAAAATTCAAGCTGTTGCCTTCGTGCCAAAAACGTTTTTGAATACCGTATTCGTTTACAATATCGTTTAAAATGTATTCGCCCTGATGCCCGAAAGGTGCGTGACCTAAATCGTGCCCAATTGCGATTGCATTTACAAGTTCTAGGTTCAAGTTCAAAACTTTTGCAATTGTTTCAGCGATTGACGCAACGTGGCAAACGTGTTCAATACGTGTACAAATATGGTCATTGTCTGTCGCAAAGAACACTTGCGTTTTGTTCTTCAAACGTCTGTATGCTGTTGAGTGCAAAATTCTGTGTTCGTCACGTTCAAACGGTGAACGCTTGTCATAATCTGTTTTATAGATTTCTGTCATACGAGAAACTGCTTGTTCATATTTAGGGTTGCCCTTGAACATAGCCACTCTTGAAAAATCTACGATTTGTTTTTCTGTTCCGTTAATTAAATTTTCAGTCATAGCAAAAGTATAACCCATTTTTCAAAACTACAAATACATTAAATATATGAAATTTATGTATAAATTTGTAAACTTATTAAAAAATTTCTGCAATAAATTTTATTTTTATCAGTTTATAATATTATAGTGATACGAAAATAGGAAGATTTATGGACTACTCATTAGGAATTAACAACAAGACACTAAAACGTAACGTTGGTGACGTTTTAAAACAATACGACAAGGACGGAAACGGTTTAAACAATGCTGAAATAAAAGACCTTGTAAAAGGTTCGGTTTCAATATTTGGCAAACCCTTTGTAAAAGACAAAACAATCCAAAAAATTCAAGGTCAATTTGATGCAAACAAAGACGGTGTTGTTTCAGAAAAAGAAATTAATGATTTCTTGACTAAACAATATGACATGAAACTTGATGATGCAAAGAAAATGAGCGTAAAAGATTTTGTTGATGCTCTTCAAGAAAAAGATGAAGCTCGCAAAAAAGCTAAAAAGAAATAATTTTTCTATAACAGAATTCTCTATAAGGCGGTCAAAACGTGGTTTTGACCGCCTTATTTAATTAAATTTTCTTTAACTTCCTCTAAAAAAGCCTTTTGAGCATTTGTAAAACTTGGATATCTTTTCCAAGCAAGTACATACTTTACAGGCAAAGTTGGTTTTAAAGGAACAAAACGAAGATTTTTACTGCCTTCTAGAACCGATAATTCTCTTGTAGCAATAAAATATCCTAATTCACTCTCGACAAAAGGTATTAAACTTCCTTGGATAATATTGTATGAAGCGGCTATGTTTAAAGCTTCCAAATTCACATCTGCCCATTTTGCAATAAGCCTTTGTAAACCCATTCTATTGTGAATAATGAGTGGCATTTTTTGCAAATCGTCTTTTGTAATAAACTCTTTTTTAGCAAGTTCACAATCCGCTTTCATTAAAACTCCCCACTCAGAATTTTCGGGTAATTGGAGATAGTCATATTTTACATTATCAACAGGAGATAAAAGAATGGCAAAATCTAAGTTTCCATGGTCAAGACGTTCGCATACATATTCTGCATCTCCACAATAAAAGTTAAATCTTAGATTTGAATATTTCTTCCGCAAATTAGAAGCACTCTTTAAAATAGTTGGTGCAGGACAACCACCAATCATTATTTCACCTTCTATGTTGTTAAGATTTGCCCCAATTTCTTTTTCAGTTTTTTCCATTAGTGATATTATTTCATCAGCTCTTTTTCGTAAGATTAAACCTTCTTCAGTTAATGAAATTTTTCTTTTGCCTCTTATTAAAAGTTTTTTGCCTAATTCTTTTTCAAGCTCTTTAAGTTGAATTGAAAGCGAAGGCTGAGAAATATGTAACTTTTCAGAAGCTCTTGTAATATTTTCCTCATTCGCTACTGCTAAAAAATATTTTAATAAACGAATTTCCATAATCAATCCTTTACTATTAATTAAAACTATAATAAACCATAAATTATTTATATTAGATATTATAACAAAAATAGTTTATAATGAAACTGCTAATAAATAAGGAGGATTTTGTATGATAAAAGATTTAAACTCTAGAATAAAACTATACAACGATGTTTTAATTCCACCAATTGGATTTGGTGTTTATCGCGTTAAAGATTTAGACGAATGTGAAAACGCCGTTGTTAAAGCTATTGAAACAGGATATAGATTAATTGATACAGCGACTGCATATCAAAATGAAGAAGCTGTCGGTCGCGCAATTAAGCGTTGTAGAGTTCCTCGAGAAGAATTATTTATTACCACAAAATTATGGATAAATGATTTTGGTTATGAAGGAGCAAAAAAAGGATTTGAAAACTCTCTGAAAAAATTAGGTTTAGATTATCTTGATTTATTTGTAATACATCAACCTTATAATGATTATTATGGCGCTTGGAGAGCAATGGAAGAACTATACGAACAAGGAAAAGTTCGCGCTATCGGAATTGACAATTTTACACAAGATAGAACGGCAGATTTTTTATTTTTTAACAAAATAAAACCAATGGTGAACCTACTTGAGTGCAATGCATTTTTCCAAAGAGAAGATGAAAAAAAATATTTGGATAGTGAAAATATTTTAATGGAAGCGTGGTCGCCACTTGCTGCGGGACAATCTAAACTTTTTGAAAACGAAACCTTAAATAAAATAGCTCAATTTCATGACAAATCTGTCGCTCAAGTTGTACTTCGTTGGATAATTCAAAGAGGCATTGTTCCAATTGTAAAATCAACAAACCCACAACGGATTAAAGAGAATTTAGAAGTCTTTGATTTTGATTTAACAGATGAAGAAATGAAAATGATTGCTAAATTAGACACCGGTCATACTTGTTTTATACCAAGAAATACAGCTCAAAATGTAAACGAATTTTTAAAACGAGCCGTTAGATTTGATTTAATATAAAAAGAAGTTTTAAATTATGATTAATATCAACAAAAATCTAATACCTCTAGCTTTGGGTACTTTTGGACTTGGGATGTCTGAGTTTGTAATGATGGGAATTTTGCCTGATATTGCAAATTCAATGAATGTTTCAATACCAACCGCAGGACACTTTATTTCAATTTATGCAATAGGAGTAATTTTCGGTGCTATTTCAATGGCATTTTTATCAAAAAACAAACCGCTAAAAACACTCTTACTAGGACTTATTGCCGTTTATACAATAGGAAACCTTTTGACCTCTATTGCAATGAATTATGAAATAATGAACCTCGCAAGATTTATTGCAGGAATTCCACACGGCTCTTTTTTCGGAATTGGAGTTGTTGCAATAAAACAAATGGCAGAAAAAGGACACGATGGCAGAGATGTAGCCTTTATGGTCGCAGGTATGACTATTGCAAACTTGATTGGAATTCCACTTGCAACCTTCTTGAGCCATATAACCTCTTGGCGAATAATTTACTTCTTCGTTGGAATTTTAGGTATAATCATATTTACAGCAATTGTAAAATTGTTACCACAGTTTGAACCTATGCCATATACAGATTTTAAAGGTCAATTTAAATTTTTAAAATCCATAACTCCATGGCTACTGTTAATAGCTATAACAATGGGAAATAGTGCCTTGTTCTGCGAATTAAGCTATATAAATCCGCTTTTAACTAAGGTTTCAGGATTTGCTCCTAAATATATGTCAATTTTGATGTTTGTTTCAGGCTTAGGAATGTATTTGGGTAATCTTTTCGCGGGTAAATTATCTGACAAGTATACACCCGCAAAAGTATCCGAATTCACTCAACTAACTTCATTTTTTGCTCTTTTACTATTCTTCTTCTTTGCAAAAATTCCAATTGTAGCAGTAATTTTAGTTTTTGTTTGCTCCTTCTGCCTGTTTGCACTTTCTGCCCCTCAGCAAATATTGATTGTAGAGGTGTCAAAAGGTGGAGAAGTTTTAGGCTCATCACTTGCACCTTTAGCATTTACACTAGGTAACGCCATTGGGGCTGTAGCTGGAGGATTGCCAATTGAACATGGTTTAGGATATGAATTTGCACCACTTGCAGGAGTGGTTTTTGCCTTTATTGGATTTATATTGTTAGAAATTTTTAGAAGAAAATTTAAGCCCTAAATTCTCTACAAGGCGGTCAAAACGTGGTTTTGACCGCCTATTGTATTGTAAAATTTACCGATTATAATATATAAGTGTAAAAAATACAATTTAAAACATTTTATATAAGGGATAATTTTATGATTAAGCAAAAAAGAAACAAAACGAAAATCGTTGCAACTCTTGGACCTGCTAGTTGCGAGGATGAAATTATTGAGCAATTGGTTATGGCTGGCGCAACAAAGTTCCGCTTGAACACTTCTTACAACACTGCAGAAGAAAACGCAAAAACTATTG
>ERZ808267.415-NODE-415-length-12936-cov-2.891856_pt1 | contig 12936 bp, 11 predicted proteins | sample MGYA00521241_ERZ808267 | MGnify/ENA primary metagenome ERZ808267 (study PRJEB31516, sample SAMN03275592) | gut metagenome | biome: mammalia-associated habitat; material: feces | host: Papio cynocephalus | place: Kenya | collected 2012-07-19 ... | reverse complement strand
GCGGGCGTAGCTCAATTGGCAGAGCGCGACCTTGCCAAGGTTGAGGTTGGCAGTTCGAACCTGCTCGCCCGCTCCACGGAACATTAAAAGGCGGTCTTCGCTTAGGCGAAGCCCGCCTTTTTGTTTTAATGCCGCCCAGCCGACGGCAATGAAAACGCGCGATTTTGCAAAAATCGCGCCCCCACCGCCGCGCCTTTACCGCAGATTGGCGGGGTCGCAAACAAGTCGAAAAAAACGCATTCCGGCGACGGCGCGAATACGAAAACACACCCGCAATACCCCCGCAGTAGGGATTCTTGAAAAAATATCAAAATAAATTAAAATACGCCCGTAAAAAAACTTGACTAAGGCTAAAACGGGTTTAATTGTTCAATCTGATAAAAGGAATTTGCTTTATGGCAGAATACGAAGTTTTAGGCGGCAAGAAAATCAAGGGCGGCACCACTCTGGAAATTTTGGAGGCTATACGCGGCATAGCCTTCAACCCCGAATCGGATTTGGAGGCCTTCCTAAAGACGTTCGCCGAACACTGCCAGCGGCACTCTTCAATGCGCATAAGAACGGACTCTCCCGAGCACGCCCTTGAAGACATAATCAAGTACGGTTTTATCCGCAAAGTCAAAGATTAGCGCGGCGACGCCCCGCGGAAGCCATTGCCGACGTTTTTTTTAGCCCGCGTAAAAACGCCCGAGTCTCGGCGGGCGCGGAAAGCGCTTTCAAAGTTAAAACCGAGCCGCAAATACTCCTTTCCCAAAAATATTTTTGACTTTGCGCAATTTTTTTGAAACATACGGAGAATAATTTTTCCGCATTGCGGAATTTTTGCACGTCGGGCGCATACGCCTGTATGCCCGCAAAAAAATGCTTGAGTGGCGGAATTGGCAGACGCGCCAGACTTAGGATCTGGTTTCCCAAGAAGTGAGGGTTCGAGTCCCTCCTCAAGCACATTTTGCCCCGCCGCGGGGGCGCATTAGTCAATATTGCATTCCCCCCAAAAAATCCTCCGTTTGCGCCTCAAAACAGCAAAGCCGCCAAGAGCGCACTCTTTGCCCCGCCCAAAAACGCTTTAGCCGCCCGTTTTTCGCCCCTTTAAGAATAGTGTTGAAGAGAGGGCGATTTTTTGCAATGAATGGCGTTGCATTTTTTCTTGGAAAAATTGCGCCATCGGAAAACTCACAACAATGTTTGCGACCATATTCAACATACTGGGCAGTCTCGGGCTCTTCCTTTTCGGAATGAAAATGATGAGCGACGGCCTTCAGAAAATTTCGGGCGAAAAGCTCCGCAATGTAATGCGCTCAATGACGGGCAACCGCTTCAAGGGCATTCTTTCGGGTACGCTCATCACAACGGCGGTGCAGTCGTCCACGCTCACAACTGTAATGGTTGTAAGCTTTGTAAACGCGGGGCTGCTAACCCTCAGAGAGGCAATCGGCGTGATAATGGGCGCAAACTTGGGAACAACCACAACCGCGTGGGTCATCGCCCTAATCGGGTTCAAATTTTCCCTCACCGACATCGCCCTGCCCTTGGTGGGCGTCGGCGTAATTTTAAGCTTCATCAAGAAAGCGCAGGTGCGCGACGCCGGCGAAATCGTAGTCGGGTTTGGGCTTCTGTTTATGGGGCTCGACTTCCTCAAGAACGCCGTACCCGATTTGCAGGCGCACCCCGAATGGCTCGAGTGGGTTCACAGTGTCTCTGATATGGGGTATTTGTCCGTCCTGCTGTTTTTGGGTATCGGCGTTCTGCTGACGCTCATCGTTCAGGCGTCGTCAATCACAATGGCAATAACAATCACGATGGCGGCAAAGGGGTGGATTCCCTTCGAGCTTTCCGCGGCGATTGTCTTGGGCGAAAACATCGGCACGACCCTCACCGCGAACATAGCCGCCCTGCAGGCAAGTTGGAACGCAAAACGCGCGGCAATAGCCCACTTCATTTTCAATATGCTCGGCTGCACATGGGCTTTAGTTTTCTTCTACTGGTTCGCCCACTTGATTGAATACATCATTCCCGCCCCCGCCTCGATTCCGCCTGAAACGTTCGTAAACTTCGGCGTTGAAAACGCCGCGGCGCTCACCTCCGCCCAATACGCAGAAATTATGGAGCGCGCCGCCGTTCCCGAACGTTTGGCTATGTTCCACACGCTCTTCAACCTCATAAACATCTGCGTGCTTGTGGGTTTTGTAAAACAGATAGAAAAGATGGCGTGCTGGATACTAAAAGACACGCCCAACCGCAAGCACCGCACATCGATTCAAAAGCTCGAATACCTCACGGGCAACATCGGCGACATGGGCGAACTTGCCATAGCCGAGGGGCAGAAGGAGCTGCTCAAGCTCTCGCAAATTTCGGGCGAAATGTTCAACGGATTCGTCCACATTGTAAAGAATCCCGACCAAGACCTAAGCGCCGAAGTCAACCACCTGCGCGAGCTCGAAGACGAATCCGACAAGCTCTCAGTTGCGCTGACAAACTTCTTCGTGCAGTGCTCTTCGCAAAAGCTGGCAAAGGAAACCCTCAAGCAGGTCTCGCGCGACATGATGATTATCCCCGAGCTCGAGGCAATCTGCGACGCCAGCTACCGCCTGATAACGTTCGCCCGCAAAAGATACCGCCGCCAGCTTTCGGACTCAATCCTGCGCTCGTCGGCGTTTATCCAGCTCTGCGAGGAAATGAGTAAATTTATCACGCTCGCCAACAAGGCAATCGAGCGCGGCGAACCGCTCAACGCAACCGTCGACGGCTTCTCCACCACGCGCGAAAGCCTGAGCCTTGTGCGCAAAAGCCTGCGCAAGGAGGCAATCGCCCAGATGGAAAGCGGCGGCGTTACGCAGGGCGGCGTGCTCTTCATAGAAATGCTATCCGCATGCGGGCGCGTAAACGCCCACGCGCTGAACGTACTCGAGGCTATGTCGATGAAATAGCCGCGCGCGGAATTTCACAAGCAAAGTTGCGCAAAAAAACGGTTTCGGAAGTGCAAATCCGAAACCGTTATTCTTATCCGCAGGTGTTGTCCAATCCGCAGGCGCTTGGCTATCTGCCCATTTTTGCGGCAAGCGGGGCTACGAATTTTTCGGCGGAGTCGAGGGCTGCCGATTCGCCGCTTTCGACGTACGCGCGGTGCACGGTGTCGACAAACTTACTGCCGACAATCACGGCGTCCGCGACGGCGGCAACTTGCGCCGCCATCTCGGGCGTCGAAATGCCGAAACCAACGCCGACGGGCAGTTTGGAGGCTTTTCTGACGCCGTTTATGCGCTCTGCGAACCCCTCGGGCAGCGCGTTGCGCGCGCCCGTCACGCCCGCGACCGATACGTAGTAGAGAAAACCGCCACCGTGTTCGGAAATTTCGCGCACGCGCTCGAGGGAGGAAGTCGGAGCTGCAAGCGGAATGAAGTCCAAGCCAAGCGGCGCAAGTTCCGTGCGGATTTCGCCGCTTTCCTCCATCGGAACGTCGACAACCAACCATGCGTCTACGCCCGCCATTTTGGACATCTCCGCCGCGCGGCGCGTGCCGTAGTGGAATATCGGGTTGAAGTAGGAAAAGAGCACGAATTTCTTGTCCACGCCCTTCGCCCTCAGGCGCGCCACCATATCCAAAACTTTGGCGAACGTCGCGCCGCCTTTTATGGCGCGGGCGCTCGACATCTGGATAGTCTTGCCGTCAGCCATCGGGTCGGAAAACGGAACGCCAAGCTCGACAATGTCCGCGCCCGAAGCGCAGACGCGCTCGACGAGCTTTTCGGTAAAGTCCAAGTTCGGGTCGCCGCAGGTGATGAAAATCGCCAATGCGGCGCGGTTTTCGCGTTTCAAATTTTCAAAAAGATTTTTCATTTGTGTGCCTCCAAATATTCGGATACGGACTGCATGTCCTTATCGCCGCGCCCTGAGAGCGAGACTATTATGGATTCGTCCTTCGACATGTCGCGGGCGTTTTTCATTGCAAGCGCCACCGCGTGCGAAGATTCAAGCGCGGGAATTATGCCCTCCAAGCGGCAGAGCTTTTGGAAGGCGTCCACCGCCTCGGCGTCGGTGATGGGAACGTATTTTGCCCTGCCCGAGTCGTGCAAATAGGAGTGTTCGGGCCCGACACCGGGGTAGTCCAAACCCGCCGAGACCGAAAACGTGTTCTTAATCTGCCCGTTTTCGTCCTGCAAAAGATACGTTTTGTTGCCGTGCAAGACGCCGACCGTGCCGCCGTTGAGGCTTGCCGAATGCCTGCCCGTCTCTATGCCCTCGCCCGCCGCCTCCGCGCCGTAGAGGGCTACGGATTCGTCTTCTATAAAGGGTGCGAAAATGCCAATGGAATTGCTCCCGCCGCCCACGCAGGCAACCACCTGAGTGGGAAGCCCGCCTTCAATTTCGGCAAACTGGCGCTTTGCCTCCTTGCCTATTATGGACTGGAATTCCTTGACCATCATCGGGTACGGATGCGGGCCGGCCGCCGTGCCTATGACGTAGAAAGTGTCCTCCACGGTGGCAACCCAGTTGCGCAGAGCCTCGTTCATGGCGTCTTTGAGCGTAGCCTCGACGTCGTCGAGCGATACGGCAACCATATTCGCGCCCAGCATTTTTATGCGGGAAACGTTCTGCGCCTGACGCCTGATGTCCTCCGCGCCCATGAAGACATCGCACTTCATTCCGAAGAGGGCGGCGACGGTTGCGGTGGCAACGCCGTGCATGCCCGCGCCCGTTTCGGCGATTAGGCGCTTTTTGCCCATTCTGCGGGCGAGCAGAGCCTGACCTACGGTGTTGTTCACCTTGTGCGCGCCCGTGTGGTTGAGGTCTTCGCGCTTGAGGTAGATGCGCGCCCCGCCGCAGTATTCGCTGAGCCGTTTGGCGTAGTAAAGCGGCGACGGCCTGCCGACGTAGTTTTTCAAGAGGTACATGTACTCCTCTTCAAAAGAGGGGTCTTTTAGCGCCTTGAAAAATTCCGTTTCAAGTTCCTTTAACGCGGTCATCAGCGTTTCCGCGACATACATGCCGCCGAACTGCCCGAATTTTCCCGTTTTTAAGTCGATATAGTTTTTCATAATTTAAAAGATAAAAGTTCGCGTATTTTTGAAATGTCTTTTCTTCCCGCGGAAATCTCCACGCCGCTGTTTGCGTCAAGCCCCCACGGCGAAACCGCAGAGACCGCCGCGGCGGCGTTTTGCGGCGAAATTCCCCCAGCCAAAACCGCCCTGCGCCGCGCGGCGACTTCCGCGGCAAGAGCCCAATTAGCCGAAACGCCCGTGCCGCCGACTTTTCCGCCCGAACGCGAGTCCAAAAGTACGGCGTCTGCGTTCGACGCGAGCGCGGCGCGCACGTCGGCTTCGTCCGAAAGCCAGAAAACCCGCCAGACCTCGGCAACCGACTTGAGCTTTTGCACGAGTTCTTCGGACGCGCCGAAATGCAGCTGGATTACGTCGAGCTCTACAGTTTGCGCCGCGCGCGAAATTTCCGCAAAAGAGCCCTCCGTAAAAACGCCGACAATCTTCGCCGAAGAATTCGGCGCTGCTCGAACCGCCGAGGCTATCGCCTTTGCGCGCGCGGGGTCTACGAACCTCGGGCTTGACTGGGCGAAAATGACGCCCGCGTAGTCTATGCCCGCCGACGCCGCTTCCGCCGCCTCTTCGGCAACCGTAAAGCCGCAGACTTTGATTTTAACCGGCATTATCCAGCATTCCTTTCAAAGCCGCGGCGGGGTCGGGTTTCGACATAAGCGCCGTTCCGACAAGCGCCGCATTCGCGCCGCAATCCGCCGCCCTGCGCAGCATTGCCGCGTTTTCCATCGCGCTTTCGGCGACTTTCACGGCTGAATCGGGAACGCGCGCAAGCAGTTTTTCCACTATCGAAAAATCAGTCTCAAACGACGCCAAATTGCGGCAGTTCACGCCTATTATGTCCGCGCCGCAATCGGCGGCAACGGCTATTTCGTCTGCGTTGTGGGTCTCGCAGAGCGCGTCGAGGGAAAGGCTTTTTGCAAAGGCGAGAAGCTCGGCGAGCCTTTCGCTCTCAAGCATTCTGGCGATGAGCAAAACGGCGGAAGCGCCCAAAAGCTTCGCCTTGCAAATCTGGTATTCGTCGAAGATGAAATCCTTGCAAAGAAGCGGAATTTTCACGGTTTCGGCGGCAATGTGCAGGTTTTCGTCCGAACCCAGAAAATAGTGCGTTTCGGTGAGCACCGAAAGCGCCGACGCGCCCGCACTTGAAAGCGATTCGGCAAGCTCGCGCGGGCGGAAATCGCCGCGAATGAGACCGCGCGAGGGCGAAGCCTTTTTTAGTTCGGCAATCACGTTCGGCAGCGCGGATTTTTTCGCGAGAGCCGCCCTGAAATCGGCGCGGCGCGGCGCGTTTTGCGCGTCGGCCAAAAGCTCGTCATAAGGGCGCAACCTTTTTTCCGCCTGCAGATCGAGGCGCTTTTTTGCGCAAATTTCGTCGAGTATTGAATTGGTGCGCATAAAACTACCTCTTTGAAAATTCCACAAGCTTTGCCAGTTTTTGACGCGCCGCGCCGCTTGAAAGCGACTCCCTCGCCCTGCCGAGCGCCCCCGCGAAATCTTCGGCAGCCCCCGCAACGTAAATGCCGGCGGCTGCATTGAGCAGGCAGGCGTCCGTGGCGGCGGAACGGTCGCGCCCCTCCAAGATGTCGAGCGTCTTGCGGGCGTTGAAAGCCGCATCTTCGCCGCGCAAATCGGCAAAGTCGCCTATATTGTCCAGATACTGGCACGGATTGAATTCGTACGTGGAGACCGAGCCGTTTTTAAGCTCGCTTATGCGCGTGAGCGAGCACGGCGAAATTTCGTCCATGCCGTCGGCGGCGTGCGCGACAATCGCCCTGTTCGACCCGAGCGCCTTGAGGCTGTAGGCGAGAAGCTCCGTATACGAGGCGTCGAAAACGCCTATGACCTGCGAGAGCGCGCCCGCGGGATTTATCAGCGGCCCGAGAATGTTGAAAATGGTTCTAAAACCCAGCATTTTTCTAACGGGCGCGGCGAAACGCATTGCGGGGTGCATCTTCGGCGCGAACAAAAACGCTATGCCGTTTTCCTGCAAACAATGCTCCATGACGGCGGCGGAAACGTCGAGGTTGAACCCCAGCTGCGCCAGCACGTCCGCCGAGCCGCTTTTGCTTGTCGCCGCCCTGTTGCCGTGCTTTGCGACGCTCACGCCAGCCCCCGCAATTATGAAGGCGGAAGTCGTGGAAATGTTGAACGTGTTCAGTCCGTCGCCGCCCGTGCCGCAGGTGTCTATGGGCGAAGATTCGCCCGCGTTTACAAACGTCGCCTTTGCGCGCATTGCCGACGCCGCGCCGACGATTTCGTCGACGCATTCGCCCTTGCATTTGAGCGCCGTCAGGAACGCCGCCATCACGGCTTCGGGAACGTCGCCGCCCATTATTTCGTCGAAGACGTCGCTCGACTCCTTTATGGAGAGGTTGCGGCGCTCGTTGACCAATACGGCAAGCGCTTTCAGTGTGTTTTTCATTTTATTGCCCCCGCGCGGCGCAGGAAGTTTTCCAGAAGCCGCTTTCCGCCGTAGCTCAAGACCGACTCTGGGTGAAACTGCACGCCCTCTATGTCGAATTCTTTGTGGCGCAAGCCCATTATTTCGCCGTCCTCGGCAACCGCGGTAATCTCCAGACACTGCGGAAGCGTGTCGGCGGAAACCGCCAGCGAGTGGTAGCGAACCATCGAGAGATTTTCTGGCATTCCCTCGAAAACGCCCTTGCCGTAATGCGTTATTTTGCTGAGCTTGCCGTGCATTATGCGCTTTGCCGAAACTATGTCGCCGCCGAAGGCGTAGCCCATCGACTGCATTCCCAGACACACGCCGAACATCGGCACTTTGCCCGCGAATTTGCGAATGAATTCAACGCAGACGCCGGCGTGCTGCGGATTGCTCGGGCCGGGGGAGATTATCACGGCAGTCGGATTGAGCGCGAACATTTCGTCGGCGGTCATGGCGTCGTTGCGGACAACCTTCACGTCCGCGCCCAGAGAGGCGGCGTAGTCGACCAAGTTGTATGTGAAAGAATCGTAATTGTCTATTAAAAGTACCATAAAAAATCCTATCTTATCAAAGTTCCGACATCGGCGCATTCGAGATTCTGCGCCGCCTCGACCGCCTTGGCGACCGCGCGCGACTTTATGCGCGTTTCCTCGTACTCGAAATCGGGGACGGAATCGAATACTATTCCCGCGCCCGCCTGCACCGACATTTTGCCGTCGGCAATCTGGAGCGTGCGTATGGTGATTGCCAAATCCATATTGCCCGAATAGCCTATGTAGCCCGCCGCGCCGCCGTAGGGGCCCCTGCGCTCTGGTTCAAGCTCGTTGATGATTTCCATTGCGCGGATTTTCGGCGCGCCCGAAAGCGTGCCCGCGGGGAATGCCGCCTTGAGGGCGTCGAATGCGTCTATGCCGTCGCGGACTATGCCGCCGATGTCGGAGACAAGGTGCATTACGTGCGAATAGCGCTCGACTTTCATAAATTCGCGAACCCTTACGCTCGAGGTTTTGCAGAAGCGCGAAAGGTCGTTGCGCCCCAAATCCACAAGCATGAGGTGCTCGGCGCGCTCCTTTTCGTTGGAGAGAAGCTCGTCGGCAAGGCGCATATCCTCCGCCAAGTCCGCGCCGCGCCGGCGCGTACCCGCTATCGGGCGGACGCGCGCCGTGCCGTCTTCAAAGCGTATCAGCGTTTCGGGGGAAGAGCCTACAAGGTAGCGCCCGCCGCCCTTTATGAAGAACATATACGGAGACGGATTTATGAGACGCAGCGCCCTGTACGCTGCGATGGCGTCGACTTCGGCATCTGTCGAGAATTTCTGCGACGGCACAATTTGAATCGCCTCGCCCTCTATTATGTAGCGCTTTGCCTTTTCGACCATCGCGCAGAACGCCTCGCGCGACATGTTGGACTTCAAATCAATCTGGCACGGTTTGCACGCATGCTCGACGCGTTCGGAGCGGAAGAGCGCCGTGAGCTCGGCAACCCTGCGCTCGCCGTCGGCATAGGCGGCGTCGAGATTGTCGTATTCGTCGGTGTGCACGCACGCCACTATTTTGGCGGTATGGCGGAGGTTGTCGAAAATTATCACGTCGTCGTAGAGGGCGAAACGCGCGTCGTCCCAAACGCGCGCGCCTTTGGGCTCGGGCAGAGCCTCGAACATATTCACGCATTCGTAGCCGAAATAGCCGACCGCGCCGCCGACAAACGACGGCAGGGCGTCCACGCGCGCCATTTTCCTGCCCGCAATGTAGTTGCGCAGCGGCGCGAGCGGCTCAAGCCCATAGACGGAAACCGATTCCTGCGCGCGGCCGTCGGCGAACTTCAAAACTGAATGCTTGTCGTTGAGGGTGAAAACCGCTTTGGGGTTGCAGCCCAGAAACGAATAGCGCCCCCAATTGTCGACGTTTTCGGCGCTCTCCAAAAGAAAGCAGTCGTCAAAGCGGTTCTCGAGTTTCGAGAACACCGAAACGGGAGTCTCCATGTCGGCGAGAACCTGCGAATAAACGGGTATGACGTTCGCCCCTGCGGCGAAGCTCTTGAATTGTTCTTTATTTGGTGTCATTTTGTTCGGGCCAAAAAAAAGGCGACCAGACAAAAGGCCGCCAAAGTTTAAAAATTCTTTTAAACTTCTACGACCTTAAACTGCGCCACCAACTTTGCATTTCTTTGTTTGTTTTTCGGGAAGCCTTCCGCCTCCGATTTTCGCCAATATTTTACGCCGCCCATTTCTTGTCAAGATTTTTTTTGAAATTTTTTATTTTTTCCCGAAACCGCCCGCATAACGGGCGCAAATTCGGGCTCGACGCCGCGCCGTCAACGCCTCTTCGAGCCGCCCGAATGGCGCGAAAGCTCCGCAAAATTTTTAAAGACATGCGGCAGGCGGCGCTTGCCCGTTTTCGGCGCGAGCTCGCCGACGGCGTCCGCCGCGCGCACCGAAGTTTGCGCGGGCTGCGCGCGCGGTTTAGTCTTCCGCCCCGCCCCGACACCGCCGCCGTCTTTTGGCGAAATGGCAGAACCCGCGGCGGGCGCGTCTTTGCGCGTTTTTTGCACCTTGCCGCTCTCTGGCTGCGTTTTTTTGGCGGAATTTTTTTCGGCTATTCTGCGCATTTTCTTGCGCATTTTTTTCGACGAAAAGAGGTCGGATTTTATCTCGTTTATTTCAAGCTCGAGAGTGTCGAGCTTTGCAAATCCGCCCGATTCCCGCCAGAGCCTGTCGGTCTTGAAATTTATTTCGGAGGCAAGGCGCTTGATGTCGGCGGCGGCTCTGCGCCCGCAGTCGACAATTTCGCCTATGCGCATGCAGACCGCCCCCTGCACGGAGACGGTCTGCCAAATCATATTGTCGTTTGAAATGACCACTATGCGCGACTTGTTTTTTGCAAGCACGCAATAGCGCTCAATGAATTCGTCCGCCGTCATCGACGACGGCGTGAAAACTTCCGTAAACGTGTTTACGGCGGCGTCGGGGCGCGAAAGGGAAACGTCGCTTCCGTTGCCGTCGTAGACAATCGTAATGCGCGGCGAGTACATATCGTGGACGGGCGCGAGCATTTTCGCCAAGGCCTTCCGCGCGGCGTCGGGGTCGCGCGAGAGCATTTTGCCAAGCTCGGGTTCGGCGTGGATTACGTTCCACCCGTCAACCAATATGTGGTCGCACTGCATTATTCCCCGAAAATCATTCTGATGAAGTTTGAAAACGCGGGAAACTTTTCGGGCGTGAACCTGACGGCAAAACCGCCCGATTCCTTCATTGAAAACTTGAGCTTTTCCGCGGAAGAGACGGAGCGAACGCTCATCTTGTAGTCCTGCGGCGTCTTGCCCGAATTTACGGTGTCGGAAAGAATCTCGGCGGCGTAGTCGCCCTCGGGCAGGAATTTTGAAAGGTCTATTTCAACGTCTTTGCCGTTTTGGTTGGCGATTCCGCCCAAATACCAAACGTCGCCCTTGCGGCGCGCAACAACAACGTATTCGCCCATCTTGCCGCAGATTGCCTTTGACTCGTCCCAGTTGGTGGGCACGGAGGCTATGAACGAAGTGAAGTCGGGCGCTTTTGCGTAGCGCGAGGGGCTGTCGCAGAGCATTTGCAAAGGCGCGTAGTAGAGGACAAACAGAGCCCCCTGATGCGCGCGGGTCGTAGCCGAGGCGGGCATCGAGAAGTTCGGCGCGTAGTATTTCTGCCTGACATTCGTCATAGCGCCGGGGGTATAGTCCATCGGCCCCTGAAGCATGCGCGTCATTACAATGTTTACGTCGTGGTCGGAATACACGGGAACGGAGTGTTTCTTTCCGTTGGGCTTGAAGAATTTGTTCATTTCCAAGCCGCGAACCGCCTCGAAATTGACAACGTTGGGATATGTGCGCTGCAATCCCGCAGGCTTGGCGCAGCCGTGCAAGTCAAGCAGCATTTTGTTATCGGCGCAGATTTTTGCAATGCGGTAGTAAAGCTCCATTGCGGTTTGGTCGTCGCGTTCGAAGAAATCGACTTTCAGTCCGTCGGCGCCCCAGCTTTTCATAAGGGGTACGGCCTCTTCGCCGTAGAGGTTCAGCGACTGCCCCAAACACCAGAGTATCACCTTGACGTCGCGCGAGTGGGCGTATTCTATAAGCGATTTTACGTCGAGGAACGGCTTGCCGTCCTTTATGCGCTCGTGAACATCGACGGGCATTCCGCCGACATCTCGGCCGACGAGCCAGCCTGCGTCGAACATAATGAAGGGAATGGAGTTTTCGGCGGCAAAGTCTATGTAGGCGCGGTAGGTTTTGTCGTTGACGCCTGTTTCAAAATCGACATTTTCCAGAGTCCAGTCGCTCCACCATTCCCAGACGCACGTTCCCGTGGAAATCCACGAAGTGTCTGCAATCTTGGACGGGGCGGCGAGTTTGTAGACGGTATCGTTTACAGCCAAGTCGCGGTCGTCGCGGGCAACTATGAACGCCCTCCACGGAAATTCGCGAGATGCGTCGGTCTTGGCTATGAAATTTTCAAAGCTTTTGTAGCCAATCATAAAGTTGTTTCTGCGCTTCATTTCCTTGGGATAGGCAACAAAATGCGCTTTCAACCCAGCGGAATCGTCGTGGCGCAACTGCAGCATCGGGTACGCCTGAAGGTCGCTTTCGACAAGCGCGACTTTTGCCGTCGGCGTGTTGATGAGCAGCGGCAGGAAGACGGCATGCTCGCCCTTGGCCTTGGCGACGGTAACGGGGCTGTAAATTTCCTCGTAGCAGTTCATATCCGACCTTGCAAACGACGCCCAAAGCCAGCGGTTCTGCGGCAGGTTCAAATCGAGCTTTTCCGAGAACACTTTCATCTGCCCCTTACCCGCATTGGATACAAAACGGTAGGCTACGGCTTCGTCGTAGGCGCGGAAGAGCAGCTTGAATGTTTTGAAGTCTATTTCGGTCTGGTTGTAGCGGTCGCGGATTTTTGAATTGATGCCGTAGACGGGCGTTAACACTCCGTCAGAAGAGGAGTTGCGTACCGAGACAACCTTTGCGCCGTTGCCGAATTCGCCGCGGTCGGTGGTCATTCCGATGGCGACGTCCTCCAGCAGTTTTTTGCCGTCGGCATACAGCGAGAATTTCAGCGAGCCGTCGGTGTCTATTTTTGCTTCGAGTTTGCCGTCGGGCGATTTCACCGAATACGCCGCAAAAACCGAAACGCAGGAAAACAGAGCCACAAATGCAATTATTATTTTCTTCATTACGTATTTTGTTGTTTGATTGGTTAGTTTTCAAAATTTCCGCCCATGCATTCGAGCGAAAACTTCAAGAACATTTTAAACACGCCGGCCGTTTTGCAAGACAAAAAGGCTTGACAGCGCAAAATACCCCGAAGAGAATGCCCTACGTCTCAATCGTTTGAGATTGGGGGGAAAACAAACATTCAACACGCATACAATTATGGAAAGAAGAGATTTCGTAAAAAAGATGGCGCTCATG
>ERZ808267.412-NODE-412-length-12998-cov-2.994669_pt1 | contig 12998 bp, 7 predicted proteins | sample MGYA00521241_ERZ808267 | MGnify/ENA primary metagenome ERZ808267 (study PRJEB31516, sample SAMN03275592) | gut metagenome | biome: mammalia-associated habitat; material: feces | host: Papio cynocephalus | place: Kenya | collected 2012-07-19 ... | reverse complement strand
AGCAGATGTTACTCAACTAGTGACCTATCTAGTACAGGTGCGATTATCGCTAGTTATCCATTTATCGGTGTAAACAGTGATAACGCTACCCAAAACAACAACTACAACAAGACAGATGGTATTGTAAACTGTTATTACTACGATTCTGGCTTTGCTAGTACAAGGTTAGAGGAGGCAAAGGCTCTCTCGGAGGCGGACTTCTGCGGTACGAATGGGAATAGCCCATTTGCAGAATACATTTTCTCACGGGACGGAGAGGCTGGGTCTGAATTTACGGGCGTTTGGGTGTTTGTAGATGAGGATAACCTGTACTTTACTCCTGATAGATTTGTATCAACACTGCAAGTCAAAGCGGACGCAAGCATTGACAAACTGTACACAAACTTTGGGCCAAAACTGGTGAGTGCTAGCCTGATTGCGACACCTCGAATGGAACTCGTAAAATCAGAGGAAAATTCTACGGGCGAAATCGTGCATACTTATACCAACAAATATGGTTCTGTGTTTAGGCAAGAGGACAATGCAGACTACTTTACCGATTATAGTTATGACCCGATTGTGGTTAGCAATATGACGCAGTTTAATAATGCGTTTGATGTGGCTAGCGACAATGTAGAGAAAGTCGATGATGTGATTTTGAGCGATATTAGGATTGTAAATCATCTGACGCAAAGCGACCTAAATAGTGGTGTGGCAATGTACTCGCCAACTGCAAAATACGCAGGAATTTTGGCTGGAAACGGATTTACATTCAATAATGTATCGCTAGCAGTCAACAATTCTACGGTAGAATACTATGGTTTAATTGGTAAACTCTGCTATATGCCTAGCAGTGGTGATGATAGTGTAAGCCACATCGGTACTATCAAAAATTATAGTGTAACACTGTCAAATATCGCTTGTTCTACTGTTACATATGTTGGTGGCTTGGCTGGTTGGGTAGAGAGTGCTAACCTATACGATGTCAAGGTTACGAATAACTACGGTAGGGTAGTAGGTAACAATATCGTAGGTGGTATCGCTGGTTATGTTACTGGTACGAGTCGTGTACACACAGCATACTCAAATGTCGGTGTTACGGCAAATTACAGGGCAAATACCGAGAACCTATACAACCTCGACCTAATCAAGGCTCACAATCTAGATGTTAGCAAAAAAGTAAATGTTGACACTTTGGGGTATGCTGGTGGTTTGTTTGGCGTGATAGATTTGACTCAATTTGACACTAGCAACCCAAGTTCATCAAATACTAATGAGGCTCGTGTATATAATATAAGGAACGACTCAAATGCTAGTATAGTCGGCAAAGTTGCTGGTGGACTAATCGGTGGTGTCGGCGAGTACACCGTGGTGTACAAGGCGAACAAGACGGTTGAAGCGGGCGCTCTGATAAAGGGATATGTGTTTGCTGGTGGTATAGTCGGGCAAAACAACGGCTTCATCAAATATGCAAACATTACATATACCTCAGAGGTTCAAACACTAGTTGATTCGGCTCGCACAGGGTACAAGACAGAGGCTTATCTCGACCTATTCAGTGCTTCGTCTAATCCGCTTGCTATCGGTGGTGTTGTGGGACTGAATATCGGTTCTACAAACATAAACTGGCCGGGCGGAACGGTACAGTTGTCTAGTAGCAAGGTCGCTGTGCGTGATAGTACGGCTGGTAACGCTGGTGGTGTAGTCGGTGCGGCTTATGGTGGAGATATTCGTGCGTGTCTAGCGACTGGTAGTGTGCTGGCTAGCAAGACGGCTTATGTCGGCGGAATTGTAGGTTATTTGTCTGATTTCAGTGCGGACAATGCGATTTTGGTCGGTATGAATAACCCATTCGGCGAGGTTATGTCTGCTGGTACAACGGTTGATTATGTTGTGGCGATGAATAACTACCTTGCCGAGGATTATAACTACTACTACGCACTACATACCAATGATAGCAAGGGTATCTATGGGGCTGTTGGTGGAATTGTGGGGTATGTGTCTGATAGTTCTCTCATCTATACCACTCACTCGGTGGCTACAAATTCTAGCGACCCATATGCATATCTAACCAACCCTACGAACTACTTTGTATCACAAATTAGCAATAGAGTGTTAGCACTCACGCAAACTGCGCCAATTACTAGCGGTACTGGATACTTTAACCTATATGAGGTAGATGACCAAGGTGCAGTGATTGTAAACTATGCGGTAGGTAAGTACGGCACGGACAATTCTATCAATCTAGGTATCGGTAAGACTAGGGCATATATGCTCCAAAACTATGACGAAATTTTCGCTGGTTGGGATAAATACAGTATTGACAACTCGTCTGGTAGCCCTAGCATTATTGAGAAAGATTTGCCTGCAATTATCGAGGTAAGCACGATAGATGACCTCAAAATAATGTATTGGCACCCAGAGAAAACCTACGTTTTGGTAAATGATATTGATTTCCAAGACTACTCGGTTACTGACCAAAAGAGGATACTTTCTCCGTTCTTTGCGATAGGTTCAGAGAGTTCGCCATTTACTGGTGAGTTTAGAGGCAAGACCAAATCAGACGGCACATTACCTGTAATCAAAGATGTATATATCATCAATGCGGGTGCGTCTAGCCTTGGCTTCTTCGGTGCTATTAGCAATGCGAAAATTAGTAATATTGTGATAGAAAATATCCATTATAGTACGGCACTCAACAAGAATGCAAAGGCAAATGTCGGTGGACTCGCTGGTGTGGCTACAAATAGTGTGGTAGAGAATGTAACAATTCTCAATACGGACACTCAAAATTCTGGAATTTATACTAATGCAAACAATGTCGGTGGTATGTTTGGTAAAATTAGGAGTCTAAATGATGGCGAAATGATTATCGAGAGTTGTTATGTAGAAAATAACCTTGTTTTGACGGACAATATCTACTCGGCAGCACAGCAAACTGGTGCGTTTACGGTTACTCTGGGTGGTTTCGCTGGAACTATCGAGGGCAAAACGACAATCGCTGGGGCTATGGCTGTCGGGCAAATGACGGTAAAATACTCCGATATGACTTCACAGGCGATGAAAGACCAAAATGCGAGTGAAATTGAGCATATAGTCGGCGGCTTCGCTGGTCAGATTTCAGGCGATGATGTAGTAGAATCTGGCTGTGTAACTGCGGTAAACATTACTCTCGATAATGTGCTATCACACACGAGAGCGGGAGGTTTCGCTGGTGTAATCGGCGGAACAAAGTTGACAAAGGTCGACTCTCACGCAAATATCAATGTGAATATGGCTAATATTACGGATACCAAGGTTATGTATGTTGGTGGCTTAATAGGCGAAATGCGTAGTGCTAGTAGCGTGTCGGGCTTTATTGCTGCTGGTGATATTAGGCTCAATGGCAACTACGGCGTAAACACGCTCAACACTCAGGCTGCCAACCACTATGTTGCGGGAATGGTCGCACATATGGGTAGTTCGGCTCGTGTAATGAGTGGATACTCTATTGTTTCGGTTATCAACGACACAATGCTAACTAATATTGATATGGGCTTCGGCTCGGGCGATATTAGCGGCGTGAGTACGACTGGCTCGGTAAAGGCGGATAAATTCTACGCTTTGACGGCTACTGATAGGGCAAATATTGGACAAAAGAGCGGCGTAGTCAAGAGCGGTGGCGACCTCGATACGGCTGGTAACGTATTCGTGCGTTACCAAAACGAGAATGATTACTACCGTATTCGCAATGACGCAACCAAAAACGAAATGTTTAACACAACATACAACAAAATGTATACTTTTGGTAGTGGGTTATATAAAACTGCTCCGATTATGATTAGTCAAAATGATAGTTACACGAGTAGGTTTGATAGTATTGACGGCAGTGAGTATCGTTACTACTTGCAGACGGGTAATATCACATTGACCGAGCAGAACAAATTGTATGGCACAAATACTCAATTGAGTAGTTTCCGTGGTTCGTACAACGGTGGTGGATTTACTATCACGCTGCCTGCTCATTTCGATATTAATAGTGTTAGTGTATCGACTGCAAACTGCGGACTTTTCGGCGAAATCGTGTCGACACAAAGTGAGCCTAGTATGATTCTAGGCGTAGTGATTGACGATGTAATGGTATACGCAAATCTTGGCGAGAGTGTGGAGAACTTCGGCATCTTGGCTGGTGTGGCTAGTCCGCACACGATTTTTGCTAACTGCTATGTTGCGGGAGAAATCAATCTAAATGTTAGAGGGGCTACAAATATTGGTGGCTTGGTAGGTAGTAGTGGAGCAGTGTATATAGGCTGTGCTACTGACTTGGTGGCTAATCTGTATGGCGATACTGCGTTTAAGTATGGTGCGATTTTTGGAACGGCAAACGCCTCGAATACAAACTACACTCTGATTGATGTATATTCTGCTGGTAAAATCAACAACAATGGCTCGCTCGGTGCTGTGGCTGGTATGATTGCCGATAGTAGTGCGTCTAACTTGTTTGCTCGCAATTCATACACGATGACTGAAATCAACAGCGTTTCGAATAAGACTGCAAATGTTGTGTACTCGCTCGGTGCTATGTCGCATAATACGGACGGAATTTGGTATGACGGGAACAATGCGATAAACAAATCTAGCGATGCTTTGTGGGAAACATACAACTATCGTGATAAGCGGGGACAAAACTTTGTCGGATCAAATTATGCTGTGGACAGCTCGGTAAACTACGGAATGCCTACACTCAAATGGTTGAGAGAGGATAATTTGGTCGCTTATACAGGTAGAGGCGTTACCGCAGACCCATATATTATCAGCGCTGCGACACAGTTCGCGTGGATGACGGAGACTGCTAATTTTGGCACTTGCTATGCGTTGGACGATGATATTGATTACAAGTTGTTGGCTGCGACTAGTGGTTATACTACGAGAGATTTCAGAGGTTCGCTGGACGGAAATTACAACTATATCAATAACTTGACTGCGACTCTATTTGGTACAGTTAGCGGTAGTGTAACCAAACTTGGCTTCGACAAGGTGGCTACGGCTACTGGGGTAATACTCGCTAATAATGTAACTGTTCAAAACGCTGTGAGTCAAATCTATGTTAATTCAAACTCTGGAATGGTGGTAAGGAGCGGCTATATCAGCGATAGTTTGTCTACGGGCGCAACTTTTGGTAGTGGTGCTACAAACTGCTATGCTGGTGCGATTGATAATACAACATACAGTACGCTGAATAGTTCTGTTTGGGTATTTGACGGTGCAAAGTATACGCTCTCTGGCTTCCTAAAAGACTGCGCAACTTCAGCTAAACCTACTGGCAATTTTGCCGTAGGCAACTTGGGATATGACAATGTTCGCACTATTTCGATGAGCAGCGACCAAGACTTTTATAATGCAATGTTCTATGCGGGTAACTTCTCGGGTAAATACCGTATTGTAGCGGGCAGTGGATATTCTACGCTCAACCTCAATGGGTACAAACTCAATGTGCCTAGTACGGTAACAGAGATTACGGGCATCACGACTATCCAAAACGGCAATTTGTCGAACGCTAGTATTGAGAAATTTGATACAAATACCCTTACAATAGACAGTTGCGGAATTGTGGGAGATGGTCAGTCGGCTATTCTAGGCGAAAGTTCTAGTAAATTTAGTAAGGTTGTAATCAAGAATAGTAGGTTGATTGCTAATCGTGCGGGCGGAATGCTCCTAGATACTATCGACAGCGCTATTGATTTGACACTAAACGATTCGGCTATCTTTGTTGAGGCGGATAATGTCGACCTTGTGGCAGGCAATGCGACCGAGGCTGCGAATGGTTACAAGATTACTATCCGTAATGTAGAAATCTATGGCAAGCCTATGCGTGATATTGTGTATGACAACAAGGCGGACGGCGGTATCTATGTAGACACTATTTTGGGTGGCAAGATGATGAATAATATTATCAACAACAACACCGCAAATGTTACTCTTGACCTCAAAAATATGGGGCTTAATGGTAGCGTTGTGGCTAGGAACGGCGGTAATGTTACACTCACTTCTTCGGGGCTGGATTCGGACGGGGCAATGTTTGGCGAAAACACCAAGAATATTAGCCTTGTATTGAGTGAAACAGACAAGTTGACCAAAGCGGTCGCTGATACCAACAGTGGTGAAATTACGATTACGGGTAGTAATTCGATAATTGAGAGTAAAATCGTAACGACAAATAAGGCTGGCGGTAAAATCACTGTTACCTTGACTGATAGCGTAATAAAAAGTCCGTTGGTAGAGAGTAATGCAGGCGAATTGGAGATTACGCTCAATGGTACAAAAGGTAGTGAAATAAGTGCTAATTTGGTAAACAGCAACACGGGTAAAATCACTGTAAATTTGACTAATACCAAGTTGAATGGCTCAATCGCTACTACGAATGCTGTAAACGGTCAAATTAACTTTGTAATGAGCGGTGGCGCGAATGGCACTCCTGCTGTGGATAATAATGCTGGTAGTGTAAATGTAGAACTTGAAAATGCAACTATAAATAGTAATTTGTTCAACACAAATACTGGCACTATCAATTGGAATAAATTGAGCGGTAATACTATCAAAAATTACTTGATTGATACACAAAATAGTACGGCTATTATGATTATGAAATTGGACTCTGGCAACACTATTAGCCACTCACTTATCAGAACCGCAAATAGTAACACAACTTTTGAATTGACTTCGGCGGTTGTTACTACTTATTTGGTAGAATCGAACAACAAAATTATGACAATCACCGCTACAAATTGCAGCAATTTGCGGAACCTTGTGAATGTAAACAATGCTGGGGCAACGATTAGTTTGACTGCCACAAATTGTACAATTACACAAATGATTAGTGCCTCTAATGCGGGGGTATTGAGCGTAAATATCACTGGCGGAACGCTAGATAGATTGGCTGTTACGAATGCTGCAACAGGTTCGATTACTGGTAGTATTTCGGGGACAAATGTCAAGTTGCTCGTTGGTACAAACAACGGAACTGTTAATGTTTCGGTCAAGGGCAACGCAACGGTATCAAGTGTAATCACGACAAATGGTGCGTCAGGTTCTGCTACAATTGAGGTGAGCGGGGCGACTGTTTCGGGGGACTTGGTTGCAGCTAACGCTGGTGTTGCTACTATAAACTTGGGTAGCAATATCAAAATTGCCACCACCTCGGCAAATCTTGTCGGCGTAAATACCAAGACTACGACAATCAATGTAAATTCTGCATTGACACTGACTGGTATGAATAGTTTTGCGTTTGTCGGCGATAGTAGCGGTACGATTAACCTAAATATCAATGCTGCTACCTCGATTAGTGGTGATACGATAAGTGGTGTTGTATCAAAATACTCAAATACAAATACAGACGAAAAGGCAATCAATGTTGTGCTAAAAGCGAATTATACACTCAAAGGTACGACCGTATCTCCTATTGCGGGGAATACTACGGGTGCTGGGGCTTTTGACGCAACAAAGAACCTAAACTATACGCAAAACGGTTTTAATATAATAGTAAATGGGACGAATTTTGACCCAAATCCTGTTACCCCTGACCCTAATCCAGAAAATCCTGATTCTGGCGAAACTGGCGGCGGTGGTGGTGCGTAAGTAAAGGGGATAGGTTGCCAAAAAAAGAGAAAGAACCAACTTGGGATAATATATTTCTTGTTGGCTCTTTTTCTTTTTGCAAAATTGGGTAAAATATTAGACAAGAGGTATGTAATTTGTTATAATTATGAAACTTGTGGGGAGGTGGATTTGTGGCGGAAAAGTATTTGCTAGATTTGGACGAGCAGCAGAAAAAATTGCTAAAATTTTGCTTTGAGCAATGCAAGAGGACGCCTCCGTATTTTGAAAGTGAGGGGAACTTGTATTTAGGGGGGTGTCCTGATTTACAAATTGAGAAAATTGTGGCTGTTTTGAGCGAAGTTTATTTTGGTGTGCAGGGGAGTAATGCGAAGCTCGCTGAATTGATAAATGGTACGATTGTCAGACTAACGGAAATCGGGGATAAAATAACAGACGAATTTGACTTTTGCGAATACTTTTCTTTTGGTGATTAGGGGGTTGGGATATTTGCTGTATTTCGGATAGTGAGTAATTTACGCCAATATTTATCCATATTTGGTGTTTTACTTGGTAAAAACTACAAGGTAACTATTCGCAGTTCTGAGGAGCGACAAGCAAAGAATTTGGTATTGATTGGGCGTAGCGAGTCAAACTTGGCAAAACATTTTGATTACTTGTTAATGTATGCTATTTGAGTTTCGGGTAGAAAGTTTTCAAATTGGCTAATATACTCGTTTTTGAATGTTTCTAGTGCGTTTAATTCCATTAACTCTGACCAAAACTGATTGAATGCTTGTTCTTTATCCATAATTTTATCTCCTTTGGCGTTTCTTATTATATCAGTTTAGATGATAAAGTATAGAAAATTTGTTATTTTTTTCTGTAAATTTTGCAAAAAAACCAGCCTTTCGGCTGGTGGTGTGGTGCATCCAAGAGGAGTCGAACCTCTACTACAAGCTCCGGAAACTTGCGTGCTATCCATTGCACTATGGATGCATAAAAACATACATAATCTTGCCATTTTTTTGTTTAGGCAGGGTTAATTATATATGTTTTGTTAGCAAAAATCAAGTTTTTTGGGCAAAACTCACATTATTTTTTACAGTAGCCCCGTACTGCCGAAGCCGCCCTCGCCACGGTCAGTAGCGTCTAGGTCGTCAACTAATTCCGTTTTGCAAGTGTAGAATGGGCAAATGACGAGTTGGGCGATTTTTTGCCCGACCTCAACAGTGTAGTCAGTGTCGCTAGTGTTCAGCAAAATTACGCAGATTTCCCCACGGTAATTTGTGTCAATTGTGCCAGGGGAGTTTAGTACTTGCAACCCGAATTTGAGTGCCAAGCCACTTTTTGAGCGGACTTGACCCTCTGTGTTTTGTGGGAGCGCCAGCGCTATTCCAGTGTGAACCAAAGCACGATTGCCTGCTGGTATTACGATTTCTTCATCGCTGTATAAATCCATACCTGAGTCGGTAGGGTGGGCGTATTCAGGAATTCGTGCGGTTCGGGTTAGTTTTTTGAATTTTACTGTCATTTTTCCTCCTAAAAGCAGATAATTAGTCCACGGTCTTGAGCATAGAAACTGGTCAATCCGTGCATAGGTTTAATAATGATTTCTTTGAAATTGCATTTTTCTAGCAACAATTCCTTGATTTTTTGTGCGTCAGCTTCGTTGTTGTTATGTGTGATAATTACTTTTCGGTCGCTGTAATCGCTGCAACGCTTTGCTGCCATTTCGGCAAGTTTTCGATAAGCGTTTAGTGAGCCGATTGCCTTACCGCACATTTCGATTGTACCCTCTGGTGAGGCGGTGCAAATCGGTTTTATGAGGAGTGTTTTTGCGACTAGGCCAGCAAATCTACTCATTCTACCGTTGGCTATTAGGTTATCAAACTTGTGTAGGATAAAGAATAAATTTCTGGTATTAATAAATTCGTTTGTGCTGGTTGTGATTTCCTCGATAGTTTTATTATCCTTGATTTGGCTAACTATATGGTCGACTACCAATTCGAGAGTGCCTGAGGTTGCTTTCGTATTAAATAGGATAATATTTTCCTTGTTAGGCATCATATCACGGGCGACACTAGCGCTGTTGAATGTGCCAGAAAGTTTTTCTGTCATTGCTACAACAAAAGTATAGTCCGCCTTGTCAAAAGCGTCCACCCACGAGTCGACACTAGGGCAGGCAGTACGAATTTTCGCTTTTGTAGTGTTGAGTGTGTGAGTGAGGCTTTGTACATCTAGCTCGGGATTGTCGACATATTCTTGGTCGCCGACATAAATGTAGAGAGGCACTATGCCAAAGCCGATTTCTGTATCTTTGAGATAATCGGGCGACATATCCGCGCTGCTGTCTACTAAAATTTGATATTTCATTTTGGTTGCTCCTAAAAAATATTTTTTGTAATAATTGCTAATAAATTCTGTTTGTAGTATAATAGTCTCCAAGAGGAGTTATTATGATTTATAAAAAAGAAAATAATACAAGTTTTGCGTTGGGTGCTTTTGCTGTGCGTGAACTTTTGCGTAAACGCCCGCAAATTGTGCGTAAAATTTACACAAGTAGGGAGTTAAACATTACACCTGAAATTGAGGACATTTTGCGACACGCCCGTGAGAAAGGGATTGGTGTCGATGATGGCACTAAATTAATCGAGCGAATTGGCGGCAAGGAGAACATTTACCTTATGGCTGAGTTCATCAAATTTAGCGACCGGCTCGACTCGGGCGACCAAATCGTCCTACAAAATCCGTCCGATATGGGCAATGTCGGTACAATTTTGCGTACTGCTCTCGGGTTCGGGATAAAAAATATCGCAGTGATTAGACCTTGTGTTGATATTTTTAACCCTCGTGTGGTGCGTGCCTCACAGGGGGCGATTTTCAGTCTAAACATCAGAGTTTTTGAGAGCTGGGAGGAGTACGTTTTGGAATACCCTACAATTCGCAAATACTTGTTTATGCTAGACAAAACCGCTCAAACTTTGCAAGAAATCAAGATTTCGACCGAGCCTAGGGCATTGGTTTTTGGTAACGAAGCGGCTGGTTTGCCAGAGGCTATCAAGTCATCAGGCACGCCGATATTTATCAAGCACTCTGATGAAATTGATTCGTTGAATTTGGGGGTGGCGATAGGGATAGCGGTGTATACTTTTTCCCGACAATAAACCCCGTTTTCACGACTATAAACTTCGCAATCCTTCGTCATTTCAAAAAATTCTAGACAGTTATGTATGTCTAATACACGCCTTCCTAGAATTTTTCTTATTTCTAGGCTTGCTTGTTTTTAGTCGTGAAAAATGCTGACGCAAGGGAGTAGAGTTCTTATCCTTATATTATTAAATAGGATTTCCGCTTTTGTTAGCAAAAGTTATAATCTTGTTTATCGTCTTTGTTTTTATTTTCTTGTTGTTTGTTTTCGTTACTTTCGGGCGACTCCCGCTGGGGTTGCTCGTTTTCTATTTCGTTTGGTAAATAATCGTCTTCTCCAAAGTCATTGCAAGATTTGGTGTTGTAACCCCATTTTTTGAAGAAACTTAACCAAATTTGAGCGACTACGAATGCTAGCACCGCTACGCCTGCGCCTACGCCGTACCAGCGGAGGTAGATAAAAAACACAATTGCGAGAATTAGCAAAATAACCACACTGCTTACGCTCAAAATTAATGTGCGGCGGAATGATTTTTTCTTTTGCGAAATGATTTCGTCAACCATTGTTGCTGCCACTTTATTTTGGTGTTCTGCACGAATTTTGGCTGCGGCAATTTGGTCTTGCGTAGTTGATTGAGCAGATTGGGTTAAGTCCTCTGTTTCAATCGTTGCGTCAAAAATTTCTTTTGGGTCGTCTGTTTGCATAAAGTTCGCCCCCTTTATATCTTATTAATTATAAGATAATATGTGCCATTAGTCAATTTAATTTGGTCAAGATTTTTGCTATATTGGTGCGTTTTGGCGATTTGATATGGTAAATTTGCCGAATATAACAAAAAATCGCACTCAATTTGGTGCGAAATGGAGCAGGTGAAGGGAATCGAACCCTCGTATCAAGCTTGGGAAGCTTGCGTTCTACCATTGGACCACACCTGCAAATGTATAAATATATTGTATGCGAGAATGAGGGATTTGTCAAGTCTTTTTAATAAGTTTGCTTTGCGAACTTATTAAAAAGGTATGCGGGCTTGCGCCGCATACGCACCACACAGTGCGGATACGCCAGCGTCTCCTCCCTTATGTGGCTTGTCAAGTCTTTATTTTTTAATAAGTTTGCCTTGCGAACTTATTAAAAAGGTATGCGGGCTTGCGCCGCATACGCACCTCGCGGCATAGATGTGCGAGCACATCTGGCTCATGCTCGGCTTGTTTTGTGTAATTGCTGGCGTAAAATTGATTAAAATAATGAAGCAGGGGCAATACTTTATCCAAGTGAGGTAAGTAATGTACAAGGCGTTGGGGATAATTTTTTGCACAGTTTTGATATTATTTTGTTCGCCAAACGGCGATTTTGTGGGGAGTTTTGTGCAAAATTTGGGCGGGCAAGTTTATTTTTGTGTGAGTGAACGAGTTGATTTACCTAATGTTGGAATAACAAAGAATGGTAAGGGTTACATAATTTCAGCGGAGCAAGAACAGACTAGGAAGATACAAAATTCTATTCAAAAGGATAAAATTCAGGGAATTGCCTTTCGATTCAATGGCAATTTTGATACGCAATCGTATTTAAGGAAAATTTCAGCAGAAATTATATTTGATGAAAAAATTGATGAGATAACTTTTATTTATGCTTATTCATCTAAATTTTCCCGTTTTGTAATGTATCGAGGGCGAAAAATCAACATACAAATTGCTCAAAACTCTGGGGAAACTACAATAGGTTATCCGTTGATTTTAATCGGTGCATAAAATTTACAAAAATTTATGATTAAAAATAAAAATTTGGGCGATAATCAATGGCAAGGAGGCAGAAATGAACAAAATTAAAATCAAAAATTTCTTGAAAACTTATGGTTATTGGGTGGGGCTTTTTTGTAGCCTTGTTGTGTTGGCGGTGATTGTTACACTGGCAGCAGTTCGTAACACAACACCAATAAACAGTACGATTGATATGAATGAACCTGTGTCAAATACTGAAATTGTATTTGGCAATCCTGTGAGCGAGATTAATTTGATGAAAGATTATTCAAACACAAAATTGCAATACAGCAAAACTTACGGCTGGTGGCAAGTACACAAGGCGGTAGATTTTGAGGCAAAAGAGGGGAGCGATGTGTATGCTGTAATGGATGGGACTGTCAAAGAGGTTACTTATAACTATCTTATGGGCAATATTGTGAAGCTCGATATCGGTGGTGGAATTACTGTTGTGTATGCTTCTTTGGCGGGCGATGTGCCTGTAAAAGCGGGCGACAAAGTTACCAAGGGAAGTGTAATCGGTAAGGTCGGAACAACTG
>ERZ808267.410-NODE-410-length-13020-cov-3.207250_pt1 | contig 13020 bp, 13 predicted proteins | sample MGYA00521241_ERZ808267 | MGnify/ENA primary metagenome ERZ808267 (study PRJEB31516, sample SAMN03275592) | gut metagenome | biome: mammalia-associated habitat; material: feces | host: Papio cynocephalus | place: Kenya | collected 2012-07-19 ... | reverse complement strand
TAATTCTTCTTTAGCTTCTTCGTATTTTTTACTATTAATAAGCTCGTTTATTTTTTCCAAATTTTCCATACCAAAATTATAGCTCAAACATGTCAGACTTTACAGATTTTGCAAAGATATGGTATAATATTATATCAACGCCTTAAAAAAATTCATCAAAATTTGTCCGGAAAGGAATAAAATAATGGGAAAATCTTCTAAAAAATACCCACAGTATTCAGCCGGAACAATCAGTGTAAACGGAACTCCAAAAGCATCAACATACAAATCAGGGAACAATGTATATTCAAACTACAATATGTCTGATGCAGAAAGACAAGCCTACGATTATGCACAAAAATCCTTTGCAAATTCACTATCATCAGTAAACGTCTTTGATGACGAAACTAAAAAGAACTTGCAATCACAATTGAACGCTTACACACTTGACGGACAAAAACTTATAAATAACTTATACACTCCAATGCTAAGTAATTTGAAAAACGATATCGCATCAAGGTTTGGCAATCTTGACAACTCTGTTTTTATGGACAATTTAAACTCAATTGAAGCAAACCGTGCAAATTCAATCAACGACTTGGCACAAGATGTTTTGGCAAAAAGAGATGAACTTGTAAATAACGAACTTTCGCAAAGATACACATATTTGAGCTTTTTACAGGATATCCAAAATCAAATTAATTCAAACGCCTTGAATTACATCTCAGGCTCGCAATCAAACAGCTCATCAGGGAATTCCTATAACACACAGAGCTATAACGCCTCACAATCATCCGGCAGTACTTTTGGCAAATACGCAAACCTAGCATCTGGGGTGTTAAGTACAATGGGACCTTACGGAGTTGCAGCATCAGCAGCATTACAAATCGCAAAAAATTATATTTAATACACCACTTGAAAACATTGAAATAATATGTTATAATAAAGGAAAGGGCGGAGCAAGTTCCACCTTGCCCCTTTAAAAGCCCTCTAAAGCGTTTTTAGCGTTAGTATTATCAGGCAAGATAAGCACTAACGCTTTTTCAGTAATACTGATTATCACTTTATATCACCTCCCTTCATTTACGATTTATTCAAATTTACAGTTTGTCCCGCAAACGAAAGTTAATGATTTAGGGCTTACCCTATTATTAATAATAGCAAAAATTATATGTTTTGCATCATCTATTTATTGTAACATTTTTAAATTATTATCTTAGGTTGTAATAAGCTATATTTATTTTGTTTTTTATTATATAATAAGGTTATGAACATAATACAAGAATTTGACACAATCGCAGCAATCGCAACCCCTATCGGCACCGGTGGGGTTGGTGTTATCAGAATTTCAGGTGACAAAAGTTTTGAAATTATAGACAAAATTTATTCTCGCCATAATCTTGAAGCCGGAAAGATTTCTCACGGCTGGATTTTGGATAATGGCAAAAAAATCGACGAAGTAATTCTTCTTCCATTCAAAAATCCACACAGTTATACAGGCGAAGATGTTATCGAAATCCACTGTCACGGCGGAATTAATGTTGTCAGAAATATTCTTGAAGTTGTTTTGAAAAATGGAGCAAGAATGGCAGAGCGTGGAGAATTTACCAAACGTGCATTCTTGAATAAAAAAATGGATTTGTCCCAAGCTGAAGCCGTTGCAGATTTAATTCACGCAAAAACAAGAGATTTTGCTAAACAATCTGCAAAAAATTTATCAGGAGTTTTGGGAATTAAAATTAAAGAAATCAGAACAGATATTTTCAATGTTTTGTCAAAAATTATCGCCGGAATAGACTTTCCTGAAGATGTTGCTGAACCGGAATATAACTACATAATTTCAGAGTTTGAAAAAGCTCTTGCCAAAATAGACAAAATTCTAGCCTCTGCAAATTCATCAAACATAATGCGTCAAGGAATAAAAATTGCAATTGTAGGAAAGCCAAATGTCGGAAAATCCTCACTATTTAACACTCTTTTGAATGTTGAACGTGCAATTGTTACTGATATTGCAGGCACTACAAGAGATGTTTTGACAGAAACTCTTGATTGGGATGTTGCAATTACACTCGTTGACACTGCCGGAATTAGAGATAACGACGAAGTTGGCAAGGTTGAAGAAATCGGAATTGAGTATTCTAAACAATCCGCAGATGAGGCAGATCTTGTATTATTCCTTTATGATGCAGCAAAGGGCATGAATGATGATGACAAGGCGATTTTAGACCTAATCAAAGATAAAAATCATATTATCATTGCCAATAAAGCGGATTTGATAAAAGACAGAAAACCTGATACATTCTACCTTTCAACCGTAACAAAAGAGGGGCTTGATGAATTAAAAGAAAAAATCAAGCAAACCGCTTACAATTTTTCACTTGAAGATACTGAATTTGTAACAAACAACAGACAACAAGATTGTTTGTTAAAATGCAAAGAAAGCTTAACTCAAGCTCTTGATGCCGCAAAAATTCACCAATTGCAAGATTTAATTTCAATCGATTTGAAATCTGCACTTCTTTATCTTGACGAAATCACAGGTGAAGTAATTACAGACGACATTTTAAACAATATTTTTGATCATTTTTGTATCGGTAAATAAAATTACAACATTAATTCATAAGCATCGCCAATATTTTCAGACACAGGTTTTTGCGCATTCGGATTGTACAAAAACTGCTCATACATTGGAATAAATTCTTCTGCATTTGTGTCAGGTCCCATATATGGAAGAACTGTTGAAGTTTGAAAACGATTATATTTTCTCTCTTGGTTATAAATCACCTTTTCTTCAAATTGCGGCATTTCTTTCGCTGACAAAATTTTATCTTTATCTTGACGACCAACATATTTAATAAAGTTTTCAAACTCAAATTTTCCTGCTTTTGAAGAAATTATAGGAGCAAAGATTATATTCATATTTTTCTTTTGCAAAACTCTACCCATTGGCGCAACACGATCTGTCCTAATCAATTCGTCATAAGGGAATTGTTCTTTCAACATAGAAAGTCCCGAAATCATATAATCATCCATAACAACAAGTGTTGAATTTGCCGGCAATATATCTAAACTCGGAGTAATAGTTCCAAAAGTTTCGTTCGTTTTCACAAACAAACTTTTGAAACTATTCACATTATTTGCTCGTCTATACATATAATTTGTAATCGCAAAACTTTTTTCTATGTTCGGAATTATGTGATAAACATTGTCAATATCACGATTTGTTTTATGCAAAAATTTTATAATATTTGTATGGATATCTTTCAAATATTTTCCATATTTACGTGGAGTAACAATTTCGGTCATATCATTCAGATAATCCAAAACATATTTTTCACCCAACTCTTTTGAAACATCGCCACTTTCCGGAATATCTTTTACTGAATTATAAAACTCATTAAAATCCGGCATAATCGGATTAACGTTTTTAGCAATCTGTTCCGGTGTCGGATTTTTCACCACATCAGCTTTTAAAATTTGTACATCAACCCCACGCCGTTGCAATTTCCCTAAAACATTTCCATTCAAAACGTATTTAAGGTTATACAAAACATTTTTGCCATTTTTATTTTGAAGATGCTGAGCCTTTTTCAACTTTTCAACCGTAAAATCTTCCAACGATTGGGATTGGTTGAAAAAATTATATCCATTTTCAAAATTTTCAATATAAAGTGGATTTTTTTCTTTAAAATACTCTTTTGAATTTATTTCAACAAAATCAAGCCATTTCAGCATTTCACTATCAATAACCATAGCGGATTTATCTGTTTCAAGTGAATGAGAAAAATTTCTTTTTCCGATATAGCTTAGAGCATCTGCAAGGCAAGGATTGCGCCACATAAATATTTCGCTTTTGACAGGTAAAGATTCAATATTGTAAAAACCTTTTCCATGCAAAATTTTTTCAATTTTATTCAAACTCTTGTAACTTGAATACTCGGTCAGCATTCCCATAGCGTTATAAACAGTTTTTTCATCAATACCTGTTCGCTTAACAACCTTTGATGCAATTTGTTTAATATCATCTGGTTTTAAAATTCCCATATCTTGCTCAAGTTTGTTATAAAAAGTCTTTACTCCTTTATAAAAACCGGTAGCAGCATTCTTTTCAAACCTATCAATTCCACTAAAAGACACACGACTTACATGATTAAATCGCTTGTTAGGGGTAATATTTGGGGTATATAAATAGCTATTTATTTCATTGACTCTCATATTTATATCAAGTCAAAACAAAAAATTTTTTGCTAATAAGAAAAATATTTATCAAAATCTACATCATCAAAACTGCAAAGCAGTTTGTAAACCTCATCATTTTCATCCATTCGCTGAAAATTATAATCATCAAACTTCCAATACTTAGGACTAATTCCCTGAACTCTCACAATTCCGGCATCTTTCAAAATCGAAAGTTTCTTTTTCACGATATCCACAGGCAATTCAACCATCTTGGCAAGTTCAACCGCCGTAACCCAGTTTTCGACCGCACCTTTTTCTGGGGTCATAAACATAAGTTCCAGTCCGACTTTTTTCAAATCTTTATCTTCAATTTCCGGTTCGTAATCGTACATAATCTTATCCTACCGTAAAAAATACCTCACGTTATCCTTCTTACAGATTATATTACGGCAGATTTTGAAAAAACTTTAATTTTCAGTAAAAATCTTTATCGCTCTAGGTAAAATCCCTAAACAGTACGAAATCGCAACCCCATAATTTGTAATCGGAACATTATTTTGGTTAGCAATCAAAACCCTTGACAAAACTTCTCTACGATTTGTCATACAAGCTCCACAATGAATTATAAGCTTGTAATCCTTGATATCCGGGAAATCATGACCTGCATAATTGTGAATTACTAAATTTTTACCAGTTTTTTTGCGCAAAAGATTTGGGATTTTAACTCTCCCGATATCGTCTTCTATCGCATGATGCGTGCAACTTTCAAGGATTAGAACCATATCCCCGTCTTTCAAATTTCCAATTGCTCTCGCACCATTTACAAATTCATCCAAATCTCCCTTCAATCGTGCAAAAAGAATTGAAAAAGATGTCAAAGGAACATTTTCAGGAACGATTTCTGAAACCTTTTTAAACGCCTGACTATCCGTAACGACAAGAGCCGGTGGCGTTTTCAAGTTATCTAAAGCATCTTTCAATTCGCTTTCCTTAACCACATAACTCAAACAATTATTATCCAACAGATCTCTCAATGTTTGAACTTGTGGCAAAATAATTCTACCTTTAGGAGCTTCCTTATCAATCGGAATTACAAGAATTACAGTGCTTTTTGGTGGCACTAAATCTCCAACAATTTTAGGAGAATTTACAAAATCTTCCGGCAAAAGTTTTACTAAAGCTTCCTTAAACTTAAAAATCAATCTATCATCAGTTTTTACAGATGTGTAAATAATATTTGCCGGCTCTGAATTTAAAGTTAGAGATGAATTTTTTGGAGCTAAATCACATTTATTCACAACAATCAGATAAGGAATTTTTAATTCTTTAAACTTTTCAATCAAATCATTTTCAAATTTCCCCAAACCATTAAAATCACAAACAACAACCGCAACATCAATTCTATTCACAACTTTCATTGTTTTTTCTATTCGTTGTTCTGATAACTCCGTTTCATCATCTAACCCGGCAGTGTCTAGAAAAGTCACAGGACCAACAGGCAACAATTCCATTGATTTTTCGACAACATCGGTAGTAGTTCCTGCGATATCAGAAACTATCGAAATTTCCTGATTAGTAATCTTATTCAACAAAGATGATTTTCCGACATTAGTTCTGCCAAAAACTCCGATATGTAAACGCATTGATTTTAATGATTTCATTATTATTCCCTCAACTTATAGCACAAAAGACTGCCGAACGACAGTCTTTTGTATAGAATTTGAATTTGGTTAGAATTAACCACGAATACCCAATTTCTTGATTAGTTCTCTATATTCATCAAGATTTTGAGATTTCAAATAAGAAAGTAATCTTTTTCTTTTACCTACCATCATCAAAAGACCTCTTTTTGTAGCGAAATCTTTTTGGTTAGATTTTAGGTGTTCAGTAAGTTCAGAAATTTTTTGGCTCATCATAGCAACTTGAACTGCTGTAGAACCAGTATCTTTTTCGTTCTTACCGTAAGCTTTTACGATTTCTTGTTTGTTTTTTAAGTTCATTTTAATTTTCCTTTTCTTGTTGAGTGATTATTGGCGTAAGCACTCTACAAGTTGCATGATAATATATTAAAGGAAAAATTGCAAGCATGAAAATAAAAACATGTTACAGATTTTTAAACAAGCCTATGAGTTTGATAATTTGCACTCTGCAATGCTGCAATAAATTTTGTATAAGCTTCGTTTACAGAATTAGATGTTTTGTTATAAACACCTTGATCAAATAATGAATTGCTTGCACTCATAGTATTAATCAAATCATTTTTGTTAGAAACCTGATATTTTGACATCAAACTATTGTTTATAGAAGTTTGTTGTCCTAAAAGAGCCTTATATTGTGCCTCTAACTCTTTATAATTTGCAATAGCAGCTTCTGATTGTTTTTGATGCTTGTCATAAGCTTCCATTCGCATTTCATAAAAAGCTTTTTGAGGGTCATAAGAATAATTTTGATTTTCTTTTGCAAATGTATGAATAGATTGACTTTTCAACTGAGCGAGTTGAAATTTTTCATAAGAGCCATATTGCGCCTTTAGTTCGGGCGATTTGTCAAACTGTTCTTTAGAAACATATCCGATTGCATCAACCATATAGTTATCCTCTCTTGTATATATAAAGTATTTATATCTTAAATAATTGCTATTTTTGTAAAGAAATATTGCACCGAATAAGTTTTTCTCAATCATTATTTATGCTATAATTTTCCTATGATTGATAGATATTCACGTGAAGAAATGAAAAATATTTGGGATTTGAACTCAAAATTCCAATACTACCTAAATGTAGAAATTGCCGTAGCTGAAGCTTATGCAGATTTAGGAACTTTTCCTAAAGAAGATGTTGAAGAATTAAAGAAAAAAGCAAAATTCAATGTCGAAAGAATTGACGAAATCGAGGCAGAAGTAAAACACGATGTTATCGCATTTTTGACTTGCGTAAACGAAAGTTTAGGTGATTTGGCAAAATATATGCACGTCGGAATGACTAGCTCTGACGTAATCGACACAGCTTTTGCTCTACAAATCCAAGATAGCGGGAAAATTATTATTCAAGATTTGGATGAAACTATTCAATCAATGAAAGATTTGGCTAAAAAGCATAAAGAAACAGTTTGTATAGGGCGTTCTCACGGAGTTCACGCAGAAATTATGACTTTTGGCGTAAAAGTTTGTAGTTGGATAGATATTTTGGAACGCCAAAGAGATAACTTTATTCACGCTCTTAATGAAATCCGAGTTGGGCAAATTTCAGGTCCTGTTGGGACTTATAGCAACATTCCACCGGAAGTTGAAGAAGTTACTTGCAAAAAATTGGGACTTAAACCAGCCAGAATATCAACTCAAATCATCGCAAGAGATTATCACGCATACTTTATGCAGTCATTAGCTTTGATTGCAAGCGTAATTGAACAGTTCGCAACAGAAATTCGCCATTTGCAAAGAACAGAAGTTTTGGAAGTTGAAGAAGGTTTTGGCAAAAAACAAAAAGGCTCATCTGCAATGCCTCATAAGAAAAACCCTGTACTTTCCGAGAATTTGTGCGGTTTGGCAAGAGTTGTAAGAGCAAATTCAATCGTTGCATTGGAAAATATTCCGTTGTGGCACGAAAGAGATATTTCCCATAGTTCTGCCGAAAGAATTATTTTCCCTGACAGTTTGACTTTAGTTGACTTTATGCTAAATAGATTTAATGGAATTGTAAAAAATCTTGTTGTTCACGAAAAAAATATGTTGAAAAACACCAACAAATTCGGCGGAATTGTTTATTCACAAAGAGTTTTATTGAAACTTATCGAAAAAGGTTTAACAAGAGAAGATGCATATAGATTAGTCCAAAGAAACGCTCTTGATGCGTTTGAAAACGATGGCGATTTTAGAATTAATCTTTTGAACGACAAAGATATAGAAAAACTTTTAACTCCAAAAGAAATTGATGCAATCTTTGACAAATCCGATTTCCTAAAAAATGTAGACAGAATATATTCAAGAGTTTTAGATTAATCAAAACAATACTCTGATTTTTTAGATTTTGTAAAAAATTCTTAAAATTATGTTGCTTTAGAGTAGCTATCAGATGGTAGAATTTTAGAAAAAGGAGATTGTTTTATGAAATATAGAAAATTAAGAGATTTAGAAGTTTCAGCAGTTGGAATGGGATGTATGGGATTTTCACACGGTTATGGAGCTTTGCCACCGGAAGAAGATGCTATCAAAATGATTAGATATGCTTACGAAAAAGGTTGTACATTCTTTGATACCGCCGAAAACTATGGACCTTTTGTAAACGAAGAACTTGTCGGAAAAGCCGTAAAACCATTCAGAGATAAAATTATTTTAGCAACAAAATTTTCACCATTTACACAACCTACTCAAACAGCAAAAGAAAAATTGAGCAGAGAAGGAATTAGAGAGGCAGTTGAAGGCTCTTTGAAACGACTTCAAACAGATTATATTGATTTGTATTATGAACACAGAGTTCCGCTTGATAGCAATGTTGAAGATGTTGCCGGCTGGATTGGAGAACTTATTCAGGAAGGTAAAATCAGAGGTTGGGGTCAATCACAATCAACCGAAGAACAAATCAGAAAAGCTCATGCGGTTACACCTTTGACAGCAATTCAAAGTGAATATTCAATGATGGAAAGAATGTTTGAAAAAGATGTAATTCCTGCTTGTAAAGAATTGAATATTGGTTTTGTTCCGTTTTCACCTTTGGCAAGTGGCTTTTTGAGCGGGAAATACAATAAGAACACTCAATACAAGGGAGATGACGTAAGACGTGCAATCACTAGATTTATACCTGAAAATGTTGAGAAAAATCAGCCACTTTTGGATATGTTGAACGATATTGCGAATACCAAAAACTCAACTCCTGCGCAAATTTCTCTTGCTTGGATGTTGCACAAATATGATTTCCTATCACCAATTCCGGGAATGAGAAAGTTTGAAAGAATTGATGAAAACTTAGGCGCAGCAGATGTCGAATTAACTCAAAGTGAATTTGAAAATATAGAAAAAGAATTAGATAAAATCACTATTTACGGAAACCGTACCGACGAAGACATTCAAAAAATGGGCTACGTTCGTGCGCAATAAAAAATAAGAAAAACTATATGCTAAATTTACAGAAATTAAAATACTTGAGTGCGATTTGTGCTTATTGTAATAAGGTTCTCCCAATGGAAGAAAGGACTAACGACCACATTATTCCTAGATGTTCTGGCGGGATAACTGATACTGAAAATATTGTTATTTGTTGCCCTGATTGTAATGGCTTGAAGGGCAACACCTTAATAAATGAGTTTTTAGAAACATATCCCCAAAAAGCAGAATGTTTTTATAATTATTTGAATATGATTGATTATCAAACTGGGAACGATGAGTATTCAGGCGCAATCTCTAAAGTTTTGACAAAATCATTAAAAATGTCTTTTATTAGACAAAAACGGCGAGCAAAAAGATTAAGACAAAGGCAGAAAAAACAAGCTCAGAACATAAAAGAACAACTAAACGAAGAACAAAATATAGAATACAAATATGAATTAAGTGGTAAAAGTTTTTATATAAATGAGCTTCAAGCAAAAGTTTTAGATTACTATTTAGAAAACCCTAATTTTTCTAACTACAAAGAACTTGCACAAAAATTAGGAATTGGAAAAGAAAAATTAATTCGAGAAATTACTTGTATAAATAATTTAACAGGCATTTTTAAGCTTAAAAGAATTAGCGAAAACGGAATTGTCCTAAATAACCTGCAATGCGAAAATATTCAAGACAAAATTTCCCGAATTACTAATTAAAATTTCAAATTTTCAACCCATCTTATACCATTTTCTTTGTATAAGTTTTCGTATGATGTTGATATAAAATATGAATATTTATTTTTAGGCTCTAGATTATCAGTTGCTTTAACCGGAGTTAATCTGTCTTTCAAGCTTTGCAAGTATTTATGTTCTACTTTTCGAACTTCATTCAATTCTCCCTCAATTGCTCTTGCATGTTTCGAGTTAGTCGCAAAGTTTTCTAACAAACCAGTTAGGAATTTAAATTTATTCACATTTCCAGAAAATTGACTTTGTTCATTAATTTCATCTTGTACAATAGATTCTTCAACGTGTTTTTTAGCAAATTCTTTAATATTCTTTTTGTCTATATACAACCTTGAAGAATTTACCAAAATTGCTAAAGAACAAAATGTTGACCAATACAAAAAATTAGTAGAAGTAAACGTGATAAATCGTCTTGATGAAAAAGTAAGAGAAAAACTTCTAAATACAAATATAGAGGATTTGCTAGTTATAACAAAAGACACCAAAGGACGATTTCAAGTTTATACAAAACTATTTAAATCTAACGAAAGGTATGACTTTAAAAAAGATATTGTTCGAGTAATTAGCGGAGACAAATACCATTATACAAATTGTTTTTGGGATTTGCAAAAAGAACGAAATGGAGATTATTAAAGATAATTTATTTTTTATATTTTTGCAAACTCGTACATTGACTTTTAATTTCAGACGCAATATCTTTTGCCAATTTTTCTTTTAAACCTATATTTTTAGCAACCGACAAAATATTATCTAAATTTGGATTTTTACCTTCACCATCAATTGTTGTCGCATGTTCACCATTAAAAGACGAACTGTAAGTTAAATCATAAGCCGGAGACAAGTGCCACTCTTTTTTTGCTTCATTATAAATGTAAGAAAAATTCTTTGAATGGTCATCTCTATTTTGTGCAAAAACATTGAAACACATAAGTCTATAAAGTTGTTCTATATCTTGGTAATTTTTTGTTAATTCTAAAGTTAATTTCATAAGGATATTGTAATCAAGATTTGGTAATCTATGACTTGTTTCTAACAATCCGCTTGCTGAAACCATGTGAATTTTTCTACTATTATCCCTATCAAATCTTTTAATTCCAAAATACCCCGTACATATTTTTGATGGAAATAATTTTGTTTCAGCCATATTTATTCTACACTTTTTAGCACATAAAGAATATTGATATTCTTGTTCTCCAATATTTTTAGGATCTTGTGAAGATGGGAATTTGATAATCCAATCTTCACCATTAATTTGTGTAAGAATTTTCGGTCTGGCACCACCAGAAGAACCTCCTAGCATAAACAATTCATCTAATTCATTAGAATTATTTGTTTCTAATATTTTTGAACATTCTTTTGCTAATGAATCTAAATCTAAATTTTGTCCTATGATTTCAAATCGGTGTTCTGGCTTATAAGTTAAAGCTCCCATACCACTTTCCTGAACAACAGCAAGCCGATTGAGATTATCTATTTCAAGTGGATTTATTTTATGACTCAAAAATAATCTGTCAACCAATAGTCTTCCCCAACCATCAGGCAAGCTATCATTGAAAGCTCCAAACAGTCCGCCAAATGGCTCTTGCTTTGGGATAAACACTTTTTTTACTAATGGCAAACTAAATGGAGAAATGCTAAATCCGTTATTTAGCCAATTATCATCATATTCAAATGCAATCAAATTATCATTGGTTTTAGCTAGTTTTCCGACCAATATATCATTATATAAAACATTCAAATATCTATAATTTTCCACTTATTTAATCTCCATTTATTATTTCGTCAATAGAATTGTATGTGGTTTGAGTAAATAAACTATCAAAATCTTTATCTAAATCAAGTGCAATTGCAATTTTAATAAGTGAAGCAAGAGAAATTTCAGCTTTTGATTCAAATCGTTTAATAGAGCCAAGACTCACTCCTGATTTTTGGGAAAGTTGTATTTGAGATATTTTAAGTTTTTTTCTGCGATGTTGGATTCTTTCAACCAAATTTTGAGCTATTTCTTTTGGTGTTTTTTGATTAAATGAAAAATTATTCATAGTTAATATATTATACTATATTTAGATAAATGTCAAATGATAGATATTATATTATCTATAATATATCAAATACCTTTATTATTTACATTTGTGTTATTTGCTTGATTTATCTGTCCGTAAATGACATAGTTCTTACTTATAATGAATGTAAGAAAGGATTTACAAATGAACGAATATTATTTAGACTGGACACTAAACAGGAACCCTAAAAAAAATAAATATGACGAATTAAAAGAGATATCTTCTTTTGAAAAATATATGTTATGCAATTATTTATTAAATTTAATGGAAGGTATAGATATAAATGAGTATAATTTTAAGAAATTTTTTGATGATTTAAACTTCGTTTTTAAATTTAAAACTAAAATAACAGTAAAAAGACCTGATAATCTCTCTCAAAGAGAAATTTCTCTCACAAAAAATAAAATCAAAAAAGAATTAATTTCATATCTTCAAGATGTCAAGATTCCTAATTCTACAATTAAAACTAAAATGAATTTGATAGCAGATTTGTATAATTTGAATAAACCCGAATACAATTTCCTTCTCTATTATGTACTAAAAGAAATTAACCCACTAATACAACTAATTGGAACCTTTAGTTTAAAGCAGTTTGAAGATTTTGAAACATTTGGAATATATGTACTAAAACTAAAAAAATGGAATGTTGCAAAAATTAAAAACCAAATGATTAAAAAAGGTATTTTTACAAAACATGGATTTAATGATGCTAAATTAGCACTAAACAGTAAAATTTTACAAATTTTTTCTGACACTGATATTAAAACCAAAACTCAAATAAAAAACATATTACTGGGTAAAAATCAAAAATCGGAACTTAAATGGAACGATTTTAAACATATAACCAAAGAACGAGATATAACAAAAAATATTCTAACATCTGCAATTGAAAACAATACAAAAGGTGTAAATATTTTGCTTTATGGTTCAGTTGGAACAGGGAAGACTCAATTTGCCAAGCTTATAGCTAACA
>ERZ808267.409-NODE-409-length-13084-cov-3.408780_pt1 | contig 13084 bp, 15 predicted proteins | sample MGYA00521241_ERZ808267 | MGnify/ENA primary metagenome ERZ808267 (study PRJEB31516, sample SAMN03275592) | gut metagenome | biome: mammalia-associated habitat; material: feces | host: Papio cynocephalus | place: Kenya | collected 2012-07-19 ... | reverse complement strand
TTCGAAACTCCTTCTGCACTCGTGGCTGCTTCCTATAGAGATTGGGAGGAAAAAGAAGTCAAGAAAGCAAAGAAGGAGAAAAGAGAAGGTATTGGCATTCCTAAACAGTATGTCATTATCAATCTTACTACTCATACAGAAAAGGTATTCGAAACAAGAACTGAGGCAATCAGATATCTTAACTGTACCCAATCTACATTTTCACAACTCCTTAAAGGCAAGACTAAATTGAGCAAGAAATATGTTGCTTTAGAAGAAGATGTAAAAGAGGAGGTTAAAGAGGAGGTTAAAAACGATACAACTATCTGATATAAAGAATGTTACAACCAAAAATTGGACACGGGCCAAAACCCGAAAGAGTATTAATAATATATTTCCGAACTTCCCCGTGTCCAATTTTTATAATTATATATAGGGAATCTTCAAAAAAATCCCCGTGTCCAATTTTTGATAACCAACAATAAATCAGAGAGTTACAAAGATAAAACATAAAAAAAATCCAAATTCAAGGGAGATCACCCTTGGTAATAACGACAACAATCATTTAACTAACTAAAAATCAATAAGTTATGAAAGAAGAATTCAAATTTATCAAGAGACAAGGTTTAGAACACTTACTCATCAACAAAGAAGGAGTGATTAAAAACGAAGAAGGAAAAGTCTTAAAGAGTCATACATTCAAAGATAGGTATGGAAATGAGCATAGAGCTATAAGTTTATATCCACATATCTTTGGAAGAAAGAAAGGTTCAGGAGAAATGAAGCATTATAGTGTAAATAAATTAGTAGAGCAAACGTTTGGATATCAACCTCAAATACACTCCACATATACAGAAATAGGGTTCAAACCTATCAACTCATCAGGTCTTTCTCACTATATTATCAACAAGGAAGGTCAGGTAAAGAACTGCAAAGGTCGGTTATTAAAATACCAAACAAACGATAGTGGCAATAGAACAATATGTCTATTTCCAAAAGGTATAGAGACAAAAGAGTACTGCTACAATGGAAGTAAGACAAGATGCAAGTGTTATAGTGTCGATAAGTTGGTTCGACTGACCTTTGAAACCGCTTAAACCCGCATCAATAAAGGTGGCTGAAAAATTTCCGAGAAAATTACGAAAAAAAAATGAGAAAAAGTTGAAAAAGAGATATATGCATTTTATTATTAGATATATAAAGATACAGAAAAGCTAATTTTACTCATATAACAAGTTTGGCGGCTACAACTCTAAAACCGCCACTAATAGAAAATAACAACACAACATATATGAATATACTACTTACAATACTACTTACAGTAACTTTATTGAGTCTGATTACAACTATCATCTACTACAGATACAGACTCGTCAAAGAGAAGTACATTAATCTCAAACTCAATGAGGAGTGGTTTCGATTTGTACTTGAATGTCATAAACAGAGTTCTTTTGATGAACTTGTAGGTCTCAAGTTGAATGTTACGAAGAGTTGTATAGAGATTCTTGAAAATAATCCTCTACTCAAAATCTTCGTTCTAAGAAGAGGAAATAGGCACAACTGAACAATCTACCACACCAATAAAGAAAATGTCTTAAATCGAAAATAATTGCCTTTGAACGCAGTGAAAATAAACACGCTTAAAATGAAATCTTGGAAGCCATATATCCTAATAGTTTTTATACTGCTTATTGGTTGGAGTTTTATGCTCAACAGATCGGCAAGAAACAAGCTTGAATTGAATCGATTGGAGAGCAGTTATGAAACTTTGAGAGAGGTACGAGATAGCAATTGCATAAGAAATGTAGAATTTTCTAATGACATAAATCAATACGACTATACTAAAAAATTTTCATATCGAAAATGAATAATTACACAGTGAGATTTTTTCAGTTCAAAATCTAAGTCATATTGACTATATATAATTAGAACTTCAAATACAAATAACAATGAAAGAAAAGACGTCTCCCTTAAAGGCTATAAGAGAAAAGTGTCTGAATGATTGTTGTGCAGGTTTAGCTAATGAAGTAAAAGATTGCTTATGTCCTTCTTGTGCTTTGTATGCTTTCAGATTTGGAAAGAACCCTTATCGTAAACCTCGGAGTGATGAACAGAGAGAATTGTCTCGTCAAAGAGCCTTAGAGAGAGGTTTAGGTAAAAAGAAGATGATAAATTGACGAGAGAAGATATATTGAATTACTTGTTGTCGCAGAAGCTGATTGAGAAATTGGCTTCTCGCTTCAGTTCTCAATTAGGAACGAACAAGCAAGACTATATTCAAGAGATGTATCTGATACTGTGTGAGATACCTGAGAAGAGACTTATAGATATTTTTGAGAAAGGAGAACTCATTTATTATATCATATCTATATGTCGCAATCAAGCTATCTATAAGAAAAGCAAATTCAACCTAACCTTCAATCCTCTCATCCAACAAATAGAACTAACAGATAATGAAAGTCAAGAAGAGTCCTACTGAAGCTATAAAAGAACTACTGAGAGACCGTGATGAAGTTTACAATTCCTTACTCAATGATACATTTGACTTTGATGATGAAGAATTGAAAAGAATTAAAAAAGTTAAAGATCTTGAAAAGTGGGAGTTTGATATACTTTATCTATCTTCCAAGTTGCCTGTGAGAGAGGTAGCTGATTTGTATGCAGTCAGTAACACACACATATATAACATTCTAAATAAGATACAAATAAAATTGTCAAGTGATGATATTAAATCTAATATACATTAACTTATTCATCTCTTTAGTTTACTATTTGAATGCACCTCAAGAGATGACTGATAGACTTGTTGAGATTGTAACTAAAGGAAAGGTTAAAAAGGTCGAATTGAAGAAGCCTTGGTCTTGTGCGACTTGCATCTGCTTTTGGATAACGCTTCTATACCTATTATTTTTTGTCCATACTCAATTTTTGTCCATACTATTTATGAGTGTATTGAATGGTTTCTTAACGAAGTTCACTACATATATTATACTGTTGATAGACCGGTTGATATCTCATCTATCGATGCTGTTTGAGAGACTTATTAACAAAATACGATAAAAAGACATTGTAATATAAATGATCACAAAAGAAGAATACGATACAATCCATCAGTACAAGGATGAGATTGAGAGGATAATCAAAAATCACGCATACTCCTCTTTGAGTATAGCGATGAAAGAAGACTTGTATGCTATCGCAAAGGCTCACGGTATCAATGAGTGTCGTACTTGTAACACAGGAGCCTTTAATGTGATACAATGGAATTATAAAGAGATGTTAAACTATCAACAATGGATGGTTTCCTCCAAAGTTGATATAAAGAAAGTAAAAAGAGTTAAAAAGAATGGCTAAAGGTAATCCACATCCAGTTAACAATGCTGAAAATCTTGCGAAGCTTAATGCAGATGATCAAGATGTATGGGCAAGAGGTCGTGAAGGAGGTTTGAAGGCGCAGCGTAATAAGAAGATACGTAAAGGCTTCAAGACGTTGTTTGAAGAGTATATAACTGATGATGTAGCTGATAAGATGGTTCAGTCTATTATGGAACTTACGTATGACAAGAAGGTTGCTCCTAAGGATCGGCTCAAGGCTTTTGAGCTGGTTATGAGAGTGTTAGGTGAGATTGATAAGTTACATAAGGATGATGTTGAGATGCTTGCTACGGCTATCCATCTTAAAATAGAGTGATATAGATGGACATTATTTTACCACCTTTAGAGCCTTGGCAGAAGGATGTTATATATTCTTTTAATGAGACTCCGAGAGATAAATGGTTTGTAATAAAATCTCTTCGTCAAACTGGTAAATCGGTTCTTGCACAAGTGTTACTGATTTATGCCTCCTTCAAAGAAGCTGAATCGGTATCACTTTCTATATCTCCTACTATTGCACAGTCTCGTAAAATGTATCAGGATGTAGAACGCATAGCTCGACCTTTGATTAAGAAGGCTAATGGCTCGATTCTTGAGATAACATTTGTTAATGGTTCTACAATACTTTTTAAGAGTGCTGAACAATCAGACTCTGTTCGAGGTTTTACAGTTAAGAAAGCAGGTATAGCAGTTGTAGATGAGTGTGCATATATAGATGAAAACTTTATCTACTCAGTAGTTGTTCCCACTACTAATGTATGGAAAGCACCCATATTCTTTTTTTCAACTCCTCGTTTCAAGAGAGGTTTCTTCTATGACTGTTATATAAGAGGAGAAGCAGGTGTCGAACGTATCAAGAGCTTCGATTGGAGTAAGTATGATGTGTCTAAATACCTCTCACCTGAGATACTTGAAGTGTATAGGAAACAAATGCCTAAAGCATCCTTTCAAGCAGAGTATCTCGGTGAGTTTATAGATGGTGATGGAGCAGTATTTGGAGACTTCAAAGACTGTATTCAAGATACTCAACTGGACTACTCCTTACCAGTTCATTTGAGTATTGACTGGGGAACAGGTACTGGACAAGACTATACTGTCATATCTATTGCTCAACTCAAAGACAATCACATCAATGTCACAGATCAAATCTCTTTTAACGACCTCAATGCTAAACAGACTACCGAACGTATTGTAAGCATTATCGGGTCAATCACTAATAAAGGTTGTAAAGAAGTCAATGTGGTTGTTGAGAAGAATGGCATAGGTAATGTTTATTTACAATTACTTAGTGATGCATTAGATGATCTTAATGACTCTTGGAATGAGATAGAAGTGAATCTTTCAACTTTTTTAACAACCAACAAATCAAAAGAACGAGTCGTTAAGCAATTGATAAAGTGTTTTGAAGAGGGTTTAATAAGCATACCTAAGATAGATGATTTGATAGTTGAGTTGTCTGCTTATGAATGCAAAGTAAATCAGAATGGAGCGCCAGTATATAATGCTCCTACTGGGACTCACGATGATAATGTATTAAGTATCTGTTTTTTGATGCAATCTTTATATAATGAATTAGAATTTGAATTGTGATATGGCGACATTAAACAAGACTAATTTACAAGAACAGTTACTTCCTATAGTGAATAGCTTTATTGATGTATATAAGGCTAATCTAACGAGAGCAGATGCAAGAGCTTCTGGCAGTCTCATCGATAGTATAAGAGGGCAAGTCAATTATGATGGTAAGTTTGTCACAGTTGATATAATTCTTCAAGACTATTGGAAGTACGTAGAGGGCGGACGCAGACCTGGTAAGTTTCCTCCTATCGATAAGATAAGAGAGTGGGTACGAGTAAAACCTGTACTACCTCGACCGATGGCTAATGGTAAACTGCCTACAGAAAATCAACTCGCCTTCCTTATCAGTCGTTCAATAGCTGAGAAAGGTATCAAACCAAGACCTCTCCTTAAAGAGTCTCTTAACACCTTTCAGCTCGCACAGAAGATAGGAGATCAGATAATCAGAATGTTACAAGAAGAAATAGATGAATAATTAACCTTTATTAAGAATTGGACACGGGACGAAAATAGAGTATATTATATATATTATATCAAAACTTGGCCCGTGTCCAATTCTAAAAAGATCTTAAAACTATGAAAAAGAAAGATTGGAAAGATATAACGTTGAAGCAATTTTTGATGATACAAGAGTTGCTTACAGAGCCTGATGAGTATTTGACGTTTAACTTGCTTGATGTAGTGTATGGTATTGATTCGGCTTCGTTGACGGTATCTGAATTGGCACCTTATAAGGATGCTTTGAACTTCTTGAATGAGTCTATACCTCACGTAAAGTTGAATAGTGAGTACACTTTGAATGGTACTGTGTATGAGTCGAACTTTGATTTGACAGTTGTGACAGTTGCACAGTTTGTTGACTATCAGAACTACATACGTGAAGAGAACCCTTCATTCAATAAGTTGTTGAGTGTGTTTTTTGTTCCTAAAGGTATGGAATATAATAAGGGGTATGATATAAAGAAGGTTCAAGATGACTTACTTGAGTTAGATATTTGTTCAGTGGTGACGTTGGCTTTTTTTTTCGAGATACAATTAAGCATATTTCTGAGCAGTTTCCAGCGATCTTCAATCAAGAGCGTGAAGAAGATGAAGGTGTCGAAGGAACAGAAGAAGGCTATGATAAAGAAGCTCGAAGAGATGGACTTGAGCAGTTTAATTTCTTTCCCTTGATACTTCTATTTTGTACAGAGACTAATACTCAGTTGAAGGATGTGTGGGACTTCTCAATAAGTCTTGTTTGTTACACATTGAGTTATATACAAGTAAGAAATAAGAAGCAGCAACAGGAGATAGATAAACTTAGACGTAAAATTTGATTTTTTGACATTATATAAATAGCTGCGACCTACAAGGGAGCATAAACAAAAGAGTAGAATATGTATTATTTAGATGAAGATATAAACATAACTGTATCGATTGACTCAGGGGTTGTAGTAGATGACTCTATTGCCCAGTATGCACTTATAAGAGGGAATGAGACTCTTTTCATAGGGAGTTGTTTTCTGCCTGCAGGGACTACAAGTAAGACGATTAGAGTGAATGAACTGATTGAAGATCATAAGTGGAAGAACAGCTTGAATGTAAATGATGATGTTTCTTTGTTTGTAGGTTTAGTAGATACTTATAAGCTTACTATTTATGCAGGAAGGAACTGGTCGACGGAGTTTGAAGTAGCAAGTATATATCGTTATCCACGTTTAGGCAAGACTACTGGCCTTACTTTATATGCGACACCTGATCGTTTTCAGATGTTGGTTGATGGACAAAGCTTAAACAGAGCTGATAGTAACGTTTATCAATTAGTACCTCATATACCTTATGTAAAATCGGGAGATAGTGTTTTTCCTTTGGTGTTTGAATCGAATATTACTGGTCAGATAGATGTCACAAGGTTAAGAAATGGAGTTTCGACATCTACTATGACATTGTCTGCACACGTTGGATACAACTTAGGTAACTTGACCTTGTATCAAATGCTTGGTTCAGGTCAAATGTGGGGAGATGCTGAACTCTTTCTCACGAGTCAAGAAGAAGGTATGAGTACCTTAGTAGCTCATATTGACTACTGTCCTGCTCCTTATTATCTCGTTTGGCAAGACAGGTATGGAGGAACACAATCACAGCCTTTCAAAGGAACAAGTACTTTCTCGGAGAGCATAGATAGGAGTGAGATAACAACATCTTCGATGAGAAGGCAGATAAGTGGAGTCGAAGTGCAGCCTAAGTTCACTCTTAACTCTTCTTATATACCTTTTGCTGAGTTGCCTTATTGGGAAGGTTTGTTTGTATCTCCTTGGTTGCAGCTATGGGATACTCTGACGGGTTATAGTTACAGTGTGATAATAACTGATAGTGAGTATGTAGAAGCATCGTTCAAGTCCAATGGTAGAAGTATGTATCATCTTAATTTGAATCTTGAAGTAAGTAAAAAACAGAATGTGGTATGGTAACACTTTACATAGAAAATCAAGAGGTAGAACTGAATGAATCTGTGCAGTTTAGTATCAACAAGTATTTTGAAGATACTACTAATCCTACGAATATATACTCTGAATGGTCCAAGACAGTTACCATTCCACGGACTCTTCATAATAATCAACTGTTTGGGTCTTTATATAACCCAGACAGATTGATTTCTTATTCAGCAAGCTCAAGCACGTCGGATGTAGGCATTTATTTTGATCCATACAAGAGGCTTGATATGCGACTTGAGAGGAACGGGTCAATCTTAATGCAAGGCTATCTCAAAGTGTTAAGCATCAATCAAGAAGGCTACAAATGTACGCTTAATGGAGAGTTAGGAAAAGTGATACAAGAGTTAAAGAAGCTTACTTTTGATTCGACTCTATATACAGGTGAAGATAGTAAGTATCTCATTCACGGGGAAGATTACTACAGTGAAAGTATGTCCAATAATCTGATATACAACAGTTGGAATACAGCCAAGACGAGTACGACCTTATATAAGAAGAGTGATTCGAGTTATGTTGCTACTAATGTGATAGGTTATACTCCTCTTAACATTCGTACAGATACTAACACATTTGATCAGACTACTTTCCAAGCAGCTAATGCTCAAGCAACTAAGTTTGCAGATGTGTTAGATAATCTTACTAACCCATCATTTTCAGATGTAACTCTTTGCGATGGAAGTACTGCAATAGGTGATGGCTTACGGCCTCGAGACATAGGTGAATGGAGGTCTTATCTACAGCAGCCTTTTATATATTTTAATCAACTCTTTAAGATTGTTGGAGAGAAGAGTAAAGAGATAACGGGTTATGTTTTTGATTATGATGTGAACTGGTTTAATGATTCTAATCCATATTGGTCAAATGTAGTTATGACTCTTAACAATTTTGAAGAGAGTGATAATAGTTTTGTGACTAATAACTATACAACTCGTTTAGTAGGTGCTACTGCTATACAGTGGGCAGTAGGGTCATCTTACGATACGTCTCGTTCGTCTGGGATAAGGTGTGGTTCGAAGAGTGAGGTTATACCTATTCTTAATAGTGATAATGTGACGTTTGATGTGAATCAGTATGCTAATGTAGGTTATTCATTCTCAGGTAGTTTTACATTATGGGCTACTAACAGCTATGCAAATGAGAGTCTATTGGATAATGTAGCGCTTGTTATAGGTATATACAAATACAAATCAGGGACGGCTAATCAGATACATCAAGTGATTGTTACAAGTGCTAATTCAACAGTCAAGGCTGAGTTACAATCATTATATCCAAGAGCAACATTTATAGTGAACAATTGGGGATTGATGAGTAATAATGCTTACTGCGATATACCTTGGACAGCTTCTTACTATTCAGACTATACTGACACAGATGTTACCTTTGGTGTAAGTGCAGTTTTTTATGGCAGAGGCTGGGATGGTTCTTATCCATTGAAGAAAGGAGAAGAAGAAGCAAGTGTCATAACATTGAGGGAGACTGCTAATGTGATCAATCCTCTTGCAGTACAAGTGTATGAAAACTATACTCGTTCAGGTTCGACTGTCACATTGAATAGTCTGTGGGACAACTCATATAATGTGTTTGATATGATACTTAACTATTGTAAAATGTTTCGTATAGGTATCTTTGTTGATCAAATGTCAAAGAAGATTAAGTTTATGCCTTATAAAGCATATTTTTCTAAATATACTGTAGCGGACTGGTCAGATAAGATTGATAAGAGTTCTGATTTTGAAGTAACTCCTATTACGTTTGAGAAAAAGTGGGTGTTATTCAATTATGATGATTTTGGGTCAGCTAACAATGGTACTTACAAAAAGAGGTATGGGGTTCAGTTTGGTGAGAAGAAGTTAGATACTCATTATGTATTCAATACGGATACAGAGAGTTTGTTTAGTGGTATCAAACCTCCAGTAGAAGCTTCAGATAATATACTTTCTTGGACTAATCTATACAGTCAACGTAGGATTGTTTATACGTTAGCTGCAGAGAGTTTTATTGATCCTAAAGATGACAAAGAGAAGCTTATTGATAATTTTGGTACATTCTATCTCGACAATGGTCCTACTGATTTTGACACAGATGATAACCTACGAAGTAATGTTATAACAGATGACTCACAGGTGCAGAGAAGTATAGGTAAGTATTACTACAACCAGTATCTCAATCAAAAAAGTACAACAAAGTATCATAAGATATCTCCTGTGTATGCTCAACGAATAATGACTTTTGCTGTTCCTGCTGAACAGTTCTCGTATATCTCTTACAAGAACAAGACAGACATATATACGGAGATATGGGCTAATTATCTGAATGAGAGATATAATGTTCAGAATAAGAAAGTGACTTGTTACGTCAAATTGAATCAATCAGATTTTACCTCATTCGATTTTAATCAATTCATAACTATTGATAATCAGTTATATATAGTTAATAAGATATTTGATTACAATCCAGAGGTAGAGTTGACAAAGGTGGAGTTAATAACAATAAATAACATTAAAGCATACTTATAGTAACCTGTAAAGGAACTTGTATAAATTAAGAAATAAGATATGGCAACGACAAAAGTAACAGTTGTAGAGGTAGATACTGATCCTGCTAAAAAGAGTATAAAGTCTCTTCGTAAGGAGTTAAAGGATCTTAAAGATGAGATGGCTAACCTTGAGGAGGGTAGTGATGCGTTTTTGGAGGTAGCTAATAAGGCAGGTGAGGTCAAGCATCAGATAGATGAGATACAGGAGTCTGTCAGTGGTGCATCTGCTGATTTTGGAGATTTGTTAGGGGCATCGACTAAGGCTTTGAATGGTATTATAGGTGGTTTCACGGCTGCTCAAGGGGCTTTATCTCTGTTTGGTATAGAGAGTGAAGACATCTTAAAGACTATCAAACAGTTGCAGTCGTTGATGGCTATAGGTCAAGGTATTGCAAGTATAGATAGTGGTATCAAGGCAATGAATAAGTTGCAGCACGCTATCAAAGGTACGTCTGTGGCAGCGAAGGTGTTGAGGGGTGCTTTGACGCCTAAGTCGATGCTACTGATTATTGCTGCATTGACTACCTTGACGAAGCTGTGGCAGAAGTTCGGAGATGATATCAAGACGGCTATTCCTTTGATAGGTAAAGTTACTAATGTGTTCAATACTTGGAATACGAGTATGGAAGAGAGTATCAAGAAACAGGAGGAATTACAGAAGGCGGTCGATGATACTCAAAAGAAGTATGATGATATAGTCAAAGATAATAAGATTGCTAAACTGAACAGTGAATCAAAGAAGACGTATGATGATCTTATCAGACAGCAGAATGAGATCAATGCTCTTATATTAAACTATCAAGCCAGACTCGATCAAGCGGGTAATAATGAGAAGGAGTGGAATAAGATACGTCAAGAAGCTAATGATGCTCTTTTAGAGAGAGATCGTCTATTGCGCGAGATAAACAACTTGCTTGCGGACCCGAAGAGTTACGAAGAACCTAAGAAAGTAGAAGAAGTAGTTAAGAGTACTGCAGTCAGTGCAAATGAGTTGATAGCAAAGTTAGATAAGAGTCTGGGTAGAGGTAAAGGTCTTATTCAGCCTGCACAAGAGATTGTGTCAAAGGTAGGTGAGATGCCTAACATACTTGATCAAATAAATGCTTCACTTGCTCGTCAAGACTACTTATATGCTTCAGGTCAGATCAACACTCAAGAGTACTGGGATAATGTGATAGGCTTTGAAGAGATGAAGCTTCAGTATATAGATAAAGGGACTGAAGCTTACTACAAGCAGCTTTTAGTAGTAGAGCAATTAAAGCAAGAAGCAAAGAAGGCGACTGAGGTGCAAGTAGCAGGCACAGAAGATTATATAATGGTTGCTCAGGCAGGTATCAGTGCATTAGGCAATCTCTTCAGTGGCCTTGCTGATCTACAAGACACTACGACCAAAGAAGGTATTGACAAGCAAGCACAGTATCAGTATATGGCTGCTGTGATGAATACTGCAAATGCTATTATAGGCGCTTGGACATCTGCAATGGCACTTCCTGCTCCTGCATCATTCATCTTAGGTGGCATACAGACAGCTGCTGCAGCTGCAATGGGTGCTGTAGAGATTGCTAAAGTCAAGAAAGCTGCTGCTCAAGCACAGGCATCTCTTTCTGGTTCATCTGCAACAGTTACATCTGGTGCATTAGCCTCTTCAGTCATAGCTCCTGTCCAATACAGCTCTCTTGTTCAAGGTGCACAGACAGAAAGTGCAATACGAGACCAACGTGTATATGTGACAGAACAAGATATCACTTCTACTCAAAGGAAAGTACACGTTGCAGAAACTGAGAATAGATTTTAGATTTATTAAGAATTGGACACGGGACGAAAATAGAGTATATTATATATATTATATCAAAACTCGGCCCGTGTCCAATTCTAAAAAGAAGTTAAAATGTTGACAAAAATGAGTAAGTGTACATTATATTAGTGCGACTAATAAGGAGCATATAGAGATATGAAGTTGCCTGTATATAACATAGTGGTGGGGGATGGTACAGAGATTGATAAGATGTCTTTGGTTGAGTCTCCTGCGGTAGAGGTTGATTTCTTGAAGTTTGCCAAAGAGACTCCTATTAAGTTCTCTATTGATGAGGATAGACATATAGTTTTTGGTTGTGCATTACGTGCTGATTTCCCTATATATCGTAATGATGAGAGGTTAGGGGAGTATTACGTTAATTTCACCAGAGATGCTATAGATAAGTTGTATCAAAAGTTTCTTGCTACCAATAAGTTTAACAATGTGAACCTTGACCACAGTACAGATACAGAAGGTGTATATTTGATACAGTCGTTTATCAAAGATGAGTCCAAAGGTATCAATCCAGTTGGTTTTGAAGATGTGGCTGATGGTAGTTGGTTCTGTGCATATAAAGTTATGAATGAAGGGGTTTGGAATGAGGTGAAGGAAGGTAAGTTTCGCGGCTTTAGCGTGGAGGGGATGTTTGAGATGCAGCCTCAAGAAGAGACCATTGATAATTTGATTGAAGAAATGTTAAAATAAAGATATATATCTATGAATTCTAAATTACTCAAGTTGGCCAAGCTTGTTATGAAATTTGCTGAGATAGAGACAGATAAAGGTACTCTCACTATCTCTGACGAACTGGCTGTTGGTGTAGAAGTGTACAAAGAAGTTGATGGTGAGTTTGTACCAGTTGAAGATGGTGCTTATGAGACTGATACTCAAGTGATTACAATTAAAGAGGGTAAGGTAGAAGCTATTGAAGACAAGACACAGCCTGAATCTGAGCCTGAGGTACCTGAAGAGTTTTCAAAGAAGCTTCATTTTGCTGAAGAAGGTTATAATGAGCTGATGCAGAAGATTGCTGAGGCAGTTGGTGAGAACGCTTATGTTGTTGAAGCAGGTGATGGTTGGGCAATTGTATCTATCTGGTCTGAAGAGGAAGGTGAGAAGTTCTATCGTTATACCTATTCACTTGATGCAGAAGGTGCAGTGATGTTGGGCGATCGTGAAGAGGTACATCCGCGCTTTGTTACTGCTGATGAAGAGAAGAAACTTGAATTTGAAGAGGTTACTCCTGAGACAACTCCTGCATCTGATGAGAAAGATGAGAGAGATGCAAAGATTGCTGAACTCGAAGATCACATCAAAGAGCTTGAAGGGACGCTTACCGATCGT